>ERZ772821.1222-NODE-1222-length-16244-cov-35.907468_pt1 | contig 16244 bp, 7 predicted proteins | sample MGYA00580859_ERZ772821 | MGnify/ENA primary metagenome ERZ772821 (study PRJEB29015, sample SAMEA2737674) | human gut metagenome | biome: human gut; feature: human-associated habitat; material: faeces | place: China | collected 2012 ...
TGAAGCGCGACGAGGAGAACCCGACCCAGCAGATCACGTACGCGAACCGTCTGCCGGAGGATCTCACCGGCCGTCAGTGCTTCCTGATCGACCCGATGCTCGCCACCGGCGGCACGCTCGTTGCGGCCACCCACTATCTGGCCGAGCGCGGTGCGAAGGACATCACCGCAGTGTGCATTCTGGGCGCTCCGGAAGGTCTGAAGTTCGTTGAGGAAAACCTCGACCCGTCCATCAAGTTCAAGCTGGTGCTGTGCGCCGTCGATGAGAAGCTCAACGACAAGTGCTACATCGTGCCGGGCTTGGGCGACGCCGGCGACCGTCTGTACGGCGTGATCGACTGAGCTGCCAATCGGAATAAATCAATCGAATAAAAATTCGGCCTGCTACCGCACCAATCATGCGATGGCAGGCCGAAACCATATAAAACCGGCTGTCGCCTGTCGATCATAGTCCGTCGACTAGCGCCCGGCCGCTGTCGCTCGCCGGGCAACTATCAGTCGGCTACTGTTCGTCGGGCACGAACGCTTCGAAGATGTGGCGGTCGAACTGGTCGCAGCACTGCGCGAATTCGTCGCGGCTGCGCACGGTCCACGACACCGGCACCGCACCCATGAACCGGGCCAGCTTCACCTGCGGGCTGTTGCCGCCCTTCCAATCGTAGGCGACGAAATCAGGACGGGAAATCCAGTCGAACAACAGCGCGCCGGCCGCGTATTCCTTGCCGAGCGCCACCGGATCGGTGGGCTTGTCCTCGCCGTACGGCCACCAAGACAGCTGGCCGCGGCACACTTCCGGACGGTTCTCCTTGTACCAGTTCACGGCGGCCGGGTTGAACGATTCGATTACGTACTTGCCGGAGTATGCCTGCAGCAGTGCGTCGCCCTTCTCCATAAGCTCCACGTCGCGCGGATCCCACTTGGAGTTGTCATCGAACTTATATTCCACAATCAGCGGCACACGACCAGCCACCACTTTGATCACGTCGGCGAATAGCGGCACATGCTGATAGTAGCCTTCCGGCGCGTTGTCCGGCGTGGTGACCAGCGGCGGTTCCTCCAATGCCAACGGCAACGGCGCGGCCTTGCATGCGCCCGGAGCGTCGGTCGGGAACAGCGGAATACGAGTCAGCTCGTCATACGTGAGATCGGCGATACGGCGCGGATCTCCGGCAACACGCATCAGGTCGCCGTCATGCACCACCACGACCTCGCCATCGCGCGTCATCTGCAGGTCCAGTTCGATACCGTACCCGGCTTCACAGGCGGCTGCGAACGCGGCAAGCGAGTTTTCAGGGGCAATCACGCCGGGTGTATCAGGGCTGCCGTACCCGGCTTTCATGGCCATGCGGCGGGCGAGCGCCACGTATTCGCCGCTTTCGTTGGCGTATTGCGCGGTCAGGCCGGAACCGGCGTCATGCAGACCGCGGTGCGCGTACCACACGTCCGGAACGGCCGGCACATAGTTGCGCCGCTTGTCGGAGAAGGAACGCGGGGCGATCGCCCACACCGCGGCTCCTGCAGCGACTGCGCCACCGAGCAGCACTTTGTTGACGAATGATTTGGACATGGGCTTTCCTCCCTTACGCGGCCGCTCGCGCATTCTCTCGCGTTGGTTCTCACCGTTCGCGGCCATCGAATCTGTCTCTTCTGAGATTAGTCTATAAATCACAAAAACGGCGACCACCTACGCGATCCGCGATCGTATGTCGCCGTCTCAAGCCACCAACAGCCGAGCCATATCTCGCCTATATATGGCAGATTTTGAGTCTCGTCACGAGGCATCTCGCTTATATATGGCAGCACAGAGTCAGAAAACAAGCGTTTTCATACCCCCTATATGGCTTTTTAGCGAAGGTGCCTGCCATACATAAGCGAAATACCTCCGGACAGACCCGCAAATCTGCCATACATAAGCGAGTTATGGGCAGATTGGAGGCTGATGACGTCCCAGTTCACCAGGTCCGCGGGGTTCGGACTCCCAAAGGTCGGCGGATCGAACATGCATGCTGGATCCGTAGGCTTGGCCACTGAGCCGTGAAGAGGAAAGCCCAATGGGCTTTCCTCAGGCGAAGTGAGCGGCTTGCCGCGAAGACCGCGTAGCGGTACCTTGAGTGCGTCGAGCACACATATTCAGTCCAGAGGCCGAGGCTGAGAACTTACCACTTTTATATTGGATTCAGTTACGCAGCTTGCCCCGCTTGGCTACGAAGATGCAGCACCCCGCCGTGGCCAGCACCGTCATGGCAATGACGATTGCCGTAGTAGCGACGCCTGTAGAGCTTAGCTTCTTCTTACGTTGAGACTGAGATTGCTGCGATGATTGCGGTTTCGCGGAAGGCTTGGCATTATTACCGTCCTGCTTGCCGTTGTTATCGATATCCGGAGTCGGCTTTGGAGTTGGCGTTGGTTCCGGCTCGGGCTCAGGCGTCGGATCGGGGGTCGGGTCCGGAGTCGGTTCAGGTGCATGAACCTGCCATTCGGCGGCAGCCGGCGATGCACTGCCGGATTGAATCACCATGCGCAGCTTAGTGGTCTTCACCGTGTCAGTCCAGGTTGCCTCGCTCCATCCGCCGTTATCGGTACCGTAAGCGCCGGGAGCATTGGTGACCAATGTATATGTGGCATCGGGAATATCCACAAACGCATTCGTTCCAGCATCCCAATACTGCAGTTTCCACGACGCCGGCATTCCCAAGCCCCCTCCATCGGAGGTGAATTGCACACGGCTGGAATCGATGGTGACTTCGCGATCCCATTCGTAGTCGAGCTTCATTTCACCGGTATTCGGCCACGTACCCCAAATGCAGGCGTTATCAACCGTGCAATCGTCCGGAATGGTTTTGCCGTCGTTAAGCGCGGCAACACCAGCTGTCCAAGAAGACGCTTTTTTGTCCACGTCAGTAGCAACGGCATCTTGCTCGATATAGCCGGCCAACGGCACCGACGTATCGGATGGAATATCTTTGACGCCCGCAGCCGACATATTGCCAGCAATGTCCGAAGCCCGATAGCTCACCGTTTCGCGCTTCGACGAAGAAGCAGTAATCGCCGCGCCTTCTTCATATTGCCGCCATTCGCCGTTTCCAACCCGGTATTCCACCGTTTTCACACCGGATCCAGCACCATCTGAGGCGGTCAATGCCATAGTGCGGGAAACCGTATCTACCGAGGCGGTTACCGTAGGAGCCGTAGCATCCACACGCGCTTCCGCAGCAGCGATTTCGCTCACATTGCCGGCCGCATCAGTGGCACGCGCACGCACACTCACTATCCCCTCGCCAGTCACAGCCTTTACCGCAGTGTTCACATTCGTTCCGACGGTCACCCATGCGCCATCCCCGACCGCAAGTTCGAGTTTTGCGATCGGCGCAGCCGCATTGTCGGAAGCCGTAATAAGAGCGATCGGTGAAGTGACCAGCCAACCATCATTGCCAGCCGTGCCAGCCAATGCCACACGCACGGCAGGAGCAATGGTATCAGCCGGTTTTACGTAATCGTCGGAAACATGTACGGTCACGGCTACGTTGCCGGCTGTCAGATCATCAGCCTGCTGCTTGGTTTCAATGCCAGCAACCACACCTTGCACGGTGAACTCACCCGCCTGCGCATACGAAGAAGCAGACACCGTGCGCCACAAAACCGGAGTTTCCACTGTTTCCGAGCCGTACGCGACTTTCACCGTGTTCGACAATTCCGGCGCGTCTCCGGTCTTGGCGTAGACGTCGGCTGGCCGTTCAGCCACAACTGCTCCCTGTTGCGCGTATACTTCCCATTCAGGAACGCCAACGGAAGCATAGCCCCCATCAACGGCTTGCGCGGTCATGTCAAGTTTGAGCGCAGTGGTGGTCACTGCGTCGAATGTCACTTCATTAGGCGCGTTCTTGCCTGTATCCACGCCGTATTCGCTGGAATTGGGCACGTCTTTCCAGGAACCGTCTGCGTCAAGATATTGCAGTTTCCATGAGGCAGGGGCACGCAATGCGTTCGCATCGGTGTCGAACCAGACTTTCGATCCATTCACACGTACAGCGCCATTCCACTGGTAGATCAGTGAATCGGAGGATTGTGTTTGTGGCATCTTTCGATAGTTCGTCCAATGGTTCGGCGGTACTACAGCAGTTTCCAGCACTCGCCCGTCGTTCACGGAACCCTTGTAGGCGGGTGTTTCGGTGTAGGTCGCGTCCACTGACGCATAGGGGGCCACGTTGCGTGAGGGTTGCAACCGTTCGGCTTTGGTCGGATGTGAAACGGCGTTCATGCGCCCGCCATTCCACGTCACTTCATCGATGCAGACTGCACGGCGGAAGTCAGTACCACCAGTCTTGTCTCCAGTGTGGTAGGTGACCCACCATTTGCCGCCGAATCGTTGAATCGACGGATGCATGGTGGTGGACGATCCCGATTCGACGATTACGCCTTGGTACGTCCACGGCCCAAGAGGGCTTGCCGACGTGGAGTATTGCACGCACGCCTGATAGTTGGATTCCACGCAGGTCGCCACTCCCGACCCGGGTTTGCCACCGTCGTACACGTTGTAGTAGGTGTCTCCTTCACGGAACACCCATGCCGCCTCAAAGAAGCCTTTGGGCCCGTTGGCATAAGCGCCGCCGTTGTTGCCCAAGGTCAGCGACGCGTTCACTTGGTTCGCATAGTCGCTGCCAAGCACGTCTTTGCTGGCATCGTAGTCGGGTATGTTGGCGAGCGCGTCGGCGTCACGCATATTGTAGATTTTCGGCGCTCCGTCCGCCGTTCCGTCCATGGTTTCCACGGCAACATATGAGGTGCGGCCAGTGTTGGCGTCCCGCTGCATTTTTACGGCGAGTTCGCTGTTGAAGGTGCCGAAGTGCAGATATCCGGTACCGTCATTGTCCACGAAGAATGCGGGATCGATGGTTTCGATTTGCGTCTGCGTGGTAGTCAGCAACGGCGCTCCGATGGCGTCGACCCATGGTCCGAGGGGGCTTTTTGATTTGGCCACGCCGATGGAGAACGGGTCGGCTCCCGCGGCTGCGTTCTTGTCTTTGACTGGCACGTAGTAGTAAAACCAGTCGTCGGCCGTGTCTGCGGTGCCAGCATCGTCGACTACTACTTGTCCTGCGTAGGCTCCGTCGCCGGTTGCCCAGTCGAACAGGTCGGCTTTGGCGATGGTCTTGTAGTGCGTCCATTTGCCGGATTCCGGATTGTCGGTTACGTAGACGCCCCAGTCTTTCATATTGAAGGACCCGTAGGTTGGTTCGGCCTCGTCGTGTCCTGTGAATACGAAGAGTTTGCCATCGTATTCAAGGGTGGATGCGTCTGCGGAATAGTAGTTTTGCGACAGGTCGTTGGGGGTATTGGTTCCTTCGTTCTGCCCGATGGGGTTGCGAAGGGTTGCCGGCAACGCACTGTTGTCGATTTGTGTGACGGTGACGTCGGGATTGCCGACCGGCAGATCGTTGTAGGCGTGTCCGGCGACGCTGGGCGCGGTACTTGCGTCGGCCGCGTTGGCTGTCTGCATGGTTGCGATTGCTCCCGTGCATAAGGTGGCTGCGGCTGCGATGCCTGCCACCAGCGTCTTCATCGACGCATGTGAGATGTGCGAAAAGCTCATGAATATTCCTGTTTTCACGATTGGATATTGAAAAGTCCTCTTACGGATTGCTTAGGTTACGTTGGTATTCCTCGTGCGATCCGTAAGAGGACTTGAGCAATTGCTAGCGCTAGTCGCGGTCGCGGCGCGTCAGCATGATGGCGGCTCCCGTCAGCAGGACGATCATTCCTACGACGGCGATGCCGATGACATTGCTACCGGTGCTGCTGATTGCGGCACTGACTTCAGACTTGGAAACCGGCTTGTTTCCAGGCTTGGCATTCGGCTTGGGGTCGGTCTTGTCGTCGTCCGGCTTCGGTGCTGGCTTGAGTTCAAGTCCGGCGATGGCCTCGGTCAGCTGCTTGACTGCGGCATCCGCATCAGCTTGGGTGGCGTTCTCATCGTTCAGCACCTTGGAGGCGGCATCCACTGCTTCAGCCAACTTCTTGGCGCTGGCTTCGGTGTAGAGGTCACCGCTGACGCCCTGTGCCTGGTCAAGAACCGTCTTCAACTCAGTGGTGTCGGCTTTCTTCACCAGTGTCTGCTGGGCTTCTTCAAGCTGCTTGATGGCCGCATCCACCTGATCCTGGGTGGCGCTCTCATCCGCATACACCTTTTGAGCGTTACCCATGGCTTCGGAGAATGCCTTCCAGCTGTTCGGCGTGAAATTAGCTTGTTGCACGGAACCGGCTGCGTTGATGGTGGATTCGAGCCTGCTCTTGTCCACGCTTGGTTCCGGATCAGGGGTTGGATCCGGGTCAGGAGTCGGTTCTGGATCAGGAGTGCTTTCCGCAGCATGCACGCCCCACTCGGCAACCGCCAGACCGAAGGTGACGCCCTCGGCGGTCGGCGGATCAAGCACCAAGCGCAACGACGTTGTCTTCACCGGAGTGAACGTGGCCACGCTCCAGCCTTGAGCATCGTCAGAGGCACGTGAGGCCGGGGAATTACGCACGGTGGAGTATTGCGCATTCTCCACATCCTTCCATATACCATCAGAAGCCAAGTACTGAATCTTCCAGCTGTCCGGAACATCCAAACCACCCTTGGCATCATTACGCTCCGCGAAGTTGGCCCAGAACTGCACACGGCTGGAATCGACGGTGGCTTCCTTGCTCCAGGTGTACTGCGCGTACATGCCAGCGGAAGCTTGACCCCAGCTGCCCCACACGCGGCCATTCACATCGGCGTCATCATCAGACGGCCACGTATCGTCAACCAGCACACCATCGTTGAGCTTGCCGGAAGCCGGAGACCAGCTCGCCTCGGCACTCACCGTGGTGTCAATGGCCCTGCCTTCAATCCAACCAGTCAACGGAGTATCGGGCTCCGGCTTGGGATCCGGCGTCGGCTCAGGATCAGGATCGGCACCACCATTCGGATCGGCGACCACATGCACTGTAATCTTGGCCTGCGAGCTTGAACCCTCAGCCGTGCCGGACACCTCATAATCGCCGATGGTGTCCAACTTGACGCCGGCAACACTTGCCTCATCCCACATAACCGTGCGATCGTCAAGCATGCCGTTGGGGAATCGCACCGGAACCACAGACGGCAAAGCCACCGACTTGGAATTCTGGTACACCGTCTGTTCGATCGGCTGAGCCGCACCAGCAGTCTGAGACTGCGCGTCGGAACGCACGCCAATAGTGGCCTTGGTTCCAGCGAGCGCGCCAATAACCGTTCCGGAAACCGCAAACTCGCTGTCGGAAGCAAGCTGATCGTCAGTGATGGCATCCCACGCAACACTCAAGTCACGACGGGAACCGTCCGTATAGCTGGCACTCACCGTCTTCGGCAGATTCACATCGGCAGCCTTGCTGCCAGTCTGCACCATACGATTCACGCCATCCACGCTCACCGGATCAAGCGCATACGCCTCAAATTCGGTAGCACCAACAATGGCACCCTTCGGGAACAGCACACGCAACTTGTTCGTCTCCACCGTTTCGGCAAAACGAACCTCATTGCCTTCACCCTGCATCGTGGTATAAGACTGGCCGGCGGCAAGCTTCACATCCTGCCAATCGCCATTCTCATCCGCATACTGCAACTTCCACGACTTGACCATCGGCACACCGCCACCGTCAGTCCAGAAGAACAGCTTCGCCTTCTTCAACGGAACAGTGCCATCCCAGGCAAGCTGCAGCCACGGCTCGGTACCGGTATTGTCACCCCAATTATTCCAAGTCTCATTCGGAGTATTGGTATACAACACCTGACCGTCGATAACCTTCTTGGCATTGTCCTTCGCCTGATATGGATTGGTGAAGCTGGCGCTCGCAGTGGACTGTGAAGCCACATTCACCGTGCCGTCGGAAGGAATGCCGTGAACGGTGACTTCCTTGAAACCGGTCTTCTCACCGTCGAATGCGGTGAGTTTGAGTACATAGTCACCCTCACGGTTGAACGTGACCGTAGTGTTGGCAGCGGTTGCGTCGACGAACTTCGCTTCGCCGTTTTCAGGGCCAGACACCTGCTCCCATGTGGTGGTGAGCGTGTCAGACGGCAGGCCGTCGTCCTTCACCGTGCCCACCAGCTGCGCACCGGACGAGGTGCTGCTGGCAACGTAGGCGTCAACGCTTGGCGCCTGGTTCGTAGGTTCGTCTTCCGGCGCAATGTCGGTTTCGTAGGCCTGAATCTCCTTCAAGCCAATGGCCTGACCTGCTTGCGGAGTGAAGGTGGCACGAATAGCTTTGGCCACGACCTTGGAGAACTGCACGCGGTTGTAGTTGGCTCCCGCGTAAGTAGGCGTCCGCACCTGGTTCGGCAGGACATGCCATGCGCCGGCCTCATCCTGATATTCAAGCGTGTACACTGACGGCTCACTGTAGCCGGCAATCGTCTGGCTGGACGAGGTCTGGTAGAAGTACAAACGCACGTCGTCGATGTTCTGCACGCCGTTCTTGAACGTTACGGTCAGCGAATCCTTGGCGTTCTTGGATCCCTTGGTGCCCCAGAAGGATTCCATCACGTTCTTGCCGTCCACTGCATTGGTTGCCGGGTAGCCCTTGGTTTCGTAAGTGGCTTCCACATCGGCGTCCTTGGCCACGTTGGTCTGGCTCTTGGACGCTTCGTCCACGTTCTGTCCGGACTGCGCGAAGATCTGCGTAACCCTGCTGTTCGATGCGTAGGTCACTTCGTTGGCGTTCGGCATGGTGGCGGTGGTCGCACCGGTGATCACCGCTCCGGAATCATCGGCAACCTCAACGGTTCCACTGGCCGGATCGTAGATGAGGTGGGCGAGCTTATCGGAGGTGAACACGGCGTTGCCGTCCACATACAGGGTGTATCCCTTCGGAGCGTTGTAGGCGCCGTCGTTGTTCCATACGATCGACAGATCCTGCCCGTGGTAGCTCAGGTTGTTGACGGTGAAGTGATTCCAATCGGGAATCTCGATCGGATTGAGTTCGATCTTGTTGTCTTCACGCGGAACCATACCTGCCACGTCTTCCACAATCGTCCAGTTGGTGGTGCCAAGTTGGGTGTGGTGAATCCAGGAACGGTAGGTGATCTTTCCACCGTTCTTGCTGGCGTCGGCGTTCTTCTCCGGAATCGTGCTTCCTGCGGAATTATTATCCATATTCCAGAATTCGTTCTGGTCCGGATACTGGTTGTCGCCTCCTTGATAATGCGAGAACGCAACCCAATACAGCAGTTTCTTGAACGATTCGTTCGTGATATATCCGTTGTCTGCAGCATTATAATCACGGATTCCCGCAGAATAGATTTGCAGCAGCGGAGTTGCATTGATAATGGAGAAATTGTTTGATCCCGGGAAATTCAGCGCCTTCTTGTCTGCCTGATTCGCAGTGAAGAACGGGAAAATCGGGAATTCGTCGGCATCTTCGAACAAGCGCAACGCACTATCGTAATCATCATTGCCGGTCGGCATCAGACCTTCGGAATACGGATAGTAGTTGTTGAGTTCCTTGTATTTCGCGAATTGACCGTCGTTCAGCCACTTGTGCAGCAGCAGTTTGCTGTCGGAATCCCACAGGTTGTCGAGCACATCCTGCTTGATGGCGTCGACGATCTGCTGCATTTCAGCGGCTTTTTCGGTGTCTCCGGCAGCCTTGTATGCCTGCGCGGCGGCATTGGCGTTGGCCCACATGTTGGCGGAACCGTCGGCACGGTCCATACGCTGGCCGGAACGACCGGGTTCGGAGAACGACACCGCGTCGGCATCGTTGCCGGTCATGGACCACCACGACCAGTCGATCAGATTGTTGCCGTTGCTATTCTGGTTGTCGTTGCTGTCTGGCTCGCTTTGCGAATTGAGCAGACCTTTGACATCTTCGGAACCGTAATCACCCAACGCTTCAGCCAATGATGACGGGCCGCCGTGCACCTTGTAGGAGTCCCAACCGGCCTTGGTGATGTACTGCGTGTAACTGTGGTTCCAATTGGCTGGATCGCCCGGATTGTCGTGGTAGTAGTAATACCCGGACTGGCCTTTCTTGGCTGTCTGCCCGGCCGACACCCAAGTGCCGTACGAGTATTCGGCGTTACGGAACCACTTGGTGTCGTTGATGAACATGCCGGATGTCAGCACGATCTGGTTGTTGTATCCGAGCACGCCTTCGATGGAGGTCGGATACTGGAACGTATTGCCCGGCATATTGGCGTCCAACATGTTGAAACGGCTCAGCCACCAGCGGTAGAACACGGTTTTGTCGATATTGTGTTCCTGGGTTTCCACGTAAGGAATGTTATCGACCCACCACTGGTTGTAGGTGGTTACGGAATCCTTGTAGGAAGCGGCCGGATCGGTGAGATTGCCGTTGAATCGGGCTTCGTATTCCGCGGTGGAGTCCGGCAACTCGTTGGCGATCAGGCCAAGCTGCAGCTTGGTGGTTTGTGGCGCGTTCGCTTCCAAGGTGAGGGTGGAAGCGAGTTTGCCGTTCTTTACGGTGAAACCGTTGCCGGAGAACCGTGGATAGATGGTGGTCAGATCGTTCTTCACATTGAAGCGACCGGTCAGTTCAGTGTCGCCGTCATTGCCGTCTTGTGCGAATGGCGAGGCTGCCGTCAGCGTTACGTCACCGCCGGTGGTGCTGGTGATGGTGAAATTCGCGACCATCACATTGGTGTAGGTGATGTACTTGACTTCGGTGACGGTAATGGTCTTGTCGCCGTTGGTGAATTCCGTGGTGAAGTAGCTTGGCGTCTGCTTGCGCTTGTCGGTGTTCTCGCGCAGGGTCTGCTTGGAACCGCCAATGCTTACCTCAACGGTAAAGCCGTCGTTGCCGGTCTGATCCCAGTATGCGACATCTCCTACGAAACCAAGTGCTTCCGGCGTATGCGTGTACATGAATGCGGCACGGCCACGTGAGAACAGGTATTCGTTCTTGTCTGCGCCCGCATAGTTGTAGTCGCCAGCATCGTTGGTGCCGGTACCGTTTGGTGCGGTGCCTGTGCGCGTCAGCATCTTGTCGATCCAGAAGTCGTGTGCGGTGTCGGTTCCGGCACCGTTGGCAACATCCGCATCGAACACCTGCTTGAGGTAGCTTGTCGAGGGATCGAAAGCGACGCCGGTGCCCGGAATCGGGTCGGCGGCCCCCTTGAAACTCGGATACCCCATGGCAGAGTTCGGATTGGTCAGCGCGTCATTGGCGTATGCGGTCGTCACACCGCCAGACAACAGTGTGGCCACTGCCGTCAGCACGCCCAATGACGTGACAATCCCTTTCTTCCTTGTTGATGGTGTCATCAATTCCTCCTACATGGACCATCGTTGGCCCTTGGTTGCCAAGGCTCGTTCCCTGGCATCCAACTTTCTTTCTGTAGGAATGAGAGTCGTGCGATGGACATGAGATTGGAGCGTCCACCGACATTTCAAGAATACATGACGCGAATACGGTTTCGCAAATTTTCTTTCAGTTTTCTCCAATGCTTTTCTAAGTGAACTGCCATACGATGGCTTTTATGCGAAAAGGAAAGTTTTCGCATTTTCCCGTCTTATACTAGGGGCTATGACAAAACCGGCCACCCCATAAGGGGCAGCCGGTCTCTCATTCCAGTCAGCGCGGCGCATTCGGCTCCAATCGATCACGCCGCGCTCACCCGCTTCCCGGCACCATGGCACTCATAGCGCCGGGTAGCAAGTCTTTCTTTTGTTTAGCTGCGCAACCACACGTTCATTTGGCCGAGTTCGCGGTTGGCCCATGCGTAGTAGGGCACCAGCTTGAGCGACGTCCGCTCATCTGAGGCGTCACGCTGAGCGGACATGTACAACGGGGCGTCCACGGCATCCGCAGCCTCACGAACGGCAGGCAACGTCACCGCGTCAACACCTCCAAGCAAATCACTCTCGAAAGTAACCGTGGCATCCGCAGCATCCACGCCATCAGCAAGACGGTACGTCCACAGATCGCCGGCATTATCGACTTGCTCCGCGCAATAGACGAGCGGACCGCGCATCACCGCAACACGACCTGCATCGCAACGCACATGAGAGTTGGCACGCACCAATCGCACTGCCATATCAAGATCCAGCACCACATGCAATGCAGTTCCCGGAGCAACTGCGAAATATACGAAACCGTTTTCCGGAGCCGTCTTCACAGCAACACCATCGCATGTCAGCGCATAGGAATCAGCCGACCATGTGGGAATACGCACGCCGAAACGTACCGAATCAGCCGCCTCAGCGGGCAATTCCACCATGTACTCAACATGACCGTTCCACGGAAAATCGGAACGCTGCTCCACATGCAACCCGGAATCAAAACTTGCCTGATTCGCAATGAACTGGTGAGCGAGCACCGTGCGACCGCCGTCACGTTCGGTATACACATAACGGTCCACCGACGCGATCAATCGCGCGACATTAGCTGGGCAGCATGCGCAGCCAAACCAATCGACACGATGCGAAAGCACATGATGCCGATCCGGATTGTCCAAACCGTCCGGCGAAGTCTCCAACGCATTCACATAGTAATACTGCTTGCCATCAAGGCTGATGCCCGCGATGGCACCATTGAACAGCTCACGCTCAAGCACGTCGGCATATTCACCATTCGGTTCCAACAGAAGCATTTGGCGAGCAAACATGCTCATCGCCACAGAAGCGCACGTTTCGCCATACATGGTGTCGTTCGGCAGATCGTAATCGTATGTGAACGACTCCCCCACATGTGTGGAACCGATCGCACCCGTCACATACATGCGTTTCGACACGATGTTGTTCCAAAAACGATGCGCCGCATCCAGCAAGCCCTGATCGCCGGTAATACGCGCCACATGTGCGATTCCAGTGCACAAATAGGCCACGCGCACAGCATGGCCGTCAGCGGTCTGCTGCTCGCGCACCGGCTGCGCGGCTTGGAAGTACGTGGGCTTGTAGAATCCCAGATCCCGGAAAATGTAGTCGTTGTCGACAGCGGCGATCTGCTTGGCGTAGAACTGCGGATCCTGACCACGCACGTCGATGAGATACCGCGCCAGATTCAGATAGCGCTCCTCACCGGTCGCATCATACAGTTTCGCCAACGCCAATTCGATTTCCGGATGCCCATCAGCACCGTGGATCTTGCCGTCCTCCGGGCCGAAATTGGCATCGATGCAATCCGCCATACGGCACGCCACATCAAGCGCCTGCTGATTACCGGTCACCTCATGATAGGCGACAGCAGCCTCAATATAGTGGCCCATGACATACATCTCATGGCTTTGCTGAATCAGTGTGAAACGCTCACGATGCGCCCATTCACCGGTTTTGATTTGGTACGGAGTGTCCAAATATCCGTCCGATTGTTGCGCACGTGCGATGAGATCGACGGTTTTATCGCACAGTTCCCGCAATTGCGGATCAGGATGATACGACAGTGCGTAAGCCGCTTCCTCCAACCACTTATATATGTCGGAATCCTGGAAGACCATGCCATGAAATTCACCGGCCTCATCACCGGCTGCGATACGCAGATTCTCCACGGCATGACTTTTATTATCGGCAAGCTGATTGCCAGCCGGATCATCCGGAACTTCAGTGGCAATCTCATCATTCATCACACCCCACTGATAGGGAATGACGGATTCAACGATCTGGTCGCGACGCTGCTTCCAGAAAGGAGAAGTAATAGTTACATTCATGATATTTCCTTAAGATTAAGGACTTCGCCAGCCCTTGACGGCTCTTGGCTACTCCGCCTTCGGCCCTGCTCAGGCTGGAGCCTGGAGATAGCCCAGTGGACTGTCTCCCAAGGGCTGACATCGCCAGATGTCAGCCCTTGACGGCTCCAGCCATAAACCCTTTGACGTAGTACTTCTGGAGGGCTAGGAAGAGGATGGCTGCGGGGATCATCAGAATCACGACGCCAGCTTCGGTGGCACCGTAATCAATGACGCCCATAGTCTGCTGACGCATGTTCACCAAAGCGAGCGGCAGCGTGGCGTTCGACGAACTCGACAGGTACAGCGGAATCATGAAATTGTTCCAAGCCTCAAGGAAAGCAAGCAGACCGACAGTGACCATCGACGGCTTGACGACCGGTACCAGAATCTTAATCAGCGACTGCAGGGAGTTGCAGCCATCGACCATGGCGGCCTCTTCCATATCCTTCGGAATCGCATCGAAAGCATTACGCATGATGAACGTGCTCATCGGCAGCTGGAACAAGGTAATAACCAAACCGACACCCAGCAAGGAATCGTTCAGACCAATATCCTTGTACCACACCATCAGCGGAATCAGCAGAGACGCATACGGCACCATCAAAATGGACAGCGTCACCATGAATCCGAGATTGCGGCCCGGATAGTCGAAACGGGAGAACGAATAGCCTGCGAGCGTGCACACCACCACGGAGAACACCACGGCGACCAACGTCACCACCACCGAGTTGAACAGGTACTTCGGCAGGCCTTCCTGGTAGCCGAACAACGTCAGATAGTTGTTCACACCCCAGCCCTTGGACTGTGCGGAACCAGGCTGCGGACTGAACGAGCAGACCACCACCCAGATCAGCGGCGAAATGAAGACCAGAGCCAGCAGACCTTCGAGAATATAGACGATTACGCGCTTCCACAATGGAGTAGTCATGTGAGTTCCCTCCCCTTGCTCACTTGGTGTTGTCGCGCATACCGCGCATCTGGATGGAATTGATCACCACGAGGGCCGCAAGCACGATCAGCGACAGTGCGGCCGCCATGCCCAGATCCTTCTTGGAATCGAATGCGAAGTTGTAGATGAGCTGCACCACGGTCATGGTGGAATTGTTCGGACCGCCCTTGGTCAGAATGAAGAACTGGTCGAACGCGAGGATGGAACCGGTGACGCAGTAGATCAGGCACATCACGATGGTCGGCTTCATCAGCGGCAGGGTGATGGAACGGAAAATGCGCCACGTGCCAGCACCGTCCATGCGCGCGGCCTCATACAGGTCGCCAGGAATGGCCTGCAGGCCGATCATCATGAGCAGCATGTAGTAGCCGGAGAAACGCCAGACGATCACAATAATGGTAGCCCACAGCGCGCTCTGGCCGGTGGCGAGCACGGAGCCGCCCTCATCCATCAATCCGAAGAAGCTCAGGATCTTGGTGACGGGGCCCACCTGCGGGGAGTACAGCGCGTAGAACAGCAGCGAAGCGGAGGCGAGACCGGTTGCGGACGGCAGCAGGAAGCACGTGCGCAGCATATTGTTCCACTTGGTGCTTTCCTGCACGATCAGCGCCAGACCAAGGCCAAGCACCAGCAGGAAAATCGTGACGATCACGGTGTATTCAAGCGTGAACAACACCGACTGTCCGAGCAGTTTATTTTCGAAAACCTTGACGAAATTCTCAGGGAAATTCCAACCACGGTTACCGCCCATCAACGACCAGCGGGAACCGGCCATGATGACGAGCAGCACGATTGGCACGAAGAACAGCATGATGATCATCAGCCAATCAGGCAGCGCATACAGCAGGCCACGACGGGTTGCCTCCGCCTTGGCCTTGGAACGATGCGTCTTCACTGGCGCAGCGTTCTTGGAAACAGTAGTCATATTCCCTCCTTGGAACACTTTTGGCGACTCTCTCTTGAATCGTTCGGGGTTTTCGACATAAATGGCCAAGCGATTGGATATGCGTTTGGAAGTGCGATTCCGTCTCGTGCGGCCGTTGAAATCCGCCATGAAGACCGACATTGTTTTTTGAATTATTGTCGATCTCCATGGCAGACCACAACTGTGGTCTGTCGATTTTTGTTTTCGATATTCAGTTATTCGATATTCAGTTGTTCTTAAGTTATGTAAATCGGGGAAAGGAGAAAAAGGAGGAGAAGTTCGTTTTCAGTGGCTCACCTCACTGACCCAGCACGTCGGTGATGGCCTGGTTGTCGGCCTTGAGATCGCCATCGCCCCAGACTGCGTTCTGGATGAGCAGCTGCCACGGGGAACCGGCTGCGTTGAAGGCCTCATTGAAAGCTGCGGACTTCGGGGTCTGGCCATTGCCGTCGATGATTACGGAGTTGATGGTCTGGACGCGAGGATCCGCATCGTCGTAGGCGGTCTTCAAGGTCTGGATGTTGGATGCGGTGTCGCCGTTGGCTGCGAAGACTTCCTTCTGGGCGTCATCGCTCATGAGCCATGCGAGGAAGTTCCAAGCCTGAGCGACGTGCTTGCAGTCCTTGGAGATGCCCATGGCATCGCCGCCGAGGAACGTGGAGGTCTTGCCTTCCTTGGTGCCCGGGA
>ERZ772821.1227-NODE-1227-length-16211-cov-3.767207_pt1 | contig 16211 bp, 16 predicted proteins | sample MGYA00580859_ERZ772821 | MGnify/ENA primary metagenome ERZ772821 (study PRJEB29015, sample SAMEA2737674) | human gut metagenome | biome: human gut; feature: human-associated habitat; material: faeces | place: China | collected 2012 ...
AGGAATAATCGGTCGTATCACTTCTTCGGATGATACCAAGATCCTTTAGGCGATTGGTCGCCGCTGTAACGGAAACATCAAAGACTGCGGAGACTTGGGCGATAAACATCCCCATAGAGGGAGGATATTTCAGCTTGTCCCCGTGGTACTTTGCCATTTGTATGATGGGTGTCTTCGGCATCAGAACGGCAGCGGACAGGTGGTTTGCCTGCCACTCCATCCAGTCATGGTCGTCCCATTTGCGAGTGTCCGATTTATTTGTCATGCCATTGTCGACTCGGCATTGTATCATGGGGGCAATGAGCTCATCGTCAAAAATGGATACCTGGTCGGGGTTATACGTGAAATAGCCGGAATGGAAGATGTCATGCCCACCCTCATGTCCGAGTGTGAAGCGGTAACGATGTCGTTGGCTCTCATCCAGAAGGCGGTTGTCGATGATGACGGTACGGGCCTTGGCGCTGATATACTCCGCCCGATTTGTGGCAGGGTCAAAAACCGGCACCTTATTGGTGTCGTTAAAAACAGTCATCCCAAGGTACACGCCATTGTGGGACAGATATTGATAATCCGGCGTCATTCCAAGATAGAATTCGATAAAGCCCTCGATGTCCACGGGAGAGGGGTTCGTCAGGACTTCCGGCTGAAAATCCCGTACGAACCGCTCTCCAATGGCATCGATCTCGGCTTTGCTCAAAATCGGTACGCCGTTGTTCTTCACTCGAAGAGAGGGAGTGTACATCTTTATAAATTACCCCTTTCGCTGCTTGAGCTCCTCGACGAACTTCAACCAGTCGGCCTCACTTGCATCCAGATCACGTGCCGTGCGGAGCGCAGCGGACACATAGTCGTGTTCCATGATATAGTCAGGCAGGTCCGGGGCAACAGAGTTTCTCTTTTTGCCAGCCAGATCATACATCGTAGTTTTATCCTCGTCGTTCAGCATGAGAATTCGAGAGATCAGCTCCAGCTTCTCCATTTCAGGAGGGTTACGGCGATCCTTTTCAATGTCAGTCAGATAGGGCGCAGTAATCCCAATCATTTCCGCCATCTTGCGGAGCGTGATTTGTTTCTCAGTGCGCTTCCTTTGCAGGAACTCTCCAAAATTCTGGTACTGTGTGTTCATGTCGTTCACCTTTTCTACTTAACATTATAAGCCCTGTTATTGATTCATTTTCGCCTATTTGTTTTTCTTCTCGGCACTCTTATCATAAATTACGGGCAACTCTCATCACAACGGTGAATCGAATTAGCACGGCTGCTTGTTTGCTTGTTAGCAGTTATGCTAACAATATTATATCCATAGAGCCGTACCTTGTCAAGTAGTTTGGATGAAATTTTTACGAAACTTGCGCTATTGATACATGATACCCGGCATTTTAACCTTATCCCGACCATCTGTGGGCATTTTTAAGTCGCCAAGCAGAGATGCATACGTGACAGCGGCTTTGCCGAAGCGACCTCGTATCTCCTCCACTGCATCCTGTACCTTTTCCTTGGCTATGCGCTGCTGCACATTGTCGAACAGCGAAACCTGCTCCACATCGCTCTTTGGAGAGAGCTCTATGGCGCGGACAGTCACCGCTCGAACTTTAGTGTTCCAGGCATATCGCTCCTGAAAGCAGCGGAAAGCGGCGGCAGCGATTTCTGATTGGGAGCTTGCACTGAAATTGCGAACCGAAGAGGTCGTTCCCTCGGACATAGATTTGAACGGTACGAGTTGAAAGACCATGTACTCGCAGTTTATGACCAATATCCTGTGAGAGCGCAAGAATCACTTTCCGTACTTCATCCTCGTTTTCCAAATCGGATATGCAGGTTATACCATGCCCCACCGATTTGATGGGTGACACAAAATCCTTATGCATGACCCTGGAATTGTCCCTGCCGTTGGCGTAGCTCCACAGGCCAAGTCCGTTCACGCCAAGAAGCCCCTTCAGAAACACCGGGTCACAAGCGGCAACATCTCCGATAGAGCGGACACCATACCGCGCAAGTTTCGCCGTGGTGGCTGGGCCGCAGTAAATCATATCGCTGCATGGGAGTGGCCACACTTTTTCTCTGAAAGCGTCGCTTGAAATCTCTGTGATGGCATCCGGCTTCTTCATATCAGATCCCAGTTTGGCGAACACCTTATTAAAGGAAACCCCAATGCTGACTGTCAGGCCAAGTTCTTCCCGTACAGAGCGGCGAATCTGCTCAGCTATATTCATTGCATCGCCGCAGACGGCACGACTGCCTGTGACATCAAGCCAGCATTCATCCATACCGAAAGGCTCCACCATGTCGGTGTATCTTTGGTAGATAGCTTGGGTCAGCTTGGAGTACTTGAGGTACTGGTCGTACTGTGGCGGTACAATAATAAGATCCTTACAGCAGCGCTGCGCCTCCCAATTGACCATGCCGGTTTTCACACCCGCCCGTTTTGCTTTTTCGGATTTCGCAAGGACGATGCCGTGCCTATCCTCGGTGCAGCCGCATACCGCTACTGCTTTGCCTCTAAGCCGTGGGTCGAGCATCATTTCGACCGATGCGTAAAAGCAGTTCAAATCACTATGAAGAATTGCTCTTTCCATATTGACCGCCTCATTTCAGAAAAACTTCACAATTTCCTCTTGACAAGATGAAGTTAAATCGCATATAATGATTACAGAACTTCATAAACTTCATTTCTGATTATAGCCACGAAATGAAGTCCTGTCAATAGCTTCAATGAAGTTGATGAAGTTACAGAACGAAATTTACAGCGGAGGAGATTGGTTATGACTTTTTCCGACAAGATTAAACGAGCCCGTGAGGTCGCAAAGATGACGCAGCATGAACTCGCTCAGGAGGTTGGCGTATCCCAGCGGACCATTGCCTCTTATGAGTCCGGCGGTGCAAGAGCCAGGAAATCTACCACAGAAAAATTGGCGCACGCCCTCAAGGTGTCCGTAAGGTATCTTTCAGATGACGACTGCACGAATCCCTTGGAAGATATCGAGAAGGACGAGTATATTGAGCAGGCTCGTGAACTGTATGGGGCAAAAGGTGTCCGGGATATGGATGAGCTGTTGCGGGACAACGCTGCTTTGTTTGCGGGCGGTGAACTGTCCCAGGATCAGAAGGACGCTTTTTTCCAGGCTGTCATGACTGCCTATGTGACCTGCAAAGAAGAAGCAAAGGCAAAATTCGGCCGCAAGTCTTGATACTGTCCTGTTTATGGTACAGTTCTGAGTTTATAATACTCACAAAGGGATTTTTATACCCTTTTTCAGATACAAGGGGGTGTGGCAATGTCATACGCAGATGTGTGCGAGGCAGTTGAGTCTCTGCAGAGAAAGTACTGTGAGCGCGATCCGTTTCGCCTGTGCGCAGATATGGGTATCAAATTGCTCTATCAGCCGCTCGGAACAGACCCCGACGCCATCAAGGGGTTCTATCTTGAGAGCAAGCGGATACGCACGATTACCGTCAACTGCAACCTGCCGGTCGTTATCCAAAGGATTATCGTTTCGCATGAGCTGGGGCACGCAGTACTTCATCGCAAATCGGGCGTCAAGGCATTTCACGATATAGGGCTCTTTGACGAGAGCTCTCTTACAGAAAAAGAAGCGAACCTCTTCGCCGCTGAGTACCTGCTCAACGATGAAGAGGTGCTCGATACCCTGAACAGGGACACAACATTTTTCACGGCGGCAGCCAAGCTTTATGTCCCCATAGAACTGCTCGATTTTAAATTTCGGGTCATGAAATGGAAGGGCTATAAGCTCATTGAGCCGCCGATTTCGGCGCGGAGTAACTTCCTCGCCAATATGGAGGTGCCGAATGATGCAGACTGCTACGGTGAATAAGCCGCTGAAAGTATATGTAGCCGTCAAAGCTGATTTTGCCGCTGACGGCACGATGTTCCCACGCATCATCACTTGGGAGGACGGCGAGAAATATGAGATAGACCGTGTATCCGATATCCGTCAAGCTCCCGCGCTGAAAGCCGGAGGCCAGGGTGACCGCTATACGATATGGATCGGCGGTCACCAGAGCTATCTGTTTTTCGAGCGCAGCGCAGACCTTACCGGAAACAACATCGGACGATGGTTTGTAGAGAGGCGATGAGGAGAACATAAAAAACGCAGCCGACAACTTGGAAAGCTGTGTACTCGTGCAGAAAGAGAGTGGGTATGAAACATGACGAAATGGGAACTGGCACGCTATTTGATGGATGCCAAAAAAAGCGTAGATAGCATAATGTATATTGCTGACGTTTTACCAGAGCTGGAGCACATCCCTGTCCGGGCTTACGTGAACAGTAACAGGCAAACTTTTTATATATGTTGCTGTGTCCTCTTGGATAATGTGTATCTATCAAAAAAGGAAAAGCAAGCTATCCGCAGTAAGGATTCGATTGTCACAGAAGTGTACTATCAGCGAGATAAAAATTATGCTCATAAGGACAAGGACTATGAAGCGGTAGCGTATGATAGCCTTAATACCATGGCTGCTGAAATGCGTGAGCAACTTTTACATATTGCTACAGTCTGTAAAAACCATCTCCCGCCAGAGGTGACACTGGACTTTATCCCTTATGATCGAATACTGTTCAGAATGGTATCAGGGATAACCAAAGCGGTTGAGGATGAAATTTACAAAGGCCGTTATGCCAGGCTTAATACTCCAAGCGATGGCAGTACATTTCCACTGTTCAATGATACAGAGGATATAAAAAGCGTCGATGATAACGATCGGTCCCAATATGCTGTTCTCATTCAAGACGGACTAAATATTTATGAGGGCCTCCAGAATCGTCAAGACTCATGTGTCAGGGTTAATGTGCTACATAACCAGCATATTTGGTGCCAGATCACACAAGCGTCGTTGGAACAAATGCGGGAACTATATGGCACCGTTTTTAAAGAATGTGGTTGTCAGCCGAAAAATCCGGTTGGGCGCATTGTTTTGGAGTTAGAACTGCGAGGAGAAGAACCATGAAAATCATACGCAATGCGATTCGCTGCAATCTGTGCGGTGACGAAATCGAATCCACCGACCGGCACCAGTATGTGACTTGTAGTTGTGGGGCGTGTGCAGTTGATGGCGGACGCGATTATCTGAGACGTTGCTTCAAGAGTAAGGACTGCTACACAGACCTCTCTATGACCGAAAATGACAAAGTCGACGAGAACTAATACGATGCCGGACTGACACCAAATACATGGGCAGTCCGGCATCTTTCACTTAGTTGTTGACCTCCTCACTATCTATGGAACTTTCGGCGAGAGCTGCTGCAGCTTCACGCTCACGACGAGCCGCCCAGCCACCTTTCGCCTTCGGAGCATACGCAGACTCAAGTGCATACATGATGCCCTGCTCTTCGGCAAAGTAAATACCGGGGACATTCCAGTTATCCTCGGCATTCCAGTCCATCAACTTTCTGACCATATCCACAACCGTGGCGTTGCTGATTTTGATCTGCGCTTTCTGCTCGCCCTCCGGCTTGGAGAAGCGCACGGCATTCGGAGCGTCCTCCTTGCAGGCACGGATGGCAAACTGCTTCGACTTCGGCTCGATCAGGAACTGGATGTACTCTGGGAAGCGGAGCTCCTGTGCGGTCTGCACATTGAACTTCACAACATTGCCTACGAAAGTGCAGACAGAGGCGGAACGGGTTTTAATAAGATCGATGACAGAAAATTTCTCAAACATGGTAGTTACTCCTTTTCGATTACAATAAAGTTTTCGTCCTCCTCGATTGCGACCGAGGGAGACTCTGGTTTTTGAGTTGTGGAAATTAGCAGGTTGTCAATATACTGCTCGCCCCACGCTGGGTCGACAATCATGAAGCCGGACAGCGGCCCTTTTACCACGATGCGTGGTTTGCGGTGACTGCTGCGCCGCTTCCGATATCGGCGCTCCTTGCGAATTTGCTGTACCAACAGCCAGTCCTGCTTCTCAATGATGGGAATATGATGCCCCTCAATGAAGTATTGCGTTTCGAGGCCATTGTTTTTCACGCTTTTATGGGTGAAAAAGTCTATCGTAACTGTTTTTTGACACAAGGCATCGCCACAATACTTTTCGTTCTTGAGGATGCCAAGGACGCTGCCGGAGCTCCATACCGATAGACCCTTCACCGTTGGAATGCCACTTTTCGTCAGCAATTCAGCAATTTGTGTGGAGGAGTACCCCTCCAGATAGAGACTGTAGATGGTTCTAACCACATCCGCTTCGTCCTCTACGATTTCCCATTGCTTATCTGCGTCGAGCTGATATCCGAGCAGCGCCCAGTTTGGATAGATGCCAAGTCCCTGCGCTCGACGGCGCTTGAATGACCATTTCAGACTGTTAGACTTTTGCTCTGACTCACTCTGCGCAACCAGACTCAGAACGGTAATGACCATATCACTGCTTTTGTCCAGCGTATTGAGCTTTTCCGTTTCGAAGTAGACGCCAACAGGAGGATTCAGTTTTCGCAGCATGAAAATGTAGTTAAGGCTATCCAGCACATTCCTGGCAAAACGACTGACCTGCTTGGTGATGATTAGGTCGATTTCTCCCGCTTTGCATTTCTCGATCATTTCGAGAAAGTGCTCACGGTGCAGAACAGAAGTACCGGAAATGCCCTCATCGGCGAAAATACCGGCAAACTCCCATTCCGGATTCTCCCGGATCATACGGGTATAGTTTTGCACTTGAAGCTCGTAACTGCTTGCCTGGGTGTCCTCATCCGTGCTGACACGGCAGTACGCACACACACGAAGTTTTTTCTTTTCGGTTTCCGCTTCCATATCCCTTTTTGCAGGAATGATCTGTACCTCCTTTTGCGGACCATTAATGTATGCGTCACGGATGACGTTCTTGGTGGACTGCCTTTTATCCTCGCTGCGACCGCGAGGTCGAAGTGGTTGTTTCTTCGTTATCTTCATAGGTTCACCTCCTCCTGCCGCAGATTATGTGGGCAGATAAGCCCACACCGCAGCTCGGAGCCGGCGAATTCTATTATATCGTGAAAATATGAAAACCGTTAACTTAAATGGTATATATCGCTCAGGTTAACGGTATCGGAAGCAAAAAATAAGAAGCCTTTGCGGTTACGCCGTTTTTTCTTTGCTGCGCTCGATGAGGTGCAGCTAGAAGGCTTCTTCCATTTCCTCCGGGGTCAGCCCGTGCAGAATATCCCATTCGGACGGTCATTCAATTGTCAGGTCGGCTCTTTGTCCATCTACTAATCAATTGGGAATTTTTCTGTTATTTGAACGAAGTAAATTTTGTAAAATTTCCGCAAACGACAAAAAGAGTCGGTACACAGCACATCAAATCAGCGGGAGAAAATCTCTCGCTATATCTTTGATGAAACTATGTACCGGCTCTGAAATTCAGAAACCTTCAGTGTCTGCTTTTTCCGTCCCGCAGGCAGACGCTGCAACAGGAACGGCGCAGCCGCAATCTCTTTCGGCGGCTGCCTTGTGTTTCACTCAGATATTCAGTTGTGGCTCTCTAATGAGAGCATATAGATTATATCATACAGAACACTTGTTCGTCAATCTTTTTCGGTATATTGTGACAGGAAAGACGGCTGCCGTTTCCGACAGCCGCCCTTGGGTTAAACATTTGATTTTACTTTACGCTACGCTTTTTCTTTCTGCTTACAACCGTTGTGCCGATGGCTGCACCGCCGCTGATAAACAACAGAGCAATCCACAAAGCGAGGTTGCTTGTATCGCCAGTCTGCGGATTCCTATCAGATGTTCCCGGTTTGGTACTGGCAGGTTTTTTCTCAAGAGCAGCAATCGCATCTTCGATAGCTTTCGCCATTGCATCTACTTCGCTCTGTTCCGTAATGTTCTTGTCACGGACAACAGCTTTGACAGCGGTTTCCACACCGGAGAAATCCTTGTAGTCATCCTTCTTCAAAGCATTTGCTTTGGCAATGGCTGCATCTACCTTTGTGTAATCAGCAGCCTTGTATTGCAGGGCAGCAATGGCATCTTCAATAGCCTTCGCCATTGCATCCACTTCGCTCTGTTCAGTGATATTCTTGTCACGGACAACAGCATTGACGGCGGCTTCCACGGCGGTGAAATCCTTGTACTCATCCTTGTTCAGGGCATTCGCTTTGGCAATGGCTGCGTCAACCATTGTGTAATCAGCGTCCTTGTATTGCAGGACAGCAATGGCATCTTCAATAGCCTTCGCCATTGCATCCACTTCGGTCTGCTCAGTGATATTCTTGTCACGGACAACAGCATTGACGGCGGCTTCCACGCCGGTAAAGTCCTTGTAGTTGTCCTTGTTCAGGGCTTCCGCTTTTGCAATGGCTTCATCTACTTTAGAGTAGTTCGCTGGAATATTTTTGCTATCCCAATCAAAGGTGGGATGTTTTATACCCGGTACCCATCTCACACCTTCCGCGGCATTGGCGTTAAGTCCCGTCAAAACGCCTTCATCCATAAAATCATCAACTGCTGTGCCTGCCGAATTTCCGCTTTGTGCATTGGCAACATTAGAATTATATTTAGCATCATTTGGCCAGAAACAATTCTTTGCATCTTTATCTACGACATAACCAAGCCAGTAAGTATTTTCCCAGCCATCGTTGCCGATTTCTTTTGTAGCGACAAGGCAGTTGACCATGCTTACACCTTTGCCATATCCGATAATACCGCCAACGGGAGCCTGAATGGAGTTTACAACGATTTCTCCGCCAAACCAACAGTCGCTTATTGTCACCTGACCAGTATATGAGGCTCCAACAATGCCACCCAGCGAATCCCAACAATCCATCGGCTCTAACCCGCCTTCTTGTTCTGCATAGTACTCGCCGTCATAGTTACCCGTAATTGCAGCGGTAGAATAACACTGGCTGATACTGTTGTTCCCATTTAAAAATCCTGCAAGACCGCCTATGTATTTTTCTATATAAGAACCGCCGGTAATGGAACCAGTAGTATAACAATTATTTATAGTGGAATGGGTCATCCAGTCCACCAAAATACCTTTTCCGTAAGTGGATCCATCTTTCATTGGTATCACGATATCCGCATTTTCAATGCCGAGATTTTTTACAGTCGCATTATATATACTTCCGAACAAACCATTTCTATACAAGTTATTGTTATTGTCTTTGTTTTCAGATTTTAGGCCCTCATGAGAATACAGGTTATAAACTACATGGCTTTGTCCGTCAAAAACCCCCTGAAATGATCCCACATCCGTATTTGCTCCGTCACCGATAGAGATCCATTCATGCCCGCCTAAATCCAAGTCATTATCAAGATAAACAGTTTTGTCCTTAAAATATGCTGTATCATCATTGATAAGCTTTGCCATGCCTGCCAACTGCTTGGCTGTTTTGAGATGAAATTCCGTTTCATTCTCATCATACCAGCTTGTATCGGCTGTTCCATCCCAAGTGTCTGTGGTGCCTGCCGCAAACGCTGTCATCGGGACAAGCGCCATCACAAGACACAACGCAAGCAGAAGGCTTAGAAGTTTCTTCTTCATTTTCATTCCTCCAAAATAATTCTATCCGCTATTTACTTCCTCCGGCAGCGGACACGCCGGAGAAGATAGAAGGTTTAACCGGAAAAGATAGATTTGCCGGTCGTGGTTAGGACTTCAATATCAAACCACCATCCTTCCGGCAAACGCAAAAAGCCGAAGCCAAGGCATAATGCACCCTGTCTCCGGCAATCGGTTCGTTATAAATTGTATGAAATAAGACTTGACACGCTGAAAAAACGGCGCTATGCTCCTGCCGAGCCGAGCCGAGCCGATAATAATCGTCGCATTTTCATTTGCCATAGTCAAGTCCTCCTTCCATAATTTCTAAGGAAAAAAGGATATAAATCCCCCCGCCCCATAGATACACAGCAGTATTATAGCAGATTTTCCCCCAAATCTCAAGTAGTTTTCAGAATATTGCTCTCATCTTTTTCTCAAAGCATTGCCTTCTTCCATTACTCACGGAACTTTATGACTTCTTGAATACTTCCCGAAAAAGAAAAGCCGCCGTCGCTTGACAGCAGCCTTTCCGAAAGGGAGAGGACTTCCTTACGAAGCCTCTCCCTTCAGTTCCTTATTTCAACATCAGTGATTTACTTGTCATTATTCATGGCTTTCAGCATCTGGTTCGCCGCTTTCTTTTGTTCCGGCGTGAGGTTGACCCAGTTTTCAAACAGCTCTTTGAGTTCTGGGTTGATTTCGACCATCTCACCCTCGGCAAAGAACTGAGCCATCGTGATGCCGAATCCCTTACAGATCGCTTCCAGCGTTGCGAGTGAGGGAACTGTATTTCTCCTATAAATATTCGCAATCGTGGACTCGGATAAGCCACAGTTCTTTGCCAGCCTATACTCAGTCCACCCGCGCTCGTTTAAGAGCTGCCGGAGCCTCTCGTGCGTGTCCATAGCATCACCACCCTTCCTGTAATTATTTTACCCGCAAACTAAAACGTATTGTACTGGCTACTTGTACTGAGCATACCGTTATGTTAAACTGTATAATAACGGGAATTCAGTACGGAGGGATGACAATGCTGACCGAGGAACAGAAACGGATGCGCAGAGTGTGTTTTACGGGTCACCGCCCGGAGAAGCTGAAGCAGTCTGAAAGCGTGATCGTGAAGGCTCTGGAAATCGCAATCAAAGAAGCGATTGCAGATGGGAAGAATGTATTTATTTCCGGCATGGCTCGTGGAGTGGATATCTGGGCGGCCGAGATCGTGCTGCGCCTTCGCAACGAAGGACAGAATGTAAAACTGATCTGTGCCAGTCCATACAAAGGCTTTGAATGTGGTTGGATCAGCGAATGGCAGCAAAGATACAATGCTGTTCTGGAAGCAGCAGACCTTGTGCGGTTTATATGCCCTGGGTACAGCAGAGCCTGCTTTCAGATCCGCAATGAGTGGATGGTCGACCATTCGGCTCTGGTAATTGCTGTGTTCAACGGTCAGCCCAGCGGCACCAAGAACACGATTGATTATGCCAAGCGGAAGAGTGTTCCGTGCTGGAATATACTCTCCGAAACATGAAAGTTTTCTTCACAAATTTGAGGATTATCTTGTTTTTCGGCAGGATTAGTGATATAATAATCCTGAATTAGTATGTGCAGAAAGCGAGGACGGTCAAATGGGCGTTTCTTACAAGAAATTATTTAAGCTGCTTATCGATCGGGGTATGAAGAAGAAAGACCTGCAAGAGGCGGCAGACCTCAGTCCTGCAGCAGTTACAAAGCTCGCAAAAGATGAGTATGTACGGCTCGATGTGCTTGTAAGAGTTTGCTGTGCATTGGGCGTCGATATCGGTGACATCATGGAAGTCACAAAAGATGAATAAAGGCATCTGCAAATAGATCAAGTTTATTTTGTAAAAGTCCGCAGCCGCGCTGCGCTCTTTTACCCCCATTAACTTCCGATAATTTTGAGTTATCGGAAGTAACCAAAGGAGGCATTGGCATGGGCGACCTTATGAAAAAACATGAAATGACTGAGGAGGACATCAAACTTCAGTTCATTACCCCGGCCATTGAGGGCGCTGGCTGGGACAGGCAGAAACAGATCCGCATGGAGTACAACTTCACGGATGGTCGTGTTATCGTCCGTGGTAATGTCACGGCCAGAGGAAAGAGAAAGCGCACCGACTATCTGCTTTACTACAAGCCCAATATTCCTTTGGCTATCGTCGAGGCAAAGGATAACAGACACAGCGTTGGCGCCGGGATGCAGCAGGCCATCGAATACGCCGAGGTGCTGGACATTCCGTTTGTGTACAGCTCGAATGGCGACGGTTTCCTGGAACACGATATGAAAACCGGCAAAGAGCGTGAACTGACGCTTGAGCAGTTTCCCTCGCCGCAGGATCTTTGGCAGCGACACATTGGGGACGAGCACTTCACGCCGGAGCAGGAGCAGCTCATCACCGAGCCGTACTATTTCCAGCCGGGTGATAAAACCCCTCGCTACTATCAGCGCATCGCCATCAACCGCACCGTTGATGCAGTAGCCCGTGGACAGGACCGTATTCTTCTTGTTATGGCGACCGGCACCGGCAAGACCTATACTGCGTTTCAGATCATCCACCGCCTTTGGAAATCCGGTCGAAAGAAAAAGATCCTGTTCCTTGCTGACCGCAATATACTCGTGGACCAGACCATGCAACAGGATTTCAAGCCCTTTGCAAAGGTCATGACGAAAATCGAGGGCAAAAAGCTGGATAGCTCCTATGAGCTGTATCTGTCCCTCTATCAGCAGTTGGCCGGAGACGAGAACGAAGAGCCGTTCCGAGCATTCCAGCCGGATTTCTTTGACCTCATTGTCATTGATGAGTGTCACCGTGGCAGCGCCAAGGAGGACTCCCGTTGGCGCAGGATACTCGAATACTTCCACAGTGCCACGCAGATCGGTATGACTGCTACGCCGAAGGAAACGAAAGAGGTATCCAATATCTCTTACTTCGGTGAACCCATCTATACATACAGTCTGAAACAAGGTATCGACGACGGCTTCCTCGCTCCGTACAAAGTTCTCCGCGTCGGCCTGGACAAAGACCTGGAAGGTTGGCGACCCACGGCTGGACAGCACGACATCTACGGGTACGAGATCGAGGACCGGGAGTACAACACCAAGGATTACGACAAAAAACTCATTATCGATGAGCGCACCGCCGCCGTGGCGAAGCGTATCACTCGCTTTTTGAAAGAAAACGACCGCTTTGCCAAGACCATCGTATTCTGCGTGGACATCGACCATGCAGAGCGGATGCGGCAGGCGCTCGTGAACGAAAACAGTGACCTCGTGGCAGAGAATGCCAAGTATCTCATGCGTATTACCGGCGACAACGCCGAGGGCAAGGCGCAGCTCGACTACTTTATCGCAGAGGACAGCAAATATCCCGTGATCGTTACGACCTCCAAACTGATGACGACTGGCGTGGACTGCAAAACGTGCCGGCTCATCGTTCTGGATAACAACATAAACTCCATGACCGAGTTCAAGCAGATCATCGGTCGTGGCACACGGCTCAAGCCCGACTACGGCAAAGAGTATTTCACCATCATGGATTTCCGCAATGCCTGCCGACTCTTCGCAGACCCGGAATTCGATGGCGACCCGATCTCTATCATTGATGACGACGATGATCCCGGCGAAGAGCCGACTGCCAATCCACCGAAGCCACCCGTTCCGACTCCCGGCCCCGGTGGGGATACCGACGATCCGCCTGAAAAGAAGCACAAATTCCGGGTGCGTGGTGTCGAGGTCACGATCCTGAATGAGCGTGTCCAATACTACGACAAGGACGGCAAGCTCATCACGGAAAGCGTGACGGACTACTCAAAGAAAAATATTCTTGGCGAATATGCTACTTTGGACTCCTTCCTCTGCGCCTGGAACTCCGAAGAAAAGAAACAAGCCATTATTGACGAGCTGCAGGAGCGTGGTGTCCTTTTGGAGGCGCTGCGGCAAATCGCCGGGAACAAGGATATTGACGATTTCGACCTCATCTGCCACATTGCCTACGATAAGGCGCCGCTGACAAAGGCCGAGCGGGCGAACAATGTCCGCAAGCGTGGGTATCTTTACAAGTATTCCGGCTTGGCACAGGAAGTCCTCAACGCACTGCTGGACAAATACATGAATGAGGGTATCCAGGACATCGAAAACATCGAAATCCTGTCCAATGACCCGTTCCGCAAATTCGGCACCCCCATGAAGATCGCAAAGCTGTTCGGCGGCAAAAGCGGATACATTCAAGCCATCCGTGATTTGCAGAAGGAAATCTACGCTGCGTAATAGGAGATATAAGATATGAGTTTAAATAACCTGGTAAAACGACTGCAGGACATCATGCGGAATGACGCAGGCATCAACGGCGATGCCCAGCGCATCGAGCAGATGGTTTGGATTCTCTTTTTGAAGGTGTATGATGCCAAGGAAGAGATCTGGGAGTTTTACGACGAAAATTACACCTCCATCATCCCGGAGAAGCTGCGCTGGCGCAATTGGGCCGTCGACCACAAGGACGGCAAGGCGCTCACCGGCGATGCACTTCTGGACTTTGTGAACGGAAAGCTGTTCCCGACCCTCAAGGCCATCGCAATCGATGAGAATACACCCATGAGCCAGATCATCGTCCGCACGGCCTTCGAGGACAACAACAACTACATGAAGGATGGCATCCTGCTCCGCCAGGTTATCAATGTCATTGATGAGATCGATTTTGAGGAGTACGAGGATCGCCACGCCTTCGGTGAGATTTACGAAACGATCCTCCGCAGCCTGCAGAGCGCCGGTAACTCCGGTGAATTCTACACACCCCGTGCTGTCACGGACTTCATGGTACAGATGATCAAGCCCAAGCTCGGCGAGTCTATTGCGGACTTTGCCTGCGGAACCGGTGGCTTCCTTACTTCTGCGCTGAAGGTGCTGGATGCCCAGGTGCAGACTGTCGAAGACAGAACGGTTTACAGCAACTCCATCTACGGCATTGAAAAGAAGGCGCTGCCGTTCCTTCTGTGCGCCACGAATATGCTGCTCCACGACATCGACAACCCTCGCATCATCCACGGCAATAGCCTGGAAAAGAATGTGCGTGAGTACAAGGAGAGCGACCGCTTCGATGTCATTCTGATGAATCCTCCTTACGGCGGCAACGAAAAAGAGGGCGTGAAGCAGAATTTCCCGGCTGATCTCCGCAGTAGCGAAACCGCCGACCTCTTTATGTCGGTCATCATGTATCGGCTGAAGCAGAATGGGCGCTGCGCCATTATCCTTCCGGACGGTTTCCTGTTCGGTACAGATAATGCAAAAATGGCGATCAAGGAGAAGCTGCTGTCAGAGTTCAATCTTCATACAGTAATCCGTATGCCACACAGCGTTTTTGCGCCATACACTTCTATCACGACAAACATTCTGTTCTTCGACCGGACGCATCCCACGACGGAAACCTGGTTCTACCGCTTGGATATGCCGGAGGGATATAAGAATTTCTCCAAGACAAAGCCCATGAAGTTGGAGCACTTTGCCCCGGCCATCGAGTGGTGGGACAACCGTGAGGAGATCACCATCGACGGTTTTGACAAGGCGAAGAAGTACACCGTCGAGGAACTGAAAGCTCGGAGCTATAATATTGACCTCTGCGGCTATCCTCACGAAGAGGAGGAGATCCTGCCGCCAAAGGAACTGATTCAGCAGTACCAGGAGAAGCGGGCCAGCTTGAACGCCGACATTGACCGCATCCTTGCCCAGATTACCGATATCCTTGGCATCGACATTACGGAGGAGGGCGACGAATGACTGCGCAGCAACTGAAAAACTCAATTCTCCAGATGGCTGTTCAGGGCAAGCTCGTGCCGCAAGACCCGAATGACGAGCCTGCCAGCGTTCTGCTGGAACGCATCCGTGCGGAGAAAGAGCGGCTCATCAAAGAGAAGAAAATCAAGCGAGAAAAGAACCCCTCGGTTATATTCAAAGGTGCCGATAATACTCCTTATGAGAAAATCGGCGATGAAGTGCGGTCACTGGCGGATGAGGTACCGTTTGACATCCCTGATTCGTGGGAGTGGGTGCGGCTCATTGCCATCTGCGAGTATATCCAACGCGGAAAGTCTCCGAAGTATTCTCCAATCAAAAAGTACCCCGTTGTCGCTCAGAAGTGCAATCAATGGAGTGGTTTCTCAATTGAAAAGGCGCAGTTCATTGAGCCGGATTCGTTGTCCTCCTATGGAACGGAGCGCCTCTTGCAGGATCATGACCTAATGTGGAACTCTACCGGCCTTGGTACACTGGGGCGAATGGCTATTTACAAAACAGCGGCTAATCCGTATGAGCTGGCTGTTGCAGACAGCCATGTTACCGTTATACGCCCTCTGAAACAGTTTGTCCTGCCGGAATACTTGTACTACTATTTTGCTAATCCAACCGTGCAAAGTGTTATAGAGGACCAGGCAGACGGAACTACAAAGCAGAAGGAACTTGCGACAGCGACCATCAAAGCGTATCTTACACCAATTCCGCCTCTCAAAGAGCAACGCCGTATTTTGGCGAAACTATCGGAAGTCCTGCCAGTAGTGAATAGCTATGGAGCAGTATACGACGAAACTGCAGCCATGCAGGATGCCTTTCCAGAGCGGCTGAAAAAGTCGATTTTGCAAGAGGCAGTCCAGGGCAAGCTGGTACCGCAAGACCCGTCTGACGAGCCCGCAGAGGCTCTGCTGGAGCGTATCCGGGCAGAGAAACA
>ERZ772821.1239-NODE-1239-length-16096-cov-24.787669_pt1 | contig 16096 bp, 10 predicted proteins | sample MGYA00580859_ERZ772821 | MGnify/ENA primary metagenome ERZ772821 (study PRJEB29015, sample SAMEA2737674) | human gut metagenome | biome: human gut; feature: human-associated habitat; material: faeces | place: China | collected 2012 ...
GAGCTTCGGTCTTGGTGGCGGTAGCAGTCGCGGTGGCGGCGGCAGCCGGAGCGGCTTCCTTGGCTTCGACCGCCGGAGCGGCGGCCTTCTGATCGGCGGCGGCGCGGGCCAGCACTTCAGCCTTCTGTTCCGGGGTGCGGTAGTCGAAGGTGATGATCAGGAAGAAGGAGGTCAGGAAGGAGACCGCGATGGACACCGCGTACACCCACATCTGGTCGAAGACCGGAATGGTCAGCAGCGAGGTGAAGGCGAAGGCGGTGGTGGTCACACCATGCACGGTCTGGCCGGCGGCGGTGACGGACGGGAAGAGCCAGCCGAGGACGGCAATGACGACGCCACCAAGGCCGCAGCCCACGAGCATGCGCTTGTAGACCAGCTTGTAACGCAGGTGGATGCCGTACAGGGACGGTTCGGAAACACCACCAAGCAGGCCGGCTGCGAGCGCGCCGAGAGCGGTCTGACGCATGTCCTTGTCCTTGTCACGCACGGCGATGAAGAGCACGCCGGCGGTGGCGCCGAAGCAGGCGAAGTTCCACACGCCCATCGGGCCCTGGATGAAGTCGTAGCCGAGCGTCTGGATGTTCATGAGCATCAGGGCGTTGAGCGGCCAGTGCAGGCCGAGCGGCACGAGGAACGGGTACAGCAGCGGGATGATGATGGCGAAGATGAACGGTGCATGGGTGTTCATCCAAGCCAGGCCGACGCCGAGGCCGTTGCCGACCCACACGCCGATCGGGCCGATGATGAAGGCGGTCAGCGCGCCGACGATGATCATGCAGAAGAACGGCACGAACACCAGCTGGACGCTTTCGGGAATGATCTTCTTCAATCCGTGGTAGACGAGGGCGAGCACGGCGGCCATGAGCAGCGGCACGAACACGTTGCCGCTGTAGTCGCTCAACGCCATCGGAATGCCGAAGATGTTGGCGGTGCAGGACTTGGTGCCCAGAGCCGCGTTCTCCACGCACGTGGTGGTCTTGGCGTCTATCAGGCTGGTGAACTGCGGGGTCATGAGGATGGCCATGATGGCGCCGCCCAGCCACGGATCGACCTTGAGCTTCTTGGAGGCGTTGTAGGCGACCATGATCGGCAGGAAGTAGAACACGCCCTTCCAGATGGCCTTGACGAACACCCAGCCGGCGGAGGCCTCGTCATTCGGAATGACGTTCAGTGAGATGAGCAGGTTGACCAGGGCGATGATGATGGAGGCGCCGAGCAGCACGCCCAGGATCGGGCGGAAGGAGTCGGCGAGATACTCGAAGAAGGAGTCCAGCCATGCCACCTTGCCGCGTGCCTTGGAACGGGCCTCGGCCTTGACGTCGGCGTTGCTCTTCTGGCCTTCGCCGGATGCGGAGGCGGCACCGGCGTTCGCCATTTCGGGCAGATGCATGATGTTTTCGTATACGGTGGCCACGCCGCCGCCGATGACGACCTGGAAACGGTCACCGCTTTGCGGGACCGCGCCAAGCACGCCCTTCATATGTTCGAGGGCGTTCTGGTCCACCTTGGACGCGTCCGCCAGCTCGAAGCGCAGTCGGGTGGCGCAATGCGTCAGACTGCGAACGTTTTCAGGTCCGCCGATCGCAGTGATGATCTGCGATGCGAGAGAGTCAGCCATCCTGATTCCTTTCTATTTCCTTCCGATGGGATTCGATGACGCAGCGCGGCTTTTTTGCAACAAAAAAGACCCGGAACATGGCAAACCAATGCCACATTCCAGGTCTTGCGTCTAAAAATGTTGACTTGCAACCCTGCATGAGTCGAATTCGTTAGAAACAATACACTACCGGCGTGCGATGCGCAAATCGTCGGGCATCGGGACACTGAAACCCCAACTCTATACTGGAGACACGCCGAGACGTCAAAAAGAAAACGTATTCATCGCACATTGTGGGATGGCTTTCCGCGTTCCGCGCAAACTCGTGGCACAATGAAGGTATGGTTGCAAAAAATGCGGGAATGCCCGCCACCCCAGCAGATCTGATCAATGTCGACGAGGTCATTGGAAAGTACTATGACGTCGTCCCCGACCCGAACGTTCCGGAGCAGCGTGTCTCCTTCGGCACTTCCGGACACCGTGGTTCGTCCCTGAAGACCTCATTCAACGAGGCCCACATCGTGGCCATCACGCAGGCCATCGCCGAATACCGCAAGAAGGCCGGCGTCACCGGCCCGCTGTACATCGGCCGCGACACCCACGCCCTGTCCGAGCCGGCTTGGAAGACCGCCATCGAAGTGCTCGTCGCCAACGGCGTGACCGTGCGCATCGACTCCCGTGACGACTTCACCCCGACCCCGGTCGTGTCCCAGGCCATCCTGACCCACAACCGCGCCGCCGACGGCACCCAGCGCTTCACCGGCGAAGGCCTGGCCGACGGCATCGTCGTGACCCCGTCCCACAACCCGCCGACCGATGGCGGCTTCAAGTACGATCCGGTCACCGGCGGCCCGGCTCCGGCCGACGTCACCAACGCCATCGCCGACCGCGCCAACGAGCTGCTCGGCGATTTCAGGAACGTCAAGCGCGTGCCGTTCGAGCAGGCCGTCAAGTCCGATCTGGTCGAGCGTTTCGACTTCCGTGAGCACTATGTGGCCGATCTGGAGAACGTCATCGACTTCGACGTGATCCGCTCCTCCGGCGTACGCCTGGGCATCGACCCGCTCGGCGGCGCTTCGGTCAACTACTGGCCGCTGATGAACGAGAAGTACAACCTGACCATCGACGTGGTGCGTCCGCAGGTCGACCCGACCTGGAGCTTCATGACCATCGACCATGATGGCAAGATCCGCATGGATCCGAGCTCCCCGTACGCGATGAAGGGTCTGGTCGATTCCCTCAACAACGGCGCTTGGGACAAGTACGATCTGGTCGGCGGCACCGATCCGGATGCCGACCGCCACGGCATCGTCTGCCCGAACTGGGGCGTCATGAACCCGAACCACTACATCGCAGTGTGCGTGGAGTACCTGTTCGGCGGCAACCGTCCGGATTGGCCGGAGAACGCCGGCATCGGCAAGACCCTCGTGTCTTCCTCCCTGATCGACCGCGTGGCCGCCTCCATCAACGCCAAGCTCGTCGAGGTTCCGGTCGGCTTCAAGTGGTTCGTGGACCCGCTGTTCAAGGGCGAGGTCGCGTTCGGCGGCGAGGAAAGCTCCGGCATGTCCTTCCTGCGTAAGGACGGCCGCGTGTGGACCACCGACAAGGACGGCCTGATTCCGGACCTGCTGGCCGCTGAGATCACCGCGAAGACCGGCAAGAACCCGGCCCAGCTGCACCAGGAGCAGGTGGAGCGTTTCGGCGAAAGCTGGTACAAGCGCGTCGATACCCCGACCACCCTCGAGCAGAAGCAGAAGTTCGCCAAGCTCACCGGCGACGACGTCGAGGCCACCCAGCTGGCCGGCGAGGACATCACCGCCAAGCTCACCGAGGCTCCGGGCAACCACGCCAAGATCGGCGGTCTGAAGGTCACCACCAAGGACAACTGGTTCGCCGCCCGTCCGTCTGGCACCGAGAACATCTACAAGGTGTACGCCGAGAGCTTCGAATCCCCTGAGGCTCTGGACAAGGTGCTCGCCGAGGCCACCGAGGTCGTGGACAAGGCTCTGGCCGAGTGATACGGCGTTCCGCCAAGTAATCAAGGCGTAGCGCGAAAAAGACCCGTTCCGTATGGAGCGGGTCTTTTTCGTTGTCGATATCCGCCGTATGGCACGAAACGTGCTTTTCTGGCATGAAACGCAAGCTCCGCGGCACCCCGTATTTCCCTCTCCCGGTACGCTTGGAAACAGAGCCGGAACGTCATCCGCGCAATCACGGCACAGCAAGGAGGGAACGTGCGCATCGCCATCGTCGAGGATCACCCTGCCGAACGCGAACTGATCGCCACCATGTGCGCGGAATACTTCAACGGCCGGAACGTCGGCGCAACCGCCGGCAGGAATGCCATGCAAACGGTCTGTGACGTTTTCCCCGACGCGAAATCGTTCATCGAAAGCTGGAAGAACAGCCGTTACGACCTGCTGCTGCTCGACTGTTATCTCAGCGACGAGAATCTGCCGCATGCCACCACCGGATTGGACATAGCGCGGCTGCTGCGCAATCAGAACGACGACTGCGCGATCGTCTTCATCACGTCCAGCACCGATTTCGCGGTGCTCGGCTACGAGGTGCAGGCGAGCGGTTATCTGCTCAAGCCCGTCAATCGCAAAACCTTCGAAGCCACCATGGAACGCGTCGAAGAGCAGCTGAAGGCAAAACCGCCGGTCACCCATCTGGCAAAGGCGCAGTCGCCCGGCACGGTGGATTCCAGCTGGCATGTGGCGTTCGGCAATCCGGCCGTGACCATGGACCGGCGGCTCATCGCATACGCCCTGTCCAACGCGCACTACGTGGAATTTACGTTCGCGGACGGCACCCAGACCAAAATCCGCACCAATTTCTCCGACGTGGACCAACGGCTCACCGTGTTCGACAACTTCTACCGCACCGCGCGAGGCGTGCTCGTCAACTTCGACTACGTGTCCGGCATCACCAACGCGCAGTTCGTCATGAAAGGCGGCAAACGCATTCCTATCACGAAAACGGCGGTGACCACCACCTGCCGCGCATACGCGGAATACACGTTCACCCGCATGCGTACGGAGGACTGACATGTTCGCACCACTCGGCGAAATCATCCGGAACGGCATCGCCCAAACCACCCCGTCAGGTCTGTTCTTCGCCATCGGAGAGCAGCTCAACGCGTTGTCCGGCCTGGCATTGTGCCTCATCATGGCATGGAGTCACATGGACAATCCACGCCGTAACGGCACACTGTTCATGTCCATCGGACTGGTCTGGTTCCTGCTATGCGGCGTGCTGTGCGGCACTCTGGGCATCCCATCACTGTGGACGGTCATTCCGACCGCGCCGCTTGTGCTGCTGGTCCTGCGATGGCTGACCGAACTGCCATGGCGGCAACTGTTGCTGATTGTGGCCACGGCTTCCTACATGGTGGCGATCGTCTACTATCTGTCGCTCGTCATCGATGTGGCCGTTCTTGGCGCGGATTCAACCAATCTCCGCGTCGGCTGGCCGGGACTGGTCAATCTGCTGCTGCTTGACGTCGTCGTACTGGTCTCGCTTTGGCATCCGCTGCATGATTCGATTCCAGCCACATTCGATTCCCCATCCATCAGCAAAGGCTTCTGGCAGCTTATCTGGCTGTTTCCGTTCGTTTCGTCCGCGATTGTGGTGTGGTGCATGCCGGCGGACAATTCCACGCTGCTGGACTCGCATATGCTGGAAATCGCGTTCACCGTGGCGGTGGTCTATTCCTGTTTCATGGTGTTGGTGTATTTCCTCATCTGGTACATGATTCAGCAGTCGGACCGTCTGCTCGCGGCCCGCAGGCGACAGCATTATGAGGCTTTGCAGACGTTGCAGCTGCAACACATGAACGAGCGGATCCGTGAGGCGCGTCAGATCAAGCACAACGTGCGTCACCACATCCACTCACTGCAGGCGTTGGCCGCGGCTGAAGACATGGATGGCATCCGCTCATATCTGGATGAGATGTCCAAACACCGGCTGCTGCAAACGGCACCAATGCAGTATTGCGAGCATGCGTCGCTGAACGCGGTGCTTGTCTACTATTGCGATTGGGTCCGGCATTTGGGTGCGGATGTGGACGTCAAAGCGGCGGTGCCGCAATACATCAACATCAACAACGCGGAATTATGCTCCATGGTCGGCAATCTGCTGGAGAACGCCACGGAGGCCATCACCCAGCAAACGCAGGGCGAGAGGCGGCTCAAAGTGCGCATCCGGTATCGTTCCGGCCCTCCGGCGGCCCTGTTCATCACGGTGGACAACACGTACGGCGAAGCCGATACCAGCATCGAACAGATCGACGGCGATCTCGTCTCGACCAAACATGGTGGCACGGGGCTGGGCACCGCCACCGTACGAGAGACGGCCGAACGGCACCATGGCACGGCCTCCTTCGAGCACAGCGACGGCATGTTCCGCGCCTCCGTCATGCTGTGTCTCGGCGACTAATCGCATATGCCGTTGCCATGCGGTATGACGGGCAAGCGGCGAGTCGCGCGGCTTTCGTAGGGTAGAAGCATGACGATTACGGTTTCAACAGACGGTTCCGCGCTTGGCAATCCGAATGGTCCGATGGGTTGGGCCTGGGCCGACCACGAGCCCGCGGCAGGCGGCAAGCCGGGGCACGAGCATGCCGGCGATTGCGATGCCGGCGGCGCGACGAACGGCACCAACCAGATCGGCGAATTATGCGCCGTGCTGGAGGCGTTGCGAGCGCATCCCGGTTCCGAAGACCTGGTGATCGAGACCGACTCGCAGTATGCGATCAACTGCTCCACCAAGTGGGTGCAGGGTTGGAAGCGCAACGGCTGGAAGAATTCGCAGAAGAAACCGGTGAAGAACGCCGATTTGATCCGCGCCATCGACAATGAGATCGCACATAGGGCGGGGTCGGTGCGATTCGTGTGGGTCAAGGGTCATGCCGGCAACGCGGGCAACGAGAAAGTGGACGAGCTGGCACGCACGTATGCGGGCGATTGCCGTTCGCATGTGCGCGAAGGCTATCTGCCGTTGGAAGGATGGCAGTCGCTACTGGCTTCCGAGTATTCGCGTGGCACCGATGTTCCCGAGGATGCGAGGATGCTGATGGATGGTGCGATCAGCGCCGCCGAATACCACATGGGACGCGGACAAGGCGATTCCGCCACGACCGGCACCGGCGATTCCGGTGCCGATACCGCCAATTCCAGCAACAGCACGAAGCCGCGTTCGATCGCCAGCATGCTGGCGGAGCCGGAAGGCGTTTCCCACGACCTTGCGGATTTCGGACAGACAACCGATGACGACGCAGATGATGCGGTGGAAACGACCGTGCTCGAGACCGAACCGGCGGAAACCACCACAATGCTTGAGACCGAAGCGACGAAGGTCATACCCGAATCCAGCTTCCCGGACGCGGGCGGTCCAGCCGAACCGGACGAATCCGGAGAACCGGACGAATCCGGGAAAACGGACGAATCCGGTGAACCGCATCAATCCTATGCGCAGATGCTGGTCAAACCCGACTATTTTCCCCGTGAAGGCGACGAGAACGACAAGCCGGTGACGGGCAACGCGGACGGCACGGACACGGACAGCACGGCCGTACCGCAGAATGCGAACGAATCGCACAGCGAATCGCAAGACGACGAAGAATCGGCACCGGAACAGGCAGCTTCATCGCAATCGCAGGATCTGCCGAAACTGCCGCATCGTCCAAGCCCATCGGGCCTGTCGGTGTCGGGTACGGTGCGGTTCACTCCCCCACCGGAATCCAGCCCGACCTTCGACGGCAATCCACGTCTCATCCGTGGGTATATCGCCGTGGAAGGCTATGTGATGGGTGACGGCACGCTGGTATTGGACGAGGCGCCGTTCGCGGTCAAACATAGCTGAGCGAGACATGTGGGGAGCCGCTTTACGCAAGCCGCTCCCCACATGTCATTTCATGCGCGGCTTTTTTGCACGCCACCTCACGCAGGACCGTGAAACATTCCGTGAAAACTTTTCCGCAGTCCAAAACAGACACCTGCTCCCGCAACCGACCATTCGCGCCTTGAAAATCAACGCATCCGATAGTATGGAGACGGTCTTAACCCCATATCGAAGGAGGATCATGGACAAGGCACAGCAGGACGCGCTGAAGAAGGCGGCCGGCATCGAGGCTGCAAAGCTGATTCAGAACGGCATGATCGCAGGTCTGGGCACCGGCTCGACCGTGCGTTTCCTGGTCGACGAGCTCGGTCGTCGCGTCAAGGAGGAAGGCCTCGAGTTCACGGGCGTCACCACCTCCCGCCGCACCCAGGAGCAGGCCGAAGGCTACGGCATCAAGATCGTCAACATCGATGACGTCGACCATATCGACGTGACCATCGACGGCGCCGACGAGGTGGACAAGAACTTCAACGGCATCAAGGGCGGCGGTGCGGCTCTCCTGTGGGAGAAGATCGTGGCCACCAACTCCAACAAGATCGTGTGGATCGTGGACGAGTCCAAGGTCGTGGACACCATCGGCAAGTTCCCGCTGCCGGTCGAGGTGATTCCGTTCGGCGCAGGCCAGGTCGTCAAGAAGTTCGAGGCCAAGGGCTACAAGCCGGTGCTGCGTCTCGACGCGAACGGCGAGCCGGTGCGCACCGATGAGAACAACTATGTGGTGGATCTGCACCTCGAGCGCATCGACCACCCGCAGGAGCTCGCGCAGGACCTCATCACCACGGTCGGCGTGGTCGAGCACGGCCTGTTCCTGAACATGGTGGACCAGGTCATCGTCGGCGATCCGAACGGCCCGCGCGTGATGGACAACCCCAACAAGTGAGATCCTGACAGGCAGGCGTGTCGGCTGGTGTGGAATATACCGGCCGACACCGCCGCGCAGATAGCAAAAATCCCGCGACTCCGAAAGGAATCGCGGGATTTTGTTTGAGCAGACGCTTCACACGCGCCTGAAGACTACTTGCGCTGGTGGCGAGTCTTACGAAGCAGTTTACGATGCTTCTTCTTGCTCATGCGCTTGCGGCGCTTCTTGATGACCGAGCCCATCTCAGCCTCCGTTCCTTAAACTCAAAGGGTAAAAGTTTGCAACTTGCCCAATACTACACTGCTTCGGGGACGAATACGCGCGCAGGCATTCATATGGTGGAAAATCACGTTTCGTTTTCCGCGTGATATTCCATCAGCCGGCCGCGATTCGCCATCGAGACGATTCCGTCGACGTTACAGGGGGAACTGCTGGTAGAAACGCTGGATGTCGTTCTTCGCGCCGGTGGCATAGAAAACCACCGTATCGTTGCGCCACACGGCAACGGCCTTGGTATCGTCGTCCGGATCGGCTTTGGCGCTGTAGGCGCCGGTCGTCTTGCCGGAGACCTTCACGTTGCCGCTTCCCAGCTCCTTGCCGGTCATGGCTTCAGCCAGCGTGTCGTACTGGGATTTCGCCTTGTCGCCGTCGTTCCACTGGCCCACTTCCAGCGTGACGTCCTGTCCTTTCTTGCCGGTGGAATACGTCAACGCGTATTCCTCGACGGGAGAGGTGCTGGACCACGTCGTGCTGGCGTCAGCCTTGGTACGCGCGTAATTCAATACGGAATCCGGCATGGCCTTGAGCAGCTCGCTGGCCCCGTCGGGCAATGCCACGGCATCGATCGACGGTTTGGTGGGCTCCGTCTTGTCGCCGTCCGTACCGTTCGAAGTGGAAGCCTGCTGGCTCGTCTGACCGGCCTGACCGGCTTGTCCGTTCTTGTTCAAGGCCCAACCAGGCCACACAAATGCGGAAATCAGAGCAAGCACAACCACAAGCGCGGCTGCTACGACGGCGGCAATCAATTTGCCATGCGAAGAGGAATTCTGCGTATCAGACATGCTTGTCATTCTTTCACAGCCATAAGACGCGCAACCATCCCCTCAAAGTCATGGAATCCAGTTCCCGAAACGGTTTTCAGCGCAATGTCTGTGCAACGAGTACGCCACCCGCGAACGTCTTGTCCCAAAACCTCCGTATTGTCGGCGATATGGCAAAGACGTCCTCGCAATTCCTCTGTTCCGAATGCGGCTGGAGCGGCCCGAAGTGGCTCGGCCGCTGCCCCGAATGCGGTCAATGGGGCACCATTGAGGAATTCCATGAAGCCCGTCCCGCGGCAGGCTCGCGTACCGCGGCTCCGGGACGGACCTCGCGCACGCAATCGCATCCGGTCGCATCGTCCGCGGCGAGGCCGATCACCGACATAGGCACGGAGAACATCTCCAGAATCGCCACAGGATTTTCGGAATTCGACCGCGTGCTCGGCGGTGGCATCGTGCCGGGATCGGTCACGCTGATCGCAGGAGAGCCGGGCATCGGCAAATCGACATTGCTGCTGGAAACCGCCGGCAATGTGGCGAGGCTGACGGCGTTCGCCACCGAGCGCAATACCGTACTGTATATTTCCGGCGAGGAATCGCAGGCGCAGGTCCGCATGCGCGCGTCGCGCATCGGCGCCATGGAGCCGAATCTACTGCTCGCCTCCACCACGGATCTGTCCACGGTGTTGGGGCTTATCGAACAGTTCAAGCCGGCGTTGGCCATCGTCGATTCGGCGCAGACCATCGTCTCGCAGGACGTCGATGGCATCTCCGGCGGATCCACGCAGGTGCGCGAAGTGGCGAGCGCGCTGATTGACACCGCCAAAACCCTTGATATTCCAGTGCTTTTGGTGGGTCATGTCACCAAGGATGGTTCGATCGCAGGTCCGCGTACGTTGGAGCATCTGGTGGATGTGGTCTGTCAGTTCGAAGGCGATGCCGAAACCGCGTTGCGTATGCTGCGTGCAGTGAAGAACCGTTTCGGACCGACCGATGAGGTCGGCTGTTTCGATATGAGCGGCGAGGGCATTGAGGAGGTGACCGATCCGTCCGGCCTGTTCCTATCAACCGGCAATGGTTCTGCGGCGACGCAGGTGGATGGCACGTGCGTGACGTTCACATTGGATGGGCATCGCAGTCTGTCGATTGAAGTGCAGGCGCTGGTCACCAGGTCGGTGCTGCCGACGCCACGTCGTGCGGCGAACGGTGTGGACTCCAACCGTATCGCCATGCTGGTGGCGGTGTTATATCGTCACGGTGGCATCAATCTGCTGGCCAACGACCTGTACATTTCCACAATCGCCGGCGGTCAGGCGCGTGAGCCGGGTTGCGATCTGGCGATTGTGGCCGCGTTGGCGAGCGCTGCGAAATCGAAACCGATTCCCCGCACGACGTGCGCGATCGGCGAGATTTCGTTGACCGGGCAGGTGCGTCCGGTGCCGAGACTGGAATATCGGCTTCGTGAGGCGGCGCGTCTTGGTTTCACCACCGCCGTTGTGCCGACGCTGCGCAAGAACGTCGCCGTGCCGGGAATGGGCGTGGTGCAGGCGGATACGTTGCAGGACGCGCTGGCCGCGATTCTGCGATAGGTCGCCGATGCCCAAACGGCATCGCCATCCGCATTTTGCAACCCGGGAAAGCCCGTTTGGGTAACAAAACACAGATGGCGTCAATGATTCGCGTCAATCGAACCAATCAAATCAATCGAACCGATCCGTCTCAAGCGGTGAGGCGCTTCGTCTCCTCGACGTTGCGTTTCAGCTCGACCACCAGATCGTCGGCCGAATCGAATTTGATCTGCGGGCGCAGGAATCCAGCGAATTCCACGCGTGCCTGATGGCCGTACAGGTCCAACCAGTCATCGGTGATGGCGTAGGCTTCCACCACGCGTTCGGCGTCACCGTCCTCGTTGAACGTCGGCTTGGTGCCGATGGAGATGGCCGCCGGCCAGCGGTGTGGCGACTGCATGGCCACGCGCGCGTTGACGGACGAAGCATCATACTGCTGCGATACGCCGTCGGCCGGCTTCTCCCCGGCTTCTTCGCCACCGTCGGCGGACTTCTCCCCCAAATCGACCAGCCAGCCGGCGTACACGCCGTCCACCGGCAGGTATCCGGCGACGTTCTCGCTCAGATTGGCGGTCGGGAATCCGATGGTGCGGCCGCGTTCCTCGCCATGCACCACGGTGCCTTCCACGGCATGCGCGTGGCCGAGTATCGCGTCTGCGTCCTTGATACGGCCTTGGCTCAGCAGATAGCGCACATTGGTGGAGCTCCACGTGCGCACTTCCTTGGCCTGATGCTTCTTGCTCCATGCGCGTCGTTCGGCCTTGGAAGCCCCCTCCAGAGGGTCGGAAGGCTCGCCGGGTTCGGACGGCATCACCGGCTTCGCATTGACCGGCACTCGGGTCAGCCCCGGACCGAAATCGTCCACGACCTCCAGCTGGAACACGCCGGTGGCGAGCGCCAGATTCTCAATGGCCTTCACGTTTCCGGCGCGGTTCGCGCCCATGGCGGCGTCGGAGCCGAGCACCAGCGTGCGCATGCCGAGTTTGCCGACCATCTGGCCAAGGAAGAAGCGGTATGATTTCGCGGCGAATGCCATGGTGTAGCGCACGATGAGCGTGTAGTCCACGCCGATGGCGTCGATGGCGCGCAGCCGTTCGTCCACACTGGTCAGCGCCTGCGTGTCAGGCGTGCCTGCGGGCGGTTCCTGACCGTCATGTTTGGCGGCGTAAGCGTGCACCAGCGCGGGACGCGGGTCGAACAGCACCACCACGGAGAACGCCTGCTCCTGTTCGGCGAGTTCGGCCACACGGCGGATGACCGCCTGATGTCCCTGATGCATGCCGTCGAATGAGCCGATGGTCACCACGGACTTCTTGTCGTTGCTCAGGGTCGGCCAATCCACCATGCCGCTGGCATCGGGGGTAAGCGTGATCGTCTTCATGTGTCCTTCTTTGCGTATTGTCCGTGTGTTTGTCGTGTTCGTATTGCGTGCCGGCCGGTCTTGATTGTTTCAGTTGAAGACCGCGACCGGCTTGGTCTCGCCACGTTTGGCGCGTTCCACGATCGCCACCAGATCGTTGGTTTCGGGAACGTACGCGGCCATGGTCGTATGGATGTCGTGGGCGATTCTACGGCCGAACCGCAGGTCCGTGGCCTCCTGCTCGCTGATTCGCAGCATGTCCATGGAAGCGGCGGCGCTGGCTACCAGGTCGAGCGCATGGTCGGCCGCATGGTCGGCATCGTCGAGCACCGCACGGTTGCGTGTCACTTCGATGCCTTCGCGGTTGGTGAAGGTTTTGGCTTCCGTATGGGCGGTCATGACGTTCGGCATGTCCACCGAGAAACGCCCGACGCGGATGCGGCGCAGCATGGTCAGATGGCCGCCGAGGCCGAGTTCGGAGCCCAGATCGCGGCCGAGTGCACGGATGTAGGTGCCGGCCGAGCAGGTCACGGCCACGTCGAGTTCCATGACTGGCTGCATGTTCGGTTCGTTTTGCCCGTCGGTTTCGGCATGCCAGGATTCCTCCGGGGCGATTTCGACGGCATCGGCAAGAGGTGATCCCGCGCATGTGGTCGAAGCATAGCCGTATCGCACTGCCGAAACACTGAATTCCGAGATGGTCACCGGACGGGCCTTGAGGTCCACATCCTTGCCTTCTCGGGCCAAATCATAGGCGCGCTGGCCGTTGATTTTGATAGCTGAATAGGAGTTCGGCACCTGCTCGATGCGCCCGGTGAAATGATGGGCGATGACGTCTTCAACGGTCTGTCGTGAAGGGAATTCGGCGATAGTTCCCTCCTCCGGCAGCAGTTCGCCGTCGGCGTCGTCCGTGGTGGTGCGCTGGCCGAGTCTGATGGTGGCCAGGTAGGTTTTGTCGTGGTCGACGATGTAGTTGAGCAGACGTGTGGCGTTGCCGAAGCCGACCACCAGCACGCCGGTGGCCATCGGGTCGAGCGTGCCGGCATGGCCGACGCGTTTCATCTGCAGGGCGCCACGCACCGCCGCGACCACATCGTGGCTGGTGACGCCCTGCGGCTTGTCGATGACCAGCAGACCGGAGTTGTCAGGCTTCGTCGTCATCGTCCCAATCCTCGACCTCGACATCGACATCATCGTCGAAGTCGTCATCATCGGGCTCGTCGTGCTTGTACGGATCGGCGTCGCCGGCGTATTGCGCGTTGGCGCGGGACTTGGCGAGTTCTTCGTCGCGCTTGTGTGCGAGCGCGAGGATGTCCTCGATCTCATGGGCCTCGCCCGGCACTTCGTCGAAGATGAATTCCAGTTGCGGGGTGAGTCGCAGTCCGGCCTTGGTGCCTACCAGGGAACGCAGGCGTCCTTTGGCCTGGTTCAGGGCCTGCTGCGCGCGGCGGCGTTCGCCCTGCTCGTGTCCTTCATGGCCGAGCTGGGTCCAGTAGACTTTCGCGATCTGCAGATCGTTGGTGACGCGCACTTCGGTGATGGTCACGTTGGCCAGTCGCTTGTCGTGCAGCTGCGCCTCCATGGACGATGCGATCACACGCTGAATCAACGCCGCGATGCGCGCGGCGCGGGGATTGGTTCCTGCCATTGCTGTCCTTTTGGTGAAAAGTTCTTGTTGTATCACGGAACGCCCGCAGTCGTGAACCGGCTGTGGGCGTTCCTTACCTGGTTATCGATGCGAAGCTCGAAGCACTCGGCTACTTACGCTCGATTTCCTGCATTTCGAAGGTCTCGATGATATCGCCGATCTCGATGTCGTTGAAGGTGCCGAGGTTGATGCCAGCCTCGTAGCCTTCCTTGACGGAGGTGACGTCGTCCTTGAAACGACGCAGCGAGGAGATCTCGAGGTCGTTGACGGTGGCGATGCCGTTGCGCAGGATACGGCACTTCGTACCACGCTTGACCTCGCCGTCCTGAACCATGACGCCGGCGATGTTGCCGAACTTGGAGGAGCGGAAGATCTCGCGGATCTCGGAGTGGGAGGTGACGACCTCTTCGTATTCCGGCTTGAGCATGCCCTTGAGGGATGCTTCGATGTCCTCGATGGCCTTGTAGATGATCGAGTAGTACTTGATCTCCACACCTTCGCGTTCGGCCAGATCCGCCACCTGGCGGTTCGGACGGACGTTGAAGCCGATGATGACGGCCTTGTCGACGGTGGCCAGGTTGACGTCGTTCTGGGTGATGGCGCCGACGCCGCGGTGGATCACCTGGATGCCGACCTCGTCGGACACCTCGATCTTCATCAAGGAATCTTCCAGAGCCTCGACGGAACCGGAGGAATCGCCCTTGATGACGATGTTGAGCATATCCACCTCGGACTTGGCGAACTGCTCCTTGAGGCTTTCGAGGGAAACGACCTTGCGGCGCTTGGCCAGCTGGGCCGCACGCTCGGTGGCCTGACGCTTCTCGGCGATCTGACGTGCGGTACGGTCGTCGGAGGCCACCAGGAACAGGTCGCCTGCGGTCGGCACGGAGGTCAGACCCAGCACCTGCACCGGGGTGGACGGACCGGCTTCCTGCATGTGGTTGCCGTTTTCGTCGAGCATGGCGCGGACACGACCGTAGGAGGTGCCGGCAACGATGGCATCGCCGATGTGGAGGGTACCGGACTGCACCAGCACGGTAGCCACGGCGCCACGGCCCTTGTCAAGTCGGGCTTCGACGGTGGCGCCACGGGCGTCCATATCCGGGTTGGCGCGCAGGTCGAGCTCGGCGTCGGCAGTGAGCAGCACCGCTTCGAGCAGCTTGTCGACGTTGGTGCCCTGCTTCGCGGAGATGTCGACGAACATGGTGTTGCCGCCGTATTCTTCCGGAACCAGACCGTATTCGGTAAGCTGGCCGCGGACCTTGTCCGGGTTGGCGCCCGGCTTATCGATCTTGTTGACGGCCACCACGATCGGCACATGCGCGGCCTGGGCGTGGTTGATGGCTTCCACGGTCTGCGGCATGACGCCGTCGTCGGCGGCGACCACGAGGATCGCGACGTCGGTGAGTTCGGCGCCACGGGCACGCATTGCGGTGAAGGCTTCGTGGCCCGGGGTGTCGAGGAACGTGATCTTGCGCGGCTCGCCCTCAAGGTTGACGGTCACCTGGTATGCGCCGATGCGCTGGGTGATGCCGCCGGCTTCGCCTTCGATGACGTTGGTGCGGCGGATGGTGTCGAGCAGTCGGGTCTTACCGTGGTCGACATGGCCCATGACGGTGACGACCGGCGGACGCGGCTTCAGATCCCCGTCCTCCTGCAGTTCCTCTTCGTCCAGGTTGATGTCGAACTGCTGCAGCAGCTCCTTGTCTTCCTCTTCGGCGGACACGATCTTGATGTTCCAGCCGATTTCCTCGCCGAGGATCTGGAACGTGGCCTCATCCAGGGACTGGGTGGCCGTGGCCATTTCACCAAGGTGGAACAGCACGGTGACCAGCGCCGCCGGATTGACGTTGATCTTCTCGGCCAGATCGGCGAGGGACGCGCCCTGACGCAGACGGACTTCCTGTCCGTTGCCGGTCGGAATGCGCACGCCGCCGATGACCGGAGCCTTCATCTCCTGGAATTCCTGACGCTTCGCCAGACGGTTCTTACGCGCCTTCGAGGACTTGCCTCCCTGACGTCCGAACGCGCCTGCAGCGCCGCCGCGGCCGCGGCCACCACGTGCCGGACCATTGCTCGGAGCGCTGTTGCCGCCCTGGAAACCGCCGCCATTGCCG
>ERZ772821.1256-NODE-1256-length-15933-cov-2.620607_pt1 | contig 15933 bp, 10 predicted proteins | sample MGYA00580859_ERZ772821 | MGnify/ENA primary metagenome ERZ772821 (study PRJEB29015, sample SAMEA2737674) | human gut metagenome | biome: human gut; feature: human-associated habitat; material: faeces | place: China | collected 2012 ...
GCGGAGCAGACGGGCGGAAGCCTCTGTATCGAATCCGAGGTCGGCGTCGGAACGAAGGTCAAGGCGATTTTTAAGACCGACAGCATTGATTACACACCGCTCGGCGATATTGATTCCACTGTTATCATGCTCATCACCATGAACACAGACCGTAATTTTATCTATCGACTGAAGGTCGATGAAAAAGAATTTACTCTTTCCACTTCCGAGCTTAAAGGAATACTCGGTGACGTGCCGCTTAATGAGCCGTCGGTTACTCAGTGGATTAAAGAGTACCTGCATGAACAAACACAAACTATCCGTGGAGGTGTACTGTAAATGAAATCACTTGAAGAGTTGCTTGCCATCCGTGATAAGGCTAAGGCAGCAATGACAGACCGTGAGGGTACAGGCGACGGAATCCGTGTCGTAGTCGGCATGGCAACCTGCGGAATCGCAGCAGGCGCACGTCCCGTTCTCAACGCATTCGTTGACGAGGTCGCAAAAAGAAATCTTAAAAACGTTACGGTTGCTCAGACAGGCTGCATCGGTATGTGCCAGTATGAGCCGATCGTTGAGGTTTTTGAACCCGGCAAGGATAAGGTAACCTATGTTCAGGTAAGTCCCGAAAAGGTTGCCGAAATCGTTGCTTCCCATATTGTAAACGGCAATCCGGTTGTTGAATACACCGTTGGCGCTGTAGTAAAAGATTAAGGAGGAAAAACAATGTATCGTTCACACGTTCTTGTCTGCGGCGGTACCGGCTGTACTTCCTCACACAGTGCCGAGATCATTGAAAAGCTTGAGCAGGAGCTTAAAGCCAAGGGTCTCGAAAACGAGGTTAAAGTAATCAAAACCGGCTGCTTCGGACTTTGCGCATTAGGTCCGGTCATGATCGTATATCCCGAGGGCTGTTTCTACAGCGAGGTTAAGGTCGAGGACGTTCCCGAAATCGTCGAGGAGCATCTTCTCAAGGGTCGTATGGTCAAGAGACTTCTCTATGAAGAGACAGTTCATCAGGATGATATCAAGCCGCTGAATGAAACCAATTTCTATAAGAAGCAGCACAGAGTTGCGCTTCGTAACTGCGGTGTTATTGACCCTGAAAATATTGAAGAATATATCGCTATGGACGGCTATCAGGCTCTTGCAAAGTGCTTGACCGAGCTTACGCCCGATGAGGTTATCCAGATCGTTAAGGATTCCGGACTCAGAGGCCGTGGCGGCGGAGGATTCCCCACAGGTCTTAAGTGGAGCTTCACCGCTAAGAATACAGCCGACCAGAAGTACGTTGTATGTAACGCCGACGAAGGTGACCCGGGCGCATTCATGGACCGTTCCGTTCTTGAGGGCGACCCCCATTGTATCGTTGAGGCTATGACGATCTGCGGTTACGCAACAGGTGCAACCGAGGGTTACGTTTACGTCCGTGCCGAGTATCCGATCGCCGTTCACCGTCTTGATGTTGCTATCAAGGAAGCCCGTGAAGCTGGCCTTCTCGGCAAGAACATATTTAATTCAGGTTTTGACTTCGATCTTCATATTCGTCTCGGTGCAGGCGCATTCGTTTGCGGTGAAGAGACTGCTCTTATGACTTCAATCGAAGGTAACCGCGGTGAGCCGCGTCCGCGTCCGCCGTATCCGGCAGTTAAGGGACTTTTCGGCAAGCCGACAACAGAGAACAATGTTGAAACATTTGCCAACATTCCGCAAATCATTCTCCATGGTGCAGAGTTCTTTAACTCAATGGGTACGGAGAAGTCTTCGGGAACCAAGGTATTCGCTCTCGGCGGAAAGATCAATAACACAGGCCTTGTTGAAATTCCGATGGGTACAACTCTTCGCGAGATCATTGAGGACATCGGCGGCGGAATTCCGAACGGCAAAAAGTTTAAGGCTGCTCAGACAGGCGGCCCGTCCGGCGGATGTATTCCTGCTTCCCTTATGGACACACCGATCGACTATGATAACCTTACCGCTATCGGTTGTATGATGGGCTCAGGCGGGCTTATCGTTATGGACGAGGACAACTGTATGGTTGATATCGCTAAGTTCTTCCTTGATTTCACAGTTGATGAGAGCTGCGGTAAATGTACTCCGTGCCGTATCGGTACAAAGAGAATGAGAGAGCTTCTTGAGAAAATTACCGACGGTAAGGCTACTCTTGAGGATCTTGACGAGCTTGAATCTCTTGCTCATTATATTAAGGACAACTCACTTTGCGGTCTCGGTCAGACAGCTCCGAACCCTGTTCTTGCAACACTTCGTTTCTTCAAGGATGAGTATATCGCTCATATTGTTGACAAGAAGTGCCCGGCAGGCGTTTGTAAGAAGCTTGTTTCCTACTCAATTGAGGCTGATAAGTGTAAGGGCTGTACCGCCTGTGCAAGAAAGTGCCCGGTCGGTGCAATATCAGGTGCAGTTAAGACGGCACATACTATCGACACAAGCAAGTGCGTAAAGTGCGGCGTATGTATGGATACATGCCGCTTCGGCGCAATTATTAAGAAATAAGGAGGATGTCAGAAATGGAAATGGTTAATATCAAAATCAATGGCATGCCTCTGAGTGTGCCGAGCGGAATTACGATTCTTGAAGCTGCCCGCTATGCAGGAATCGAGATCCCGACACTTTGCTACCTTAAGAAAATAAATCAGATCGGTGCATGCCGTATCTGTATGGTTGAGGTCAAGGGCGCAAGAAGCCTTGTTGCCTCCTGTGTTTTCCCCGTAAACGAGGGAATGGAGATCCTCACCAATTCCGACAGAGTTCGTAATTCAAGAAGAACAACTCTTGAGCTTATTCTTTCGACTCATGAGCGCAAGTGTCTTTCTTGCGTAAGAAGCACAAACTGCGAGCTTCAGAAGCTCTGTAAGGAATACGGCGTTGAGAACGAGAGCAAGTTTGACGGCGTTACGCCCGACTATGCTTATGACGATTCAATGCCTCACATGATTCGTGACAACAGCAAATGTATCCTTTGCCGCCGCTGCGTTGCAGCCTGCGATGAGCAGAGCATCTCCGTTATAGGAGCTAATGCCCGTGGCTTTGATACATGCATCACATCTCCGTTTGAGAGAGAAATCAAGGAGTTCTCATGTATTGCCTGCGGTCAGTGTATCGTAAACTGTCCGACCGGTGCACTCCGTGAGAAGGATGACACACCGAAGGTGCTTGAGGCTATCAATGATCCCGAGAAGTACGTTGTTGTTCAGACAGCTCCGGCTGTAAGAGCGGCTCTCGGCGAGGAGTTCGGTCTCCCGATCGGAACGGACGTTGAGGGCAAGATGGTTGCAGCTCTCCGCCGCCTTGGCTTTGACAAGGTATTTGATACCGATTTCTCCGCTGACCTTACCATTATGGAAGAGTCAAACGAGCTTATTGAGAGAATTACAAACGGCGGCGCACTCCCGATGATCACCTCCTGTTCACCGGGCTGGGTCAAGTATTGCGAGCATTACTATCCCGAACAGCTTGATCACCTTTCAACCTGCAAGTCACCTCAGCAGATGTTCGGCGCAACGCTCAAGACATGGTACGCTCAGAAGATGGATATTGATCCTGCTAATATCGTCAGCGTCAGCGTAATGCCCTGTACCGCTAAGAAGTTCGAGGTTGGCAGAGAAGATCAGAGCGCATCCGGCTATGCCGATGTCGATATCTCTATCACAACCCGTGAGCTTGCAAGAATGATTAAGAGCGCAGGAATCAGCTTTAATTCACTTCCTGATGAGACCTATGACAGTCCTCTCGGCGAGGGCTCGGGCGCAGCCGTTATTTTCGGCGCAACAGGCGGCGTTATGGAGGCGGCTCTGCGTACCGCAGTTGAGAAGATTACGGGTCAGGCTCTTGATAATGTTGATTTTACTGAGGTCAGAGGTATGGAGGGCGTCAAGGAAGCCACATACACAGTCGGCGATCTCAGCATCAAGGTAGCCGTTGCAAGCGGCACAAAGAACGCAAAGACGCTCATGGAGCAGATCAAGAACGGTACAAGCGAGTACCAGTTCATCGAGATCATGGGTTGCCCGGGCGGATGCATCAACGGCGGCGGACAGCCGATTGTTTCCGCAGCGGTTCGCAACTTTGAGGACTTCAGAAGCAAGCGTGCTTCCGTTCTTTACAATCTTGACAAGAACAACGAAAACCGTAAGTCACATGAGAATTCGGCTATCAAGCGTGTATATGACGAGTTCTTCGGCGAGCCCGGCAGCCATAAGGCGCATGAGGTTCTCCACACAACTTACGTTAAGCGCGGACTTTACAACAACTGATTTAATTAAAAATTGCAGCAGAGATGAGAAATCATCTTTGCTGCTTTTTTCAGTTCCATCAAAATCAATATAATATTGCAAAACACCCCGACTACAATTGTAATCGGGGTGCAGACTTATAAATTTTAAAAATCAGATATTGCAAATAAGCTCTGAGAGATCTGCGTAGAAATCAAAGAAGCCTTGACGTGAGCCGAACGCCTTTTCGTCTGCGGCATTACAGAAATCATAGTGGGCGTCACCGTAAATTGTCGGCATAACATACCAAACACCGGGAATTATGCTTCTCGTTTCATCATATGTAATGTGATCCTCGTCAAAAGGATAAAGTGCACTCTTAAGCGGAACAATACCGTCATTTGCGCCCCATGACTTATCAATATATTTTCCTCCGATGAACATATTGACCGAGGCTGAAATCAACGGAGAAGAAATCAAAAACGGCTCAAAAACATCATAATCCTTGTTGAGTTTTGTGTAGCCGAGCTTTGTGTCCTCGGTTATGCACGCTGTATATGAAAAATAATAAGCCGATTTGACTGTTTTGATCTTTTTGTTGAGCTTTTCCGCACCCTGAACGGTGAGGTCATAGCCACAGTGATCATTTGAGAAGGCGATTTTCATGCATGCAAACGGATTTAATTTTGCTTTTTCTCCGCTTATCGGGTCTTTGGAAATTCCCCATTGGTCAAGCATAAGGTCATTTGCCGATTTTCCGGAAACACATTTTGAATGGAGCATAAATATCATAAGAAAAGCCGGAAGGTAGGTGTCGGCAACATAGTTTGAAGCCGTTGAACCGTTATGCGGGGAGGAGATGGCTGTAATTGAACGGATGCCCTTTTCATGACCGCCTTTGAAAAGTTCCGAGCAGTTTTCCGTGGCTGCTTTCATTTCCGTTTCATCACCGTAAGCAAGCAGCGAAGCCAAAAGCCGTATTGTTTCGCCGCCGAAGGAATGACCGACAAAGTTAAGCGGACTATCAAGATCCCATGCTTTTCCCATGGTTGCCCTGCCGGTGTAATCTCTGCCGAATCTGTCGTGGCCGCATTCTTTTGAGTGCGCCGCACCGTAGTCAACAACAGTGCCGGTAAGCTGTGCATAAAGCTCGCACGCTCTGTCCCATGCGCTGCTGTAACCGCCGACCGTCGGATTGTATACTGTATAACCCTGTGCACGCAGATAAGTCATGACATTGTTTTCCGGCTGAGTGCCCCAATACGGTCTGTTCTCTGCCTGCGGTGAGCCGTCGCCCCAGCCGCACATTCCGTGTACATAGATGAACGGATAATCGCTTTTCTTTTCACCTTTTGCAAAGACGACAATGGTGCAAAATGCCATAATACAAAGGCAGAGCACAAGGCTGATGAGCTTTTTAAAAAATTTGTTTTTCACAGTTTTCGCCATCTTTTAATCTTATTGATCAATTATTGACCAATTAAAAATTATTATGTTCATTAAAAAAGTCAAGAATAAAAGTCTGATTAAGAATTATGGTGAGCACTCATTAGACATAATCAGAGAATTGTAATATCATTAAACATTTTAAATCCCAAAATCACCCGATTGAATGACTTTTATTTTTCTTCCGAAAGTCCGAGAATATAATCGGCTGAAACATTATAGAACTTACATAAAATGTCAAAAACGGCAGAATTGTGAAAGCATATCACCGTCATTTTTCACAAACTTTGCGAAAAAGGGGGTGTGACAAAAAATACAAATTTGTTATTTTTGTCACACTATTGCAAATTCAGAATTTTTATTATAAAATATAATTGATTTTTTTGGAAGGAATGATTTGAAATGAAGAAAAAGCTCAAACGAATTTTATCCGCCCTGCTTGTAGCAGTCATGCTTGTCGGCATTGCGCCGGTGGGTGGCAATATCAAAGCTTCCGCATTAAACTCAAGCGGTCAATGCGGAGAAAACGTTTATTACACATTCGACGAATCCACCGGTCTGCTCACTGTCAGCGGTGAGGGAGAGATGCGGGGACGATGTTTTGATGGCAATTCTGAAATCAAAACAGTTGTTGTTGAAGACGGTGTAACGAGTATAGGTGTTCAAGCATTCTACGAATGTACCGGCTTAACAAGTGTAACAATAGGCAAAGGCGTAACGAGTATAGGCGATGGTGCATTCTCCGGTTGTACCGGCTTAACAAGCATAACGATTGGTGACAGTGTAACGAGTATAGGCAAGGGTGCATTCTACGGTTGTACCGGCTTAACAAGCGTAACGATTCCGGACAGTGTGACGAGGATAGACTATAATGTATTCTCCGGCTGTACCGGCTTAACAAGCATAACAATCCCGGACAGTGTGACGAGTATAGGCAGATATGCATTTGAAGATTGTACCGGCTTAACAAGCATAAGCGTAGACAGTAACAATAAAAAATATGACAGCAGAAATAATTGTAATGCAATTATAGAAACAGAATCAAACACTTTGATTTCCGGTTGTAAAAACACAGTCATTCCCGACAGCGTAACAAGTATAGGCGATCGTGCATTCTGCGGTTGCACCGGCTTAACAAGCATAACAATACCGAACAGTGTAACAAACATAGATGAATATGCATTCAGAGGATGCACCGGATTAACAAGCATAACAATTCCGGACAGTGTAAAAAAGATAGGAATTTGTGTATTTGCCAGTTGTAGCAGTTTAACAAGTATATCTATCCCTAACAGCATAACAAGCATACCACTTTCTACATTTGATCATTGTAGTAACTTGACTAGCATAACGATTCCAGATAATGTAACAAGTATCGAATCGTATGCATTTTTTGGTTGTACCGGATTAAATAGTATATTTATTCCTGAAGGAGTAACCCGTATAGGAGTTGGAGTTTTTTCTCATTGTACTGGTTTGATAAATATAACTGTTTCTGAAAAAAATAAAGTCTATGACAGCAGAGAAAACTGTAATGCTGTAATTGAATCCAAAACAAATTCACTTGTAGCAGGGTGCAAAGGAACAATTATTCCCGGTAGTGTATTAAGTATTGGCAAGGAATCGTTTTATGAACAAACGGATTTGACAAGTATAATTATTCCGGATAGTTTAACGGATATTGGCACTGGAGCATTTTGGGGCTGTAGCTTTATTAAGGATGTTTATTATACCGGTAGTGAGAGCGAATGGAATGAAATTGCTATTGCAAGTGACAACGAATGCTTGACAAATGCCACAATTCATTACAATTACAGCGGTTCGCATACCCACACTCTGAAGCACATCACTGTACCCTCCACATGCAAGGTTGCGGGAATGGAGTATGACATATGTTCGGAGTGCGGCGAGACGTTCAACGAAAAGACGCTTCCGCTTGCGGCTCACACATGGAGCGAATGGACGGTTGTAAAAGAAGCTACAACAACGGCAGAGGGTCAGGAAAAGAGAACATGTTCCGTCTGCGATAAGGTCGAAACCCGTGCGATTGAAAAGCTCAAGGTTATCAAGGACGACAAGACGGGAATTGAAATCAATTATAATGATGAATACGATTCCGATACCGAGATTAAGGTCGAGGAGCAGTTCAGCGGCAAGTCGTTCCAGCTCATCAATACCGAATTCGGCAAGGTCAATTCAAAAATCTATGACATTGCAACATACAAGGACGGCGTAAAGGTTCAGCCGAACGGCGAAATCACCGTCAAGGTTCCTCTTCCGGACGGATTCACGACAAACAAGGTCTTTGTCTACTATGTTGATTCTGTGAGCGGCAAGGTAACTAAGATTCCGTGCGAGGTCAAGGACGGATATGTTATCTTCAAGACGAACCATTTCAGCGAATACGCAATCGTTGAACAGTCGGCAAACGTAAAATCCATTTCTGTTTCTGACATCAAGCTGAATTACAAGAAGTCGGCGACAATCAAACCGACAATCAAGGCGGATGAGGGTGCAAAGTATACGGTGAAGTATTCATCATCGAATACAAAGGTTGCAACGGTTGACGAAAACGGCAAGGTATACGCCGCAAAGAAGGGCAGTGCAACAATCACCTGCACCGTAACCGATTCCAACGGCAACACTGTTTCCGACACATGCAAGGTAACGGTCAAATACTCCTTCGGTCAGTGGCTGATAAAAATCCTCCTCTTCGGCTGGATTTGGTATTAAATTATATAAGCTCCTCCGCTCGGGGGAGCTTTTGCTTTAAGTTAGAATATAATTTCAAAAGTGCGAGTGGTCATCGCACCCTACTAAGCCTCCCCTTGTTGCAAGGTGAGGTGTCGTCCTTGACGACGGAGGGGATAAAGAAAAGGTTGATTAAAGAATATTTCTAAGGTCGGTAAATTTTAAGGTGCGATGTGGGCATCGCACCCTACGATGATGTGCAAGAATCGAACAATTCGTAGGGGTCGATGACCACATCGACCAAGGGCCAGAAGAAAACTTAGACGGTATCAGTAGAGGAGAGATCTTTTGACTCAAAGAAATAATACTAACCGTTCAAAGTGAAATTAAATCACTGTACAAGTTTCAAATATAAAGTGAAATTAATTCACTTAATTAAAAACGAGCAAAAACAGTGAACGTCCCTTTAGGAGAGCTGTCAATGAAACCGACTAAGGGGTTTTGTAAAAAACTTTATAAAGCTTCATTGCAGGCATGACTTCTAATTCTGTGAATAAACCACACCAAAAATCTCCCCGACTACGATGTAATCGGGGAGACAGCTATATATTTTTTTATTATTCAGCGGCGGCTTCGATTGCTTTGCGAATTTCGTCCGCACCCTCGCCGTTGGAGGCCGAGAACGGAATGATTTTCACATCGCCGAACTCCGCAAGCTCCGTGTGGATATCCTCCATGCGCTTGGTACGCTCGGTCTTATTGAGCTTGTCGCTCTTTGTCATAACAACGATGAAATCATAGCCTGCCGACTGCATGAATCGCATCATGTCAAGGTCATCCTTCGTCACGGGGTGACGCATGTCCGTCAGTTGAACGACAAGGCGGATGTTTCTGTCGGAGGTGAAGTAGCCCTCCATGAGGTCAGCCCAACGCTTTTTCTCGTTGAAATTAACCTTTGCATAGCCGTAGCCCGGTAGGTCAACGAGCTTTATTCCGTCGCAGTCAAAGAAGTTGACCGTGACCGTTTTGCCCGGAACGGAGCTGACTCTCGCAAGATTCTTCCTGTTAAGAATCTTATTGAGCATGGACGATTTGCCGACATTTGAGCGTCCCGCAAAAGCAATCTCGATATGCTCGCTCGCAGGGAGCTGCTGAGCTGTGCCGTATGAATCCTCATATTTTACTTTGTCAAATCTCATTTGTCTATCCTCAGATTCGCATTGCCGTGTAGCCGGAATCTTTCTTCGCTACTGCGGCGATGCTTTTTCTTTCTTTTTCTTCCTTGGGTGTCACAAGTGCAATCTCAAAGACCTCGTCCAATTCAGTGACGGGAACGAATTTCAATGCTGTTCTGACCTTTTCGTCAATCTCGCTGAGGTCGGGAACGTTCTTCTGCGGAATGATAACCGTCTTGATTCCCATTCTGTAAGCTGCCATTGTTTTTTCACGCAAGCCGCCGATCGGGAGAACACGTCCTCTAAGTGAAATTTCACCGGTCATGGCTACAAACTGATTAACAGGGGTATTCGTGAGAGCCGAGAGCAAAGCCGTTGCCATTGTAACGCCTGCCGACGGGCCGTCCTTCGGAACCGCACCCTCAGGAACATGGATATGAATGTCCTTTTCTTTATAAAAATTATGATTAACGCCGTATTTGTCGGCCTTGCTTCTGATAAAGCTGACCGCCGCCATTGCCGATTCCTTCATAACGTCGCCGAGCGAGCCTGTAAGCTCAACCTTGCCCGTTCCGTCGAAAACAGCTGCCTCAACCTGAAGCATTTCGCCTCCTACGCTCGTCCATGCAAGCCCGTTTACGACGCCGATTTCGGCTTCTTTATCAACCGAGAGCGGAAGATATTTTTTCGGTCCGAGCAGCTTTTCAAGGTTGGTTTCCTTGACGGTAAGCGATTTTGATTCGCCGCCGACAATCTCCGCCGCCGCCTTTCTGCAAAGTGCGGCAATTTTCTGCTCAAGCTTTCTTACGCCTGCTTCACGGGTATAGCCGTCAATCAGCGCATAAAGTGCCTTATCGTTTATCTTGAATGTTCTGCCGTTTAGTCCGTGCAGCTTCGCCTGCTTAGGTACAAGATGCTTCTTAGCAATATTAAACTTTTCCTCATTCGTGTAACCCGGCAGCTCGATGATTTCCATTCTGTCGAGAAGGGGAGCAGGGATAGTCGAAGCATCGTTTGCCGTTGTGATAAACATAACCTTGCTCAGGTCAAATTCAAGCTCGATATAGCGGTCAACAAACGTGCTGTTTTGCTCGCCGTCAAGAGCTTCAAGCAGTGCCGACGAAGGGTCGCCCTTGTAGTCAGAGCCGAGCTTGTCGATTTCGTCAAGCAAAATGATAGGATTCTGAGTTCCTGCCTGCTTAACTGCATTTATAATCCTGCCCGGCATTGCGCCGATATAGGTTTTTCTGTGGCCGCGTATTTCAGCCTCATCGTGAACGCCGCCCAAAGAAATTCTTGCAAATTTTCTGCCCATACATTCCGCAACGGTTTTGCCGATAGAGGTTTTACCCACTCCAGGCGGGCCTGCAAGGCATATGATCTGCCCCTTAATATCGGGTGCCAAAGCATAAACCGAAAGCATTTCGAGTATACGCTCTTTAACCTTATTCATACCGTAAATATCGCGGTCGAGTATTTTCGCGGCACGCTTTATATCGGCAGAAACCTTGGTATAATTATTCCAAGGCAGCTCAAGACAGGTATCAAGATATCCCCTTACAACGGTGCCCTCGTGAGCGCCGCCCGGCATTTTTGCAAGCTTGTTAACCTCTTTATGCAGCGCTTCCTTAACGGAGCTGTCGGCGTTAAGCGCCTCGACCTTCATATGGTATTCGTCAATTTCATCTGCGGTATCGTCGCCGTAAAGCTCTGACGAAATGGCTTTTATCTGCTCGCGAAGATAGTATTCGCGCTGATTTTCGTCAATAGCCGCTTTGGTTTTTTTGCCTATTCTGCGGTCTATTTCGCCTATCTCACGCTCTTTATCAAGCATTTCTATTAAAATTTTTGCGCGGCGAACGGGATCTGTTTGCTCAAGTATGTACTGCTTATCGTCATAAGGCGCAGGTACGCTTGAAGCAATAAAATCCGCAAGCTTGCCAACGTCGTCCGAAACCGCAACCTGCATTACAACGTCGGGCGCCATATTCGAATAAACCTCAACGTATTTTTCAAACTGCGTTCTTATACGCCTTATAAGCGATTCCAAATAAACAGGTCTGTTTTTTATCGGCTTATCCTCAAGCCGTGTAATACCTGCGCTTAAAAACGCCCCGAAGGACACAGCGCCCGCTTTAGCCCTGTAAAGCCCGTCCACAAGCACCTTTACCGTATTATCCGATATTTTAAGCACCTGTCTTACGCGCACAACGCAGCCTATCGGGTACAGGTCTTCCTCTTTGGGGTCTTCAACAAATACCTCTCGTTGAGCGGCGGCGTACAAAAGCCCGCCGTGCTCCGCCGCGTATTTAACCGCGGCTACCGATTTTTTTCTTGCAACATCAAACGAAAGCACCGTGCCCGGAAACACAACAAGACCGCGCAGTGCCAAAACAGGCATTATTTCAATCTTATTTTCAACAACAGTTGACATAAAAACTCCTAAACATTCCAATTTTCGGTGCTGTAAACAGCAACTGCGGTAAGCGAGTTATCGCTGAAAACAAATAACACCGAATTTTCTTCAAAGCTGTATTTTAAAACGGTGGCGTCCTGCTCGCCTAAAAGGAAAAACGAATTAGAGTCGTCGGCATTTTCCTCTTTATATTCAAAGCCGGCAAGCGAATTTTTAACCTCTAAAAGCGGAGTTCCCGTTTCAAAGCCGTACGCCTTATCAAGCGATACTATAAACGAAACCCCGTTATCCTTTTTATCCTTAACATAGTAGTAAATAAAATCGCCGCTGTCTATACGAACGGTTTTTTCACCCTCGGTTACCTCATATACGGTATCTTCGCCGGCCTGACCCTCGGATTCGTATTTTGCCGAAAGCTCCGAATTTATTTTATCGATATCCTCGCCCAGCTTATATGGGCATTCGGGTATCTGACCGAGGTTTGCATAATATTCAAGGTCAACGTCTGAAGAGCTTGTTTGTTTTTTGTTATTGCCGCAGGCAGCAAAGGAAAAAATCAGCGTTAAAGACAAAAACGCACAAATCAGCCTTTTCATAATAATCGCCCTATCCTTTCATAATCAGTGATTTTTAAGCAGCTCGTCACGAAGGCTCCAAAGCTCTTCGGAAAGATCCACATAATAGGTATGCGGATTTTCAAAGCGCGTAACCTCGTCCCAAAGCGAATCGACCTGCTCGGCGCGGTACTTTGCAATTTCCTTGACCGCAGGAGATTTATAAACCTGCTTACCCTTTTCAAATATTTTAACCTGAAGCTTTTTGGCAACAAAATCGGTTACGACCTTGCGCTTCCAGGTGTGTTCGGGGTCAAATATCTCATACGGCTCGTCAGAGCTGATCTTTTCATTTCCGAGGGTTATAACGTCCGCTATTGCCTTGCCGGTTTCCCTGTCGTAAAGCCGCCACGGAATTTTAACGCCCGGCAATGTTATTTTAGCCGGATTTTCGCTTATTTTGATCTTGGGAATAATTTTTCCGTTTTTCTCAACCGCGGCAAGCTTGTAAACGCCGCCGAAAACCGCCTCGCTTGAAGCGGTTATAAGGCGCTCGCCCACGCCGTAGCTGTCTACCTTGGCGCCCTGAAAGATCATATCGCGTATAAGGTATTCGTCAAGCGAGTTTGAAATGCATATCTTAGCGTCGGGATAGCCTGCGTCGTCAAGCATTTTACGCGCCTTTTTGGTTAAATAGGTAATGTCGCCGCTGTCTATTCTTATGCCCAAAGGCCGCTTACCGAGCGGCTTCAAAACCTCGTCGAAAACCTTTATTGCGTTCGGAATACCCGATTTTAAAACATTATAGGTATCAACAAGCACCATACAGCTGTCGGGATATTTTTCGGCATAGGTTTTAAACGCGGTGTATTCATCGTCGAAAAGCTGTACCCAGCTGTGCGCCATTGTACCCGAAGCCGGAACGCCGAAATCCTTTGCGGTAAGTATGCACGAGGTGCCCGTGCAGCCGCCTATAACCGCCGCCCTTGCGCCGTAATATGCCGCGCCGTAGCCGTGCGCTCTGCGTGCGCCGAATTCCATAACCGGTCTGCCCGCCGCAGCTCTTACAATTCGGTTGGCCTTTGTTGCAATAAGGGATTGATGGTTAACGGTTAAAAGCAGCATTGTTTCAAGCATCATAGCCTGCATAGCGGGACCTCTCACCGTTACAATCGGCTCGTGCGGAAAAATAACCGTACCTTCGGGCATTGCCCATACATCGCAAGTAAATTTGAAGGTGCGAAGATACTCTATAAAATCCTCCGAAAAAAGCTTAAGCCCCTTTAAATATGCAATATCGCTTTCATCAAATTCAAGGTTATTCATATATTCAATAAGCTGCTCTATACCTGCCATTACAGCATAGCCGCCGTCGTCCGGCACCCTGCGGAAAAACATATCGAAATATACTGTTTCGTCCCTCATCTCACTGTCAAAAATACCGTTTGACATAGTAAGCTCATAAAGGTCCATTATCATTGTAAGATTTTTTTGAGCGTTATTCATTTAAAGCATCTCCGTTACATTTTTTCGGGTGCCGATACCTTAATAAGGTCAAGCACGTTTTTAATAACCGTTGCGGTATCGTTGCAAAGAGTAAGCCTTGCCTGCATAAGCGGCTCGTCAATACCCTTTACGCGGCACGCGGCATAGAATTTATGAAACTTTGTTGCAAGCTCGCACACATAATGGGTTATGCGCGCAGGGTCGTAATCCTTAGCGGCGACGATTATCTCATCGGTATATGCGGCAATATGGAGTATCAGCTCGCGTTCTTCGGGTGAAGTAAGCCGTTTAAGCTCGTCCGCCGTGCAGGAGCGTTTTTCTATACCCTCCGCCTTTAAATTGCGGAATATACTGCAAATACGCGCATATGCATACTGAACATAGTAAACGGGGTTCAGATTTGATTCGTTAACCGCAAGGTCAAGGTCAAAATCAAAGTGGCTGTTAGGCTCGCGCAGATTAAAGAAGAAGCGCGCCGCGTCTATAGGCACCTCGTCAAGCAGCGTTACAAGTGTTATGGCTTTGCCCGAACGCTTTGAAGCCTTTATAACATCGCCGTCGCGCACAAGACGAACCATTTGCATAAGCACCGCGTCAAGGCGGTCTGCATCTACGCCGAGCGCCGTAAGCGCCGCTTTAAGACGCGGCACATAACCGTGGTGATCCGCTCCCAAAACGTCGATCGCTTTATCAAATTTGCGCACCATAAGCTTATTGTAATGGTATGCGATATCCGGCACAACATAGGTCGGCACGCCGTTTGCGCGCACAAGCACGAAATCCTTATCACAGCCGAAATCGGTCGCCTTGAACCAAAGCGCTTCCTCCTGCATATAGGTATGTCCGCTTTGCTTTAACAGCTCGATGATTCTTGCAGTCTCGCCGTTTTTGTGAAGTGTGCTTTCGTTAAACCAGGTATCGTAATGTATGCGGTATTTTGCAAGGTCGTCTTTAAGCCCCTGTATATTTTTGGGAAGCGCAAAATCCACAAGCGCTTTTCTTCTTTCTTCCTCGCTTTTATTTATATATTCGTCGCCGTGTATTTCGGCAAAGGCTTTCGCGTGGTTAATTATATCCTCGCCGTGGTATGAATCCTCAGGCATTTCTATGCCGTCGCCGAAAAGCTGCCTGTACCTAAGATCAAGCGACAGGGCAAATTTGTTTATTTGGTTGCCTGCGTCGTTTATATAAAACTCGCGCTCGGTATAATATCCCGCTGTTTCAAGAACAGACGCTAAGCAGTCGCCGAGCGCTCCGCCGCGTGCGTTTCCTATATGCATAGGTCCGGTAGGATTTGCCGAAACAAACTCAACAAGCACGCGCTTGCCCTTTCCGTAATCGCTTCTGCCGTAGCCCTCGCCCTTATTTTCAACGTCAAGCAGTATATCGGCATAATAATCGTCGGATAAAAAGAAGTTTATAAATCCCGGACCTGCTATTTCGTATTTTTCAATATAAGTGCCTTTAAAATCAAACTCGGCGCCCAATATTTCGGCTATGGCGCGCGGCGCCTTATGAAACGCCCTTGCCCAAACCATTGCGGCGTTGGCGGCGTAATCGCCGTGTTCGCGGTTTTGCGGAACAGACACCGAAAAATCGCCCATATCCGCCTTTTCAAGCGCGCCCTTTTTAATTGCGGCGTATGCCGCGTTTTTAATGCAGGCTGTTACCTGCTCCCTTGCTTTTTCTACCAGTAATGACATTTATTATACCTCTCTTACCGTTATATCAACCGTGTTACGGCTTATAAGCTTTAAGTTTGAATCCACCGTATAGCACATATGTATTTTTCCGCCGTTTAAACCAAGCTCGGTTTTAACCGTTTCACCGAAAATGCCTATAATAAGCTCGCCCTGCGCCGTATTGTAATAGCAGGAGCTGCGCTTGCCCGATTCCACCACGAGCCTGCTTTCAACCGCGCCCGTACGCTGTAA
>ERZ772821.1257-NODE-1257-length-15928-cov-3.491526_pt1 | contig 15928 bp, 10 predicted proteins | sample MGYA00580859_ERZ772821 | MGnify/ENA primary metagenome ERZ772821 (study PRJEB29015, sample SAMEA2737674) | human gut metagenome | biome: human gut; feature: human-associated habitat; material: faeces | place: China | collected 2012 ...
TGCGAAGCAGAAGCACCGACCGAGCCGGCAGGCGAGACCGCCGCAAGGTGCGTGGCAATCCGTTTTCCCCTTTAAATAGTTACAAGCAGAAAAAAACCGCCTGTCAGGCGGTTTTTTTATAGCTTAAACAGCCGACGGGCAGGCTCGTTCTGCCAAACAAAGAGGGATGTTAATTTTTTGAATTAACAGCCTGCTGCTTTTTTAAAAAGATCTGGCGGTATTCCGTCGGGCTTAGCTTATTGTATTTTTTAAATATGCGGTTAAAGTAGCTGAAGCTTGAAAAGCCGGTTTTAATATAAATTCCGTATATAGATTCATTTGTGTTGATAAGCAGCTTTTTCGCGGTATTTATTCTGAAGCAGTTGAGATAATCGATAAAGGTCTTATCGGTGGTTTCTTTAAATATTCGGCAGAAATACTGCGGCGAGTAGTTTACAAGAACGGCAACCTCGTCAAGCCGTATATCCTCGTTAAAATGATCCTCTACATATTTAAATACAGGCTCAAGCTTTTTTAAGCTTTGATTTTTATAAAGCGGGGATATTGTATTGTAATCGATAGCGCTAAACCGAAACAGAGTGGTGAGAATACTGTAGATCGACGCCATAATATTCAGCTCATAAGCGGGCGCCTGTTCCTTCAGCTCCTCTGTTATTTTTATAAGCATTAGGGCTATGCTTTTGAAATTTTCATTATCGTTTATGCTGAAGATGGTATAGGAGGAGGTTTGATTGCCCGTAAGCGCGGCAAGGTAGGGAAACGAGCAGTCGGAATGGTTGTTCATAACAAGCTCCGGACGGAATTGCAATATGTATATCCGTGTGTTGAGACCGTTATCCGAACAGTGGGGACACATTGAGTTTATTACAAGTATTTCCCCTTCGTGAACAATCACGCTTTCATCAATAAAAGTAAAGGTTTGCGAGCCTTTAGATACATAAACTATTTCTATTTCCTCGTGAATGTGGAAGTTTGCAGAGATATTTTCTTCGTTTGAAATAACGGTTCTGCAATATATCGGAATATTTAAATCGGAATATTCAACATTCTCGTGCCGTATATCCATAGCGCGCTCCTTCCAAAAGTTTACAGTTAAAAAGATAAAATCGTGCAAGTAAATGTGAAAAAATGACTTTTGTTAATTTTGAAAATATTATACCATATTGATAGATAATTGGCAACAATATTGTTAAAAAATATTTATAAATCGGGAATGATTATGTTCAACCATACATTATCAGTAAAATTACAAAATTTTTCAAAATAATAAAAAGGTATAAGAGGAGCGTTTTGATTCGGATGAGGTATGTTAAAAAACTGGCGGCAATTGCCGTAAGTGCCTTAAGTGTATTGTCTGCTTTGTTTGTTTCGGCAGAAAATATTTCAAACGGCGTAAGCCCCGAAACGGTTGCCGCCGAAATACCGTACAGTTCCTTTTATGCGGGAAACGGCGCGGAGCTTTCGCAGGACGTATTTGACGGAATAAGCGCCGCGGCATATAAAAACGAAACAGGCTATATAGAGGCTGAATTTGATATAAAAACCGAGGGCGATTATGTTGTTTCGGTAAAGTATTATCCGTTAGAGGGAAAGGGACGCGACATTGAATTCGGGCTAAGCATAGACGGCAGCCCCGTAGGAGAGGAATCAAGCAATTACTCTCTGCCGCGCACCTGGAAGGACGATTTTGCAGAGCGCAAGCAGGACGCGCAGGGCAACGAGCTGAGAAGCTCCCAGTCCGAGGTGTATAAATGGAAGACCGTAACCTTAAGAAGCTTTGAGGCTATATCCGATTCATACAGCACGGTAAGCTTATCCGAGGGCAGGCACACCATAAGGGTTGAAGCGTTCAGAGAACCGTTTGCCATCGCCGCATTTTATATACACAGCCCCGAAACGGTTGAGGAATACAAACGCCCCGCAGAAAAGAATAATACGGTTTTCAGCGAAAAATTCGAGGCCGAAAATACATATGAAAAAACTCAGTCTACGCTTTATCCTACATACGACAGAACAAACGCCTCAACAAGCCCTAACGATCCTGTTAAAATCAGGCTTAATACCATAGGAAAGGAAAACTGGAAAACGCCCGGTCAGTCTATAAGCTGGGAAATAACCGTTCCTGCTGCCGGCTATTACTGCTTAGGCTTTAAGGCAAGGCAAAACTTTGTAAGGGGTATAAGCACAAACCGCCGGTTGTATGTTAACGGGGAGGTGCCGTTTTCACAGGCGCTTGAAATTTCGTTTCCTTACAGTCTTAACTGGTATACAAAGAAATTTGCAAACGACGACGGCGAGCCGTATTTGGTGTACCTTAATAAGGGCAGTAATATCCTTACCTTTGAGGTCGTGATAGGTCAAATAGCCGATTCGATAAAAACAATTCAATCGGCGGTGGCTGAGCTTAACGGGCTGTACAGAGAAATAATTATGATCACCGGCGTTTCGCCTGATATTTACAGGGATTATTATTTGGAGGAGGAGATCCCTGATTTTACCGAAAGATTTACGCGTCTTGCCGATACGCTTGAAAACGAGGCAAAGGAAATACGCAGGCTTATGGAAAATAACGGCGGAGAGACCTCTACTATTGATGAAATAGTATATCAGATGCGGGATATTGCCAAAAAGCCCGAAACCGTAACAGAAAGGCTTGACCGCTTTAAAAGCAACATAAGCACGTTAAGCTCATGGGCGCTTAATATGGTTGAACAGCCGCTTGAGCTTGATTACATAACCGTATTTACAGAGAACAGCAAGGAATACAAAAGCAAAGCCGGCTTTTTTAAACAGATAGTGTTTGGTGCGAAAGCGTTTTTAGGCTCGTTCAGTGCGGATTATAACTCGATAGGCTCTGTTTACAGCGGGGATAAATCTACAAATCTTCGGGTATGGGCTGTAGGAACGGGACGCGACCAGGCGCAGATAATTAAATCGATAATAGATAACGATTTTTCTCCGCAAACCGGAATAGGGGTTAATTTAAGCCTGGTAAGCGATGTTTCAACCCTTATTCAGGCAACGCTGGGCGGAAAGGGACCGGACATTGCAATGATGGTTCCGAATGACACGCCCGTTAATCTGGCGTTCAGAAATGCGCTTACGGAGCTTTCGCAGTTTGAAGGCTTTGACAGCCTGAAATCAGAGTTTTACGATTCGGCGTTTATACCCTACACATACGAAAACGGCATTTACGCACTGCCGGAAACCCAGACATATCCTATGATGTTTGTGAGAACCGATGTATTTGCCGAGCTTGGAATAGAGGTTCCCGAAACGTGGGACGAATTTTACGACGCGGTGCGCTTTATACAGCGCAAGAATATGACGGTAGGCGTTTCGTACGATCAGTCATTTTTTGAATCGCTTATTTTTCAAAGAGGCTCTACGCTTTATACAAAGGAGCTTGACAAGGTAAATTTTGATGATTCAAGGGTTGCGGACGCCTTTTATCAATGGACCTCGCTTTATACGAAATACGGCTTTCCCGTATCGTTTGACCTGTATAACAGGTTCAGAACCGGCGAAATGCCGCTCGGCTTTTCAACGCTTGCGTTTTACAATAAGCTTTATGTGGCGGCGCCGGAGCTGAGGGGCTTGTGGCAGATGTATCCGATGCCCGGTATCAGGCAGAGCGACGGAACCGTAAACCGAACCGTAAGCTCTACGGGAACCGGAATTATAATGATGAACGGCGTTAAAGACAAAAACGCGGCGTTTTCGTTTATGAGCTGGTGGGTATCCGCCGATGTTCAGGCAAGCTACGGAATTGAAGTTGAAAACGTTATGGGACCTCTTGCAAGGTATGAAACGGCAAACCGCGAGGCGTTCTATTCTCTGCCGTGGTCGAAGGACGCGGAAAAAACGATATTAAAGGCATGGTCGAGCGTAAATGCCGTTGAGCAGGTGCCGGGAAATTATTTTGTTACAAGAAATATTACCTTTGCATACCGCAAGGTGGTTTACGATTTCAATAACCGCGGCGTGCTTAACAATCATGTTGAAATTTTAAGCAAATACGGCAGGGAAATAAATTCGGAGCTTACGCGCAAGGCTACGGAAATAGAAAAATATATTAAATGAACGGGGGAGAGAAAAAATGAAAATGAATAAAAATCAGCGCAGGGCAGAGGTTATCCTTTTAGCCCCGTTTACGGTTTTGTTTTTAATGTTTACCGTTCTCCCCATAATAAGCTCGATAGCGTTAAGCTTTACATATTTTAATATGGTAGACGCGCCTAAGTTTATAGGAATAGATAATTACGTGCGTATGTTTGCCGATGATTCGGTATTCTTTATAGCGGTTAAAAATACGCTTATATTCGCGCTTATAACAGGTCCTCTCGGGTATGCCATGAGCTTTATTTTCGCCTGGATGATAAACGATTTCGGCAGGGGTATGCGCTCGTTTTTAACAATGCTGTTTTATGCCCCTACGCTTGCGGGTAACGTGTTCTTTATATGGCTGTTTATTTTTTCGGGCGACTCATACGGGCTTGTTAACAGCTTTTTAATGAAGTACGGAATAATACTTGAGCCTATTCAGTGGCTTACCGATTCAAAATACAGTATGGGCGTTGTAATATTGGTTATGCTGTGGCTGAGTTTGGGCGCAGGATTTCTTTCGTTTATTGCGGGCTTTCAAAACCTTAACCGCGAATGCTTTGAAGCCGGTGCGATAGACGGCATACGCAACCGCTGGCAGGAGCTTTGGTACATAACGGTGCCTCAAATGGCTCCGCAGATGATGTTCGCCGCGGTAATGACAATTTCTTCTTCGTTTGCGGTGGGATATCAGTGCATGGAGCTTACCGGCTTCCCCAGCACCGATTATTCAACCCACACCATACTGCTGCACATACTTGACGTGGGCACAATACGCTTCGATATGGGCTATGCCAGCGCATTGGCGGTAATACTTTTCGGCACAATGGTGCTTATGTGGAAAATAATAAGCAGCGCGCTTTCGCGTGTTTCGGGCGATTAGGCTGACGAGAGCCGAACTCATCACGCCTACAAACAATAATTTTTTGCCTTTTCTTGCCTCATCACTTGTAATACGTTAGTATTACTGCGTTCTTGCGTCTTCACACTTTCAAAAACTTATTTGTTTGTGAGGTCGAAGAGTTTCTCTCAGCCGCCTTTTTTCGAAAGGCGAAGCGTGAAATTTGCAGTAAGGCTATCACCTTACAAAAATAAGCGCAAGCAAGGCGGTAAAAGGCGGCGAGCGAAACCGTAATGGGTTCGACTCTCGTCAGCCTAAGTAAAGGGGATAAAAAATGGAAAAGGCAAAATTAAAGCGATCCTCGCTTCCCCGAAAGCATAGGGGAAAGAAATTACGGCTTTCAAGGTCGTTTGGCGGAAATATTGTTTTGTTGCTGTTTCTTGCAATTGTGGGTGCGTTTATGGCGCTGCCGCTTGTATATACGCTTATCACCGCGTTTAAACCCGTGGAAGAGCTGTTTATCTTTCCGCCGAGGTTTTTTGTGCGCAACCCCACGGTTGATAATTTTATTCAGATGATACAGCTTACGCAGGAAATGTGGGTGCCCTTCAGCCGTTATTTGTTCAACAGTCTTTTTGTAGCGTTCGGAGGCACCGCGGCATACGTGCTTATCGCCTCAATGGCGGCTTTTCCGCTGGCAAAGTACAATTCAAAGCTGCTTAAAATTTATGAAGCGGTAATTATATGGGCAATTCTTTTCCGTACCGAGGTTACAAGCATTCCGCTTTATGTTATAATTGCGAAATTCCGTATGATAGATACATATTGGGCAATTATCCTGCCGGTTATGGCGGGGTCGTTCGGCGTATTTTTAATGCGCCAGTTTATAGACGGCTTCCCGAACACCACGTTAGAGGCGGCGCGTATTGACGGCGCGGGTGAAATATCTATTGTGTTCCGCATAGTAATGCCGGTTGTAAAGCCGGCATGGCTTACCCTTATCGTGTTTACGTTCCAAAGCTTTTGGAACACCACCGGAATACAGTATATATATGAAGAAAATCTTAAAACTCTTCCCGTGGTTTTAAAGCAGATCACAACAGGCGGTATGGCGCGCGCAGGCGCGGCTTCCGCTGTTGCGCTTGTATTACTTATTCCGCCTATATTGATTTTTGTGCTGGCTCAGTCCTCGGTAGTTGAAACAATGGCGCATTCCGGTATTAAGTAGGGAGCATAGGTTATGAAAAAAATTCTGAGTATTGCTGCGGTAACGCTGATTTCGGCTTTTTTATGCGGAACGCTTGCAGTATCTGCGGCGCCCTCGTACGAAAGCTATGGGTATAACTCGTGGGGCGAATCGGTACCGCAGCCCGACGGTTACTATGCCGAAAGGGAAATAACCGGTACGGATATGGGCTGCGGAACGCTTAACAATCCGCAGGATATGTTCTTTAGCGACAGCGGATCAATCTTCATTGCCGACACCGGAAACAACCGCATATTGGTGCTTGACAGCAGCTGGAAATTACAAAACGAAATTTCGGCGGTTACAAACGGCGATAATTCCGAAGGTCTTAATTCGCCCGAAGGAGTGTTTTTTGACGGAACGAATATATTTGTTGCCGATACGGGCAATAAGCGCATTTTAAAGCTTGATTTTTCGGGCAGGGTGCTTGTTGAGTTTAAAAAGCCTTCCTCCTCCTCGTTTGATCAAACGGTTGACTTTAAGCCGTCAAAGGTTGTTGCGGATAAGACCGGAACGGTTTATACCTTAGTTTCGGGACTTTACAGGGGCGCTATCTTATTTACGCCCGACGGTAAATTTGACGGATTTTTCGGCAGCAACTCCGTTTCGGTAACCGCCGAGGTGGTTCTTAACAGGTTTATATCCAAGTTTATGACCCGCGCTCAGCGCGCGAAGCAGACGCGTAACATTCCTATTGAGTTTACCAATTTTGATATTGACGGCGAGGGCTTTGTTTACACCTGCACAAGCAACAAGGTGACAAGCAGCGAGACCGGTCAGCTTAAAAAGCTTAACAGCAGCGCAAAGAATATATTTGTAAACGATAAGAAAATTGCCTGGGCAAGCGGAAAATTCGGCGATATCGAAACGGAATGGGTAAAGGGCGAGTCAATAGCAACGGATTTTATTGACGTTTCGGTTGACAGCGACGGCTTTGTTGCGGCGCTTGATTTTACAAAGGGAAGAATTTTTCAGTATGACAGCTCTTGTGAGCTAACATTTATTTTCGGCGGAAAATCAGACGGGCAGCTCGGCACCTTTATTTCTCCTGCTGCAGTTGAAAGCGCCGACGGAAGTATTTTTGTGCTTGACTCTGCCAAAAAAAGCGTTACCGTGTTTAAGCCTACCGAAATAGGCAAAACCGTTCGCAAGGCAATTTTGCTGCATAACGAGGGAAGATACTCTGACGCAGCCGAATACTGGAACAGCGTTATAGCAAACAACTCTAATTTTGAAATTGCGTATTTAGGTCTCGGTAAGGCCTACTATCAAATGAAGGACTATAAAAAGTCTATGCATTATTTTGAGCTTGCAAACGATAATGTGGGACGTTCGCAGGCGTTTGAGGAATACCGCAGTATATGGCTTAATAAAAACCTTCCGTATATATTCGCCCTGATAGCGGCGCTTGTCGCGGCGGCGGTGGCAAGGCATATTTTTAAGAAGAAGCACCCGAAAGCGCCTGACGGCGGGGGAAAATTAAAAAATATTTTAAGACTTCTTGTTCATCCGTTTAAAACCGCCGAGGAAATGAAACAGAATAAGGTCTATTCGTTTGCGGCGGCGTTCGGTATTGTGTTTTTGTTTTTTACAGCCAACTTAGCGGTTTATCAGTTTACCGGCCGTAACTTTAATATCAACAAGCCGGATACGATCAATGTATTTCTTATATCGCTGAGTACCCTGCTGCCGTTTATTCTTTTTGTTGCAGCCAACTGGAGCGTTACAACGCTTTTAGAGGGCAAGGGCAATTTCGGGCAGGTGTTCTGCTTTACGGCTTATTCTCTTTTGCCGTATACGATCGGGCTGTGGCTTTCGATACCGCTTTCTTATATGCTAAGCTATGATGAGTCGGCATTGATGAACGGCGTTACGGTGTTATCTGTTTTATGGAGCCTGCTTGTTTTGGTTTCGGTGCTTATGGCGATACATCAGTACACGCTTAAAAAGGTAATTGTGTCGATATTGCTTACGGTTTTCGGAATGCTTGTTATGGCGTTTCTGATTCTTATGCTATACAGCTTGGTGCAGCAAATTTATGTTTTTGCCTACACGGTATTTTCCGAAATTAAGTTCAGACTTTAAAAAGGAGGAAATTTAATGAACAAACTTATATGCGCCGCTTTGTCGGCGGTGGTGTTCTTATGCTCCTCCCTTTGTTTCACGGCAGGCGCCGAAAACAGCGGCGAAGCCGCAACCGAGCCGCAGAACGGAATGACGGCGATAGCTGAGAACAGTAATTACATAATGCTTGCCGATATGCAGACGGCGCGGTTTGAGCTTTACGACCGCCTGTCGGATCGGTATATTGCAAGCAATCTTACAAAGGAACAAACCGCTTTGGACGAAATTGCCAAGGCGAAATTCAAAAGGGCGCTTGAATCGCAAATAATAATAACATACCGCGATACCTCTCTTAAACAGGAAATAACGCTCGGAAGCGGAACGCTGAAAAGCGGAAGCGAAATTAAAACCGTTAAAGCCGAAAACGGGTTTAACGCGGAATACACATTTACGGATATAGGCATAAGTCTTACCGCCGAATACCGTATCGACGGCGAGGGGCTTATTGCAACCGTTCGCGGCAGTAGCGTAAAGGAGACCGACAAGGACAGGTATTTGCTTGTTTCAGCCGAGATACTCCCGTATTTCGGGGCGGCCGGAGCAGATGAAAACGGATATATTTTTGTTCCCGACGGGTGCGGAGCGCTTATATATTACAACAACGGCAAAACCGAGACAGAGCAGTACAGCCAGCCGGTTTACGGAAACGACGCCGCACAAATGCGCGAAACCGCCCCGATAACGGAGGAAACCGTAAGACTGCCCGTGTTCGGAATGAAAACGGGAAATTCGGCGTTTCTTGCCGTAATAGAAAGCGGAGCGTCAAGTTCCCGTATAAACGCCAATGTTTCGGGAGTGCTTAATTCTTACAATTCGGTATGCGGAAGCTATGTTTTCAGAAATTCAGACCTTTATTCATTCGGAAACAGCAGCTCTGCAACGACCTATCGTATGTATCAGGAAAAAATAGATACAGACTCTTATTATTCGGTCAGATACCTTACGGTTACGGAAGAACCGTTCGATTATAACGCAATGGCACACACATACCGGAGTTATCTTGAAGCAAAGCTCGGAAAGAACGCGCAGGGCAAAGAAAACGGGCTGTTTCTTGAAATCTACGGCGCCGTTCAAACCCAAAAAACCTTTTTGGGGCTGCCGTACCGCGCGGTAACGCCGCTTACGACCTATAGTGAGGTTGTCTGTATAAGCGACGAGCTTAAAGCCCTCGGCACAGATGAAATTATTATACAGTATAAGAATTGGGAAAGCGGAAATATCCGCAATAAGGTGCCCGATAAGGTCAGAAGCGCCAAAAAGCTCGGCGGCGGCAGCGGGCTTAAGACAATGCTTAAAAAGCTTAAGACCTCCGGCACGGATATTTACCTTGATCTTGATTTTACGCATTACACATACAGCGGCTACGGGTACAGCACCAGATTTAACAGCGCGACCCTGCTTTCAAAAACCACGGCTATTCAGAAAAAATTTCTGCTGAGTACGCTTTATGAGGACGAGGACGCGCCGTGGAGCTATCTTTTAAACCTTAAGTCGTTTAAAAAAGTGGTGAATAAGTATTATAATTCGGCAAAACAGCTTGAAGCCGATTTTTCGCTTTCAAGTCTCGGCAACGATATATATACAGACTATTTCAGCGATGATTCAAGCAGAAATATTACCGAAAAATATTTCACCGACGCAGCAAAGACGTTTTCAAACGGCAAAGGGCTTATAACCTCAGGCGGAAACGCATATATGCTCCCGTTTGTTGATTTTATAAGCTCGGCGCCCGTAACAAGCAGCGGCTTTGATGTTGAAGATGAAACCGTACCGTTTTATCAGATGTGTCTTTCGGGAATAAAGGGTATGTCAACGCCTCCGATCAATCAGGACGGAAATCCGGAAAAGGCGTTTTTAAAGGCGGTTGAAACGGGAATAAGCCCCGGATATTTACTTATAAAAAGCGATTCATATATCCTTAAAAATACCGCTTACAATAATCTTTACGGAACCACCTTCGACGGTTGGAAGGAGACCGCGGCAAGCCACCTATTAAAGTGGAAGGAAATAAGGGATAAGCTTGGAAACGGTAAAATACAGGCACAAAAATATAAATGCAAACGTTACATACACGCTTTATGAAAACGGTGCGGCTGTTATTGTTAATTACGGCGACAGTGCATATACAGATGAAAACGGCAATGTTACAGACGCCGTATCCTATACGGTTTGGGGGGGTGACCGCTGATAATGAAGGCATTTTTTCTCGGTAAAAACAAAACCTTAAGCTACGAGGGGCGCCGCAGACTGCGCGGTTACCTTTTTATAAGCCCGTGGCTTATCGGGCTGCTTTTAATGTTTTTAATTCCTTTAGTGCAGTCCGTTTTGTACTCCGTTTCGGATCTTGAGTTCCTTTCAGGCTCCATAAAGCTTAATTTCATCGGCTTTTCAAAGTATGTTAAGGTATTCACCGAAGACGGAAAGGCGTTAAAGCTGTTGTTTTCGTCGCTTGGGGGCATACTGCTCGATACGGTTTATATTACGGTTTTCAGCCTGTTTATAGCCGTTGTATTATCGCAGGAGTTCAGGGGCAGAATGCTTGCGCGCGCAGTGTTCTTTATGCCCGTTATCGTTACAAGCGGCGTTATAATTTCAATAATTCGGGGAGATTCGGTATCTTCGCAGATGTTTTCGGGCGACCGTTCCTCCGCAATGCTTAAATCTGTTGAGCTTTCGGATATTTTGCTTAAGGCAGGGTATTCAAGCGAAATGGTAGGTATGCTTACGGGTCTTATTGATAATCTGTTTGATCTGGTATGGAAATCGGGGGTTCAGATCCTGCTTGTGCTTGCAGGGCTTCAGGGAATATCACCGGCGCTGTATGAAAGCTCGTCAATGGACGGCGCGACCGGCTGGGAGGTCTTTTGGTTTATAACGCTCCCTATGATTACGCCGATATTGCTGCTTACAACCGTTTATACAATAATCGACGGGCTTTCGGATTATTCCAATCAGTACCAAAAGCTTGCGCTGTCTTATGCGCAGCAGTTTGATTACAGCTACAGCTCGGTTTTGGTTTGTTTGTATTTTGCCGCCACAATGCTGCTGCTCGGCATAGTGTTTCTTGTGGCAAAGCGCCGCTTCGACGACGCGCTTTAAGGGGGTGTGACGCTGTGTATAAGATTAAAAAGACCGCTTTAAACCGTAGCAGACTTCTTACAGGCACATATAAAACGGTTTGGAGCATAGTCCGCGCGGTTTTGCTTATCGGACTGTCGTTCATAATATTATATCCGCTTATCTATATGGTAAGCATTGCGTTCAGACCACTTGACGAATTGTTCGACCCCTCGGTTGTTTGGATACCGAAGCATCTTACCCTTAAAAATATAAAGTTTGCTATGGAAAAGATGAATATGCTAAAGCCGGTCGGAACGGAAAACTCGCTTTTCAATTCGGTTGTTGTAAATCTGCTTTCGGCGCTGCTTCAGGTGGCGTCCACCGCGTTTGTGGGTTACGGATTTGCACGTTTTGAATTTAAGCTGAGAGGATTTTTGTTCGGTGTTGTTATATTTACAATGGTGGTGCCGGTAAACAGCATAATAATTCCCCTTTTTCTGAATTACAGAAATCTGCATTTGCTTGATTCATACTTTGCGTTTTATATTCCGGCAATATTGGGGCAGGGAATACGGTCGGGATTGTTTATATTCATATTCAGGCAGTTTTTCAAGGGTATGCCGAAGGAATTTGAGGACGCGGCGTCTGTTGACGGCTGCGGAGGGCTGAGAACGTTTTTGCAGATATTTGTTCCTAATGCGGGACCCGCCTTTTTAACCTCGTTTTTGTTTTCGATCGTATGGTATTGGAACGATTATTACTATTCTTCAATGTTCTTCCCCACAAAGCAGACCGTTTCACTGGCTTTGGCGGGGCTGAGAAATCTCTTATCAACCGACGCTACCGTCGGACGCGACCCGTATCAGCTTTTAATTTCACTTCAGGCGGGAAGCTTTTTGGTTTGCATACCGCTGCTGCTTATGTATATGTTTTTGCAGCGCTATTTTGTTCAAAGTATAGAACGCACCGGCATTGTCGGTTAATAATTAAAAAATTGTAAAGGAGAACGGAAAAATGAAAAATTTAAAAAGAACATTGTCATTGCTTCTTGCAGGCGTTATGCTTACGGCGGCTGCCGGCTGCGGGGGCGAAAAGGGCGATACCGAATCGGGCGGCGACGGTAAGGTCTATTCCACAAGCGAGCTTTTGCCGGAAATAAACGCAAAGGGCACAAAGGTTACGGTGCTTACGCACTGGTCGAAGGACGAGGTAAAAAACCAACAGTTTAATGCAAACCTTAAAACTCAGTACGGGGTTGACGTTGAGTATATCACCGTTGACTGGAACGATCTGGGCACAAGACTTACCTCAATGGTGCTTAGCAATATGGCGCCCGATATATATATCGGCAGATACAAGGATTACCCGTTAATAGCCACGAAAAATCTTGTTCAGCCGCTTGACGGTATTATTGATTTCAGCAATCCCCTGTTTGATTACACCAAGGATTCACAGTCTACGGTACAGTCGGGCGGTAAAAACTATGCGGTAACCTCGCCCGACCGCGTGGGTTGGATCGTTTGGTACAATGAAAAAATGTTTTCCGAGGCAGGGCTTGATACCCCAAGAGAGCTTTATTGGAATAATAACTGGAACTGGGATACGTTCCTTAACGCCGCAAAGGAGCTTACCGATTCTAAAAACGGGGTTTACGGCGTAGGCGCTACCGGAAACTACTTTACAATGACTACCGGCGAGCATTTCCTTAAATACGATTCAAAAACAGGTAAGCTTGAAAACAATTTGCGCAGCCCCATGATATCAAAGGTAATGAACTTCTGGGGAGATCTTGCGCAGAAATATAAGGTTTTAAGCCCCGATACCGAGGGAATACAGGCGTTTACGCAGGGCAAGCTTGCAATGCTTATGGACGGCGACTGGCTTGAGGAATCACAGCTGCTTGAGCAGTCAAAGAGAAACGACGTTAACTTTGTTCCGATGCCTAAATGCCCCGATACAGACAAATATTACGTTCAGATGGATTACGATCCGCTTTTCTCAATTCCCGTTGGCGCCAAAAACACCGAGGGAGCAAAAGCGTATATTATGTATCAGCTGTTTAACCGCGCCGCACTGGTTAAGAAAAACGAAAACGAAGAAATGGCAAAGAAATACGACACCAATATTCAGCGCCGCGTATCCGTTCTCGGCAACGACGACGAGGACCTTAAAATGCAGGCAAGCTATACCGATCTTACGCCCGCGCATATAGTTGACAATCTGCCGGATTTCACAAGCATTGTATCAACTATGCAGGACGAGGTTCGTACAAAGGGAACCTCGTGGGAAACGCTTGTTGAAAAGAATTATGCCGCTTTGCAGGCATATGTTGACGAATATAATAACGGGCTTTCTTAAATATTTGCCCGTTATATCGAAAGTGAGGTTACTGCAATGACCGGGCGTTTTTTAAAGCTTATTGCCGGAATAATGGTTTTATCCTTAATAGCCGGCTGCTCGAAGTCTGCAAACAACAGTAAAGGCAATGTTGAAATTCAAATCAATACAGTAGGCGGTTTAAATACAGCCGCCGTAGACGCTACTTCATTGATTAAGACTGCGCCGTCGGTTTCAACGGAAATTCTTAAAAATCCCGGCAAGGGCTGGTTTATTTACGGCGACGGTGAAAACAATCTTACCCCGTTCAGCAGTCAGCCGCTTGCATGGCAATATGCTTCCGTAGGCTATTGCAGATATGACTGGGCGGTGCTTGAACCCGAAGAGGGGAAGTATGATTGGTCGTATATCGACAGCGCGATTGAGTTTTGCCGCAATAACGGCGCAAAATTTGCATTCGGCGTTATGAGTATTAACCCAACAAGCAAGAACGAATACATTACCCCGAAATGGGTGTTCGACGCGGGAGCGAAGTGCTACCGCAGCAACATTTACAACTCGCTTGTCGATTCGCCGGAGGCGTCGGTTCAGTATGTGCCCGAATTTTCGGACGACATATATATAGAAAAATTGCAGAATTTTGCAAATGCGCTGGCAAAAAGATACGGAAACAACCCCGATATAGAGTTTATAGACATACGCTGCTACGGCTCTTGGGGCGAAAACAATATGTACGATGTTGAGACCTACTATAAAAACCGCCCCGATACCGGCGTAGACGGGGAGACTATGTGGCGCTGCTGGGAAACCTACATCAATGCGTTTAAGGATACCGACACACAGCTTATGGTTGCATATTCCTTAGGCGATAACGCCTGCAAGGATATATTTGAAAGGGCAATAGACGCCGGTGTAGGCTTAAGAAACGACGGTCTTTTGCACTGGACGTCAAGCGGTACGGGAGCCTCTAATATATGGGCTGACGGTAAAACGCCTTCGGTGCTGGAGCTTGCGGCGTCTTACGGGTATATAAAAAACAAGGGCTCGTGGGACGCAGGGCTGTTTGAAGAAACTATCACCACAACAAGAACAAGCTATTATCCCTTGGGCGGCGCCTCTAATAACGACGCTACCAAGTTTGTTACCGAAAATAAAGAGCTTATAGAAGCTATGAGCAACCGCATAGGCTATCATTTTACCCTTAACGAGGTAATGGTTTCGCCTAAGCTCGGTCAGGGCGATAACGACGTTCTTATTATGCGGTGGACTAACGGCGGCAACGCGCCTGCGTATAAAAAGCTTTATGCCGCCGCGGCGCTTGTGGACGAAAAAGGAAAAATTGCCGATATATGCTGGCTTGACGGCGTTGATATGTCAAAGGTGACCCCGTCGATGGATAACAAAACCGAATACAAATCGGTAACGCTGGCAAGTCCGCTTAAATTTTCAAAGCATAATGAGGGAAAATATAAGCTCGCAATAGGGCTGTTTACCTCTAAGGACTTAAAAAATCCCGACGTTAAAATAGGCAATAAGGAGCAAACCGATAATTGGTATACGGCGTACAGCCCCGACGGCATAGCGCTTGAAAACGTAAACTATGCGGCGTTTGCCTCGGTAACCGCGTCCTCTGTATTCAGCGATAAGTTTTCGGCGCAAAGCATTACGGATATGGATTACACAAGCGCATGGTCTTCGGCGGTTACAAACGAGCCCCAAACGGTAAATATCGATTTAGGCAAGGAAAGAGAGCTCAGCACCGTTGAGCTTTACTGGGGTCAGAATTACGCTAAGCAGTACAGAGTGCTGCTTTCCTCGGATAATGAGAATTTTAAAGAGGTATATGCAACCTCCACCTCCGACGGCGGCAAGGATTACATAGGCTTTGAAATGCAGAAGGCGCGGTATATCAGGCTGATTCTTGAAAGCGCGGATCAGTCGGGTGATGAATCGGCGGGCTTTGAAGCGAAGCAGGGCGTTAATATTTTAAGAAACGGCGATTTTGAAAACGGGCTGAACAGCTGGACCATGAGCGACTGCACCGCCGAGATATCAAGCGACGCGCACGGCGGCACGTCTTCCGCAAGGGTTGCGGCGCGCACGTCGGATCTCGGCTGCTTAAAGCAGTCGATCGCCGCCAGACTTAACCAAACGGGAACCGGCAAATACGAGGTTTCCGGCTGGTTTAAGGCAAGCCATAACGCTCTGGCAACTAT
>ERZ772821.1261-NODE-1261-length-15881-cov-55.565588_pt1 | contig 15881 bp, 13 predicted proteins | sample MGYA00580859_ERZ772821 | MGnify/ENA primary metagenome ERZ772821 (study PRJEB29015, sample SAMEA2737674) | human gut metagenome | biome: human gut; feature: human-associated habitat; material: faeces | place: China | collected 2012 ...
CTCGGACTTCTGCAATCGCGTGAAAAACGGATGGTTATTCAGTAGACATTAATTAGGAGGGCAATTATGCCGTCTTTATCAACCTATTCGGCGGAGCTGGATTATGCCTACGCACCGGGGATGTTCCCGGCGATGGAATGCCTGCTGCACCGCCCGGAAAGCTGCCGCCGCGTGCTGCTGCATAGCCGAAGCGCCGGAACCGAGGGCGCACAGCGGCTTCGCGGGGAAGCGGAAAAGCACCATATCCGTGTGGAAGAGGCGGACAAGGCGCTTTCCCGCATTTCGGGGAAGGAAAACTGCTTCGCGGCGGCGGTGTTCAGCAAGTTCGAGGATGACCTGCGCCCTGACAAGCCGCATATCGTCCTGCATCACCCGTCGGACAGCGGCAATGTCGGCACGATTTTCCGCACGGCGCTTGGCTTTGATGTGCAGGATATCGCCGTCATCCGCCCATGCGTGGATGCGTTCGATCCCAAGACCGTCCGCGCCAGCATGGGCAGCATCTTCCAGCTGCGGCTGCGTGTCTATGATGATTTTTCGCAGTATCAGGCGCAGTTCCCGGAACACGCGCTCTATCCGTTCATGCTCGACGGGTCGAAGTCCCTGCCGGATGTGTTAGGCGACATTCCTGACCGATGGACGCTGATTTTCGGCAACGAGGGCAGCGGTCTGCCGCCGGAGTTCAGCCGTCTGGGGCAGCCTGTGCGCATTCCAAGCAGCAATAAGGTGGATTCGCTGAATCTGTCCATTGCCGCGGCGATTGGAATTTACGCCTTTGCAAGGCGGTGACTTGTAAATTCTTCACCCACAGGCGAAATTTGCTTGACGCAGGGCTGCGCTCTGCGCTACAATGAAGAATGCGGAATCCCTTTTTCGGAAATTGGTAGGAGGAAAGAACCATGAAGCAAAGCATGAAAAAGGCGGCGCTGGTGCTGATGCTGGCGCTGGCGGTGCTGCTTGTGCCGCAATGGAGCAATACAGCGCTGGCGGTCACAACGCCGTCGGATATCACCACGGGCAGTGACCTGCCGCCCGCGCCGCCGCTGCCTACGCCGCCTGCGAAAGGCGAAGTCGTTATTTCCGGCGCAAAGACGGTTCGCGGCGGCGAGAAGCTGACGTTCTCCGTCACCATCGACGGAAAAACCGTCCCGAACAGCGATTTGGAATGGACGCTGTACCCGGCGGATGCTTCGCTGGCGACCATCAAAAGCGGCGTTATTACCACCAAACGTGTGGCATACACGCACTATGTGCAGGTGTCGGCGGCGCTGAAAAGCGACCCGTCGCGCTATGCGAACTTCCGCCTGTGCATCGCGCCGGGCGTGAAAAAAATCACCGTCAGCGCGCCCACGACGTATGTTGATTTGAGCGGCAGCAAAACTTTGCAGCTGAAAGCGACGTGCGACCCGGAGGACGCGATTGCCGATGTCACATGGTCGAGCAGCAGCAGCAAAATCGCGACGGTGGATGCAAGCGGCCTGGTGACGGCACGCAAAACCGGCAAAGTGACCATCACTGCCACGGCGAAGGACGGCAGTAAGGTCAGGGGTCGCATTACCCTGCGTGTCGTCAGCGGCGTGACGGGGCTGACCATCGAGGGCGCAAGCAGCGTCGCGGCGGGCAAGTCCATCACGCTCAAGGCGGTGATGATGCCGGCGGATGCGACGGAAAAAGGCGTCGTCTGGTCAGTGGACTGCGACAAGAGCATCGCCAGCATCAGCCAGAGCGGCAAGCTGACGACCAAGAAAGTCAGCGGAATTACGAACATTACCGTGACGGCGGTGTCCAAGCAGAACAGCGCGATTCGCGCCACCCACACGGTTACGATTCGCCCGGTGACGACGGGACTTGCGATTTCCGCGCCGCGCCTGACGATTGACCTCGCTTCCCCGACGCTTCAGCTGACGGCAAAATGCATCCCGGAGGACGCCTCCCAGCAGGTGGCTTGGTCGACCAGCAACAAGCGCATTGCGACGGTGGATGCAAACGGTCTGGTGACGGCGAAGAAGGTCGGCAAGGTGACGATTACCGCCAAGGCGACGGATGGTTCGGGCCGCTCGGCGAAAATCACCCTGACGGTCGGCAGTGCGGTCGGTACGCTGGAAATCCGCGGCGCAAGTGCCGTTGCGCAGGGAAAAACCATCACGCTGAACGCCGTCATCACCCCCGCTACGGCGACGAACCAGAAGGTTATCTGGTCGGTGGATTGCGGCAAAGACATCGCGACCATTGACCGGCATGGGCGCTTGAAGGCTGGCAAGGGGTTCACCGCGCCTGTGACCATCACGGTAACGGCGGTCAGCGCGGAGAACAGCGCGATTACGGCGACGCGCACCGTCCAAATTCTGCCCCCGGTAACGACGGTTGCTATTTCCGCGCCGAGAAACTACATTGATGTGGACGGCGAGGACAAGACGCTTCAGCTGACGGCGCGCGTTTTGCCGGAAGATGCCGCGCAGAGCGTCACTTGGTCGACCAGCAACAAGCGCATTGCGACGGTGGATGCAAATGGCGTTGTGACCGCGCTCAAGGCGGGCACAGTGACGATTACCGCGACGGCGACGGACGGCACGGGTGTCCGCGCGAAGTTCACCGTCAAGGTACAGAAGACGGTCAAGTCGCTGACCATCAGCGGCGCGGCAAAACTCGGCGGCGGGCAGTCCACGACCATCAAGGCGACGATTCTGCCCAAGGATGCCGCGAATCAGAAGGTTATCTACTCGCTCAACTGCCCCGCGAGCGTCGCGACGATTTCGACCAGCGGCGTGCTGACCACGAAGAACGTGACAGAAATCACGACGGTAACGGTGAACGCTGTCAGCGCGGAAAACAGCACAATTTCCGCAACGTGGACGCTTGTCATTTACCCCAAGACGACGAAACTCACCTTGACGGCAGCCAGCAGCTGGATTAACGTTGGCGCGTCGGTGCAGCTGCATGTGTCGGCAACACCCGAAACGGCGCAGATGCCCGTCCGCTGGCGCAGCAGCAACACCCGCGTTGCGACGGTGGATGCAAATGGCGTTGTGCACGGCCTCAAGGCGGGCACAGCGACGATTACCGTCCGCACGACCGACGGCTCGAACAAGCGCGCGTCGTTGCGCGTGACGGTCGGCATTCCGGCGACGGGCGTGGTGATTACAGGCAACCGCATCGTCCGCGCGGGTGCGACGCTTCGGCTGATGGCGACGGTGCAGCCCGCGAACGCCACGGTGAAGCGTGTGACGTGGGCGGTCAACTGCCCCGCGAGCGTTGCGACGATTTCTGGCGACGGGAAGCTGCGCGTGTCCGCAAACGCGGAAACACAGATTATCCTCGTCACCGCGACGGTGAATGACGGTCAGCGGGTGAGCGCGGCATACCCGGTGTACATTCAGGGCAAAGCCCCGGTGCCGCCCACGCCGACCACCCCGGATGCGCCGGAAAAGTAAGCAGAATAAAGAACAGACCAGCATGGTGTGATGCCGTGCTGGTCTGTTTTGATTGTGGATGTTTTTTGAATTTTGGTTACTGGCAGGGACGCTTCGCTGTCTGCGCCTTTGTTGGCGGTTTTCTTGGAGTTGAGCGTCCGAGCAACAGTTGGGGCGTTGCCACAAACCCCATAAGAGACGCTGTCCATTGACCTCTCCGCGCGATTGAGTTGGTCGCTTTTCCCCTATTGTTTCCGCGTGTTTATCCTCTTTTAGCCCTCGAAGGCGAAGGGGGCGAGCGGAAGCCCATTCCGCCCAAACAGCGACACTTTCCCCCAATTCACATATGCATACCTTACCTTCGCCGGGTGGAGCACTGCCACGCTCCGCAAGCGCATCTCCGCCCCAGCCAGCGTCACCGACTGCACAGGGTGATACGCCCCGTCCTCCCCGGCAATCTCCAGCAGCAGTTCGCCCGTCTCCCGGCGCAGCACAGGTGCGCTCAGCGTGACAACGAGCGTATCTCCCTGCGTATACTTCCCCAGCGCGCGGGGGGATTCCGGCGCGTCCATGCCATAGACGACGCGCAGGGCAACGTCGCACAGGCGTTCACCGGGGGTGCGCTTGTCGGTCGGGTGGATGTTGTCGAACTCGCCGCAGTCCAGCAGAATCGCCAGACCGCCGGGCTGGAGGGCGCTTGCCGCCCGTGCCTGTGCGAGACGCAGGAGCGCCCAGTCGTGCTTATCCTCGTCGCCGGCGGCAATCCACATCGGCAGCTGCACGTTGAGGAAGGGGAGCGAATCGTCGCGGAAAAGTTGACGCAGGCGCATCACCATCGCAGTCAGCAGCACGTCGTAATGCTCGGTTTTCGCGGTGTCATCCTCACCCTGATAATACAGAATGCCGGTCAGCGTCGCGGGAACGACGCGCTTGGTCATCGTTTCAATCAGCCCGCCCGGGCGATACGGCGAACCGGGGCCAACCGGCGGATGCCAAGGGCAGGGACCGACGGTTTCGTTGATTTCCGGCCACGAGATACCGGGATTGTCCTTCTTCAGCTGAGCAACATGCGCATTCCATGCGTTCATTTCAACCCAAAAGGCATCTTCCTCCTGCCGCCACTGATCGAAGGGCTTGTCGCCGCCCTGCTCACGGTAGCGGGTGATGTAGCGCTGCCCCTCGGCGGTTGCTTCCAGCGCTTCCATGTCCATCCAGCAGGTCACGGACGTACCGCCCCAGTAGCAGTCAATAATGCCGATAGGGCAGTCAATCGTCCGCGCGAGTTTGCGGGCGAAGAAGTACGCGACGGCGGACATATCCCGCGCATAGCCGGGGCGGACACGCTCCCAATGAGACGCGGCTTCGGCTGCAATCGCGTCGTCATCCCAGACGCTCTTTTTCGGGACGTTGAAGTAGTGTACCAGCGGGTCGTCATGCGCCGCGATTAAATCTTGCCCCTCGTCGGCGTTTTGCAGTTCCAGCTCCATGTTGCTCTGCCCGGACGCGAGGTAGACTTCGCCAATCGAAATATCGGTGGATGTGCACGTTTCTGCCCCGCAGGTGACGGTCAGTGTGCAGCTGGTCGCCTGTTCCATCGGCGGAAGATGCAGGAGAAAGCGTCCGTCGCGCACTGTGCAGATGCCTTCGGAGAGAATCAGCCCATCCGCCGTCGTCACGCGCCCGGTGATAGTTTGCCCATCCGCCGCCGTACCCCAGACGCGCACTTCCTTGCGGCGGCACAGGACAGCACCGCTGCCGAACAGGGGCGCAAGTTTAAACTCAATTGCCATTAGTCGTCCTTCTTTCCCATAAACGCGAGATTGTGAGAGATGAGCAGGCAGCGCTGGCGCACGCAGTCCGGCGAACGCAGGGGGTCTTTGGGCGTGTGCAGCAGATAGTCGCACAGGCGGTCAATGTCCGTTTCGGCAACGTGCAGGCGCGTGTCCGACGAGGCATAGTAGATGTACACCTTGCCGTCGTCATCCGCAATCGCGCCGTTGGAGAACACGACATTGCTCACGTCGCCCACGCGCTCGTGTCCCATCGGGCCAAGCAGCATCCCCGACGGTTCGGCAATCACGCGCGACGGGTCATCCAGCGCCGTCATGAAGGCGTACAGCACATAGCGCAGCCCTGCCGCCGTGTTGCGAACGCCGTGCGCGATGTGAATCCAGCCCTTGTCGGTGCGAATCGGCGTTGCGCCCGCGCCGTTTTTGCTTTCGGTGATGGTGTGGTAGCGGCGCAGGGAAATGATTTTCTCCTCATCAATGACGGGGTGCTCAATATCCTTGCACAGCCCGAAGCCGATGCCGCCGCCCGAACCCGTCTCGATGAAATCATCCATCGGGCGAGTATAGAAAGCATATTGCCCGTCCACAAATTCGGGGTGAAGGACGACGTTGCGCTGCTGCGGCGAACGGAGCGTCTTGAGGTTCGGCAGACGCTCCCAGTTCTGCAAGTCCTTCGTGCGTACGATGCCCGCCGCCGCAACCGCCGCGGACAAATCGCTGCTGGTGCGGTCTTTGCTTTCGGAGCAGAATACGCCGTAAATCCAGCCGTCTTCATGCTGCGTCAGGCGCATGTCGTAGACGTTTGTTTCCTCCGCGCAGGTATCGGGCAGGATGACGGGATAATCCCGGAAGCGGAAGCCCTCAGTGGGCTTGTCGGATTCCGCGACAGCGAAGAAGGACTTGCGATCCATGCCCTCGACGCGCACGACGAGGCAGTACTTGCCGTTCAGCTTGATTGCGCCGCTGTTCATGGTGGCATTCACGCCCAGCCGCTGCATCATGAAGGGGTTCGACGCGGGGTCAGCGTCGTACATCCAGAAGGGCGGGATGTGCTCGCGGGTAAGGACAGGGTAGCGGTAGCGGGTATAAAGCCCGTTATAGAAGTGGTCATTGGCGGGGTTCGGGCGCGCGATGAGGCGCTCGTAGGACTCCATCAGGGAGGAAAAACTGCGGATTTGCATAGCAGTGGTCGCTCCTTTTTCTTTTTTGGTTGCTGATTTTTCAATGCTGATTGGTTTTGATTGTTGCAGGGGATTTCGCTCCTGCGGGAGCGACAAGGGGGCAATGGAAACAGACGAAGTCTGCGGTCGCCCCCTTGACCCCTTCGCAGTGCATACTCCTGTTTATTGATTTGTATTGCTGCTTAGGGACGAACGGCACACCAACTAAATTTGTTTCGATAAAGCTCAACAAACTTAACTGGGGACGCGAAGCAGTCCAGAGGGCGACCGCAAAGCCCTCTGGTCGCCTCCGCAGAGGCGAAATCTCTGCATCAACACGCGAAAGCAGTATGAAAGAGAAATCAACTCAATCGCGCGAAAGGGTCAAGGGAGGAACTCCCTTGCGGGTGCAGGGCAGCGCCCTGCCGGAGTCCAGAGGCAGCGCCTCTGGCGCCTCCTCCTGCACAAAAAGAGGGATGTACGCACTCGTACATCCCCGCAAAATCAGAAATCGTCCTGCGCGATGTCGTCGCCCCATTGGAGCTTGGAGTGCGCCTTGATGTAGGTGACAACCTCGTCCACCGTGGTGAACGCCAGACCGACGTTGGTGTCCGCCGCGCCGTAGTAGATGGCGATGCGGCCGGTATCACCGTCCTGCAGGGTAGCGCAGGGGAAAACGACGTTCGGCACGAAGCCAGTCGTTTCGTAAGGCTCTTCCGGCGTCAGCAGGTGGTTTTCGCAGCGGTACAGCACCTTCGACGGCTCGTTGATATCCAGAATCGCGCCGCCCATGGAGTACACGAAGCCGTTGCAGGTGGTCGCGACGCCGTGGTAGAACAGCAGCCAGCCTTCGGTCGTTTCAATGGGGGCAGCGCCGCCGCCAATCTTGACGGATTCCCACCAGTTGCTGCCGCGCCCCATCACATGGCGATGGTGTCCCCAGTACTCCATGTCGGGCGATTCGGAGATGAAAATATCACCGAAGGGCGTGTGGCCGGAGTCGGACGGGCGGGACAGGAGCTTAAACTTGCCGTTCACCTTGCGCGGGAACAGGACGGCGTTGCGGTTGAAGGGGATGAAGGGGTTCTCGATGCGCGTGAAGGTTTTGAAGTCCTTCGTCTTCGCCATGCCGATGGCAGCACCGTAGAAGTCGGTGCACCAAATGATGTAGTAGGTGTCATCCACCTTCACCAGACGCGGGTCATAGGCGTAGTGCGGCATTTTCGGGTTGCCGTTGTCATCCACAAAGGGCACTTTTTCGCGCTCGACGTCCCAGTGAATGCCGTCCTTGGAATGTCCGAGGTAGACATACGGGATGCCGTTGACCTGCTCGCCGCGCAGAACGGCAATGTAGCCATCCTCCCACGGCACAACGGCGGAGTTGAAGATGCGGGCAATTTCCGGCGTGGGATTGCGCCCCATGACGGGGTTCTCGCTGTAACGCCAGACGGGGGAGGAAAGCTTGTAGTCAGCCGGCTTCTCCTGCCACGGAATGTTGGGAAGGGAGGGGACATTGAGCATCTTGACAGCCATGTGTACATACCTCTTTCTTGGTTGTTTAACGGAAAGCAGTTGCTCTCCGGGATTAGTGAATGACAGACACCGGCGCGGCGGAATCGCGGAAGACGCATTCGCCGCCAATCACCACGCGCCCGACGGTTTTGCGGTCGCCCGCGCAGCGCTCGCCAATCAGCTTGACTGCCATGCGGCACATCGCGGGGCAATTGACACGGAAGGTTGTCAGCGGCGGCGTGTTGCCGGCGGTCGGGCAGAAATCATCGAAGCCCACGACGGAAATGTCCTCCGGCACGCGGTAGCCGCGGCTTTGCAGGTCGGTAATCAGCGCCTGCGCGGACATATCGCAGTTCACGACGAACGCGGTCGGCATTTTCTCCGGAAGCTGGAAGGTGTGGAACATGCTCCCTTCCGGGCTGCGGTCGGAAAAAACGCATTCGGGGCGCACGGGCAAATCCTTCATCAGCATTGCGGAAAGGAAACCGAGGTAGCGTTCCATGATGGAGGACGTTGCCTTGATATCCCCGACGAAGCCGATGTCCCGATGCCCCTGCTCAATCAGCCAGTAGGTCAACTGCGCCGCGCCGAAAGCGTTGTCGCTGACAATGGCGTCAGTGGTGACAAAGGGGTCGTGGAAGTCCAGACAGATGACGGGCATTTCCTGCCGCGTCAGCAGCTGCATATACGGGGAGGTTAGCTGCCCCAGACAGATGAGCGCATCGACGTGGCGCGAACGCAGGAGATTCGGCAGGGTCAGCGCGGTCTGCATGTCATGCGTGACCAGCTCCATGATGCCGAAATGCCCCGCGTCGGTCAGCGCCTGCACGAGCTGCTTGTAGAAAGTTGCATAAAAGGACACGACGGAGAAAAAATTCTCCGGAATGAGGATGCCGACATCCAAACCGGATGTGGGCGTGGTTTGCGGCGCGTTGGGGTTGACATAGCCGAGTTCGGATGCGCGGCGGATGATTTTCTGCCGCATTTCCTCACTCACGCCGGATTTTCCCGCGAGCGCCTTCGACACGGTGACGGCGCTGACCCCCAGCTGCCGCCCAATGTCACGCATGGTGATACCGCTCATGGTGGAATAAAACCTCCAGATTTGTGGATGTTTGCGAGGGCAAAGTCGCTTTTTGATGGCTCTTGTTTTCTTTTAGACTTCTGGAGTATTGCTGCAGGGGTTTCGCCTCTGCGGAGGCGACAAGGGGGCAATGGAAACAGACGAAGTCTGCGGTTGCCCCCTTGACCCCTTCGCAGCGCACACTCCTGTTTATTGGTTTGTATTGCTGCTTGAGGGAACGAAAGGTACACTAACTAACTGGAGTAACAATAAAAACCTACTATGCAGGAGTGCACCGAAGGTTTCCAAAGGGCGATCGCAGACTTCGTCTGTTTCCATTGCCCTTTGGTCGCCTCCGCAGGAGCGAAATCCCTGCGCAAGGCGAAAGCACATTTAGAAAGGTAAAAAACAGCATGATTGCACCCATCAGCGCGATAGCCGATGGAACATTACGTCAGATGCTCCATCACCCGCAGGCACATGCGGCTGTTGTGGTACGGACACTTCCACTCTTCCACAATCGGCTTGTCCGTCGGGATGCCTGATTCGGTCAGCGACCAGAACCACTCGCTGTTCGGACGCGGGTCAACGAAGGCGCGGCGGATGTAGGCAAACTGCGCTTCCGCCTGCCTCAGCCAAGTGGATGCGCCTGTCAGCTCGTAGGCATTCAGGAAGCCCAGCACCGTCTCCGCCTGTACCCACCAGACACGCGTGTGGTCAACTTTGCCCTCGACAACTTCGTTCTCCAAGCCGTGGTCGGTGAATGCGCGTTCGCGGACGGCTTCCGCCAGCGTCAGGCACATGTGCAGATACGGCGCGCGGTTTGATTCGGGCAGCAGCGTCTCTGCCGCGTCCCAAATCAGCCACGAGGCCTCAATGTCGTGCCCGAAGGACTGCATGTCCAGCAAAGAGCGGTAGTTGCGGTCGTAGAAGACCTCCAAGCGGCGCTTGCCCGGATTGTACATCACGTTCAGGAAACGCTCTAAGCAGACTTCTCCGGCGCGGCGCACAGCTTCGTCCGGCATGGCGCGGTATAATTCCGCATAGCCCTCCAAAACGTGCAGCAGCGTGTTCATCGTGCGGGACGCCGTCTCGTGGCGCTCCATCAGCTTCGGGTTGTCAGACAGCTTCTCGTTGCCGACGGGGGTGAAATCCGGCTCATAGGCCTCGCCGTAGCCGCCCGCGTCGCTGCATTTCGTCTCAATCAGGCGGAAAAGCGCCATCGCCTTGTCGCGCGCGGGGATGTAATCCGGGTCGCTTTCGCCGATGGCGCGCATGTACGCCGCCAAGCCGTAAATCGCGAATGCCTGACAATAGGTGTGCTTTGTCTTGTCCAGCGGCTCACCGTCCGCCGTCACCGACCAGTACACGCCGCCGCGCTCGGTATCCTCAAAATGCGGCAGGAATGCGAACGCATGGCGCGCATAGCGCAGCAGGGATTTATCGCCCGTCACGCGCGCCGCCGTCGAGAACGTCCACAGAATGCGGCTGTTGAGGATGCAGCCCTTGTGTGCCCCGCGCTCCACGGACAGGTCATGATTCACATAGCCGAACCAGCCGCCGCGCTCCCAATCGGTCAGGTTCTCCCAGAAAGGCAGAATGGTCGTAAGCAGATGGTGCGAACAATCCTGACGAAACATGAAGCATTCCTCTCTTCCTGTTAGCTTAACAGTTAGGCATATGGGTATTATAACCCGGAAAAATGCCCTTGTCAAGCGGCAAAAGAAGAAAAAAACTGATAAATATGGCGAGATTTTCACCGAAAGGAACAATGAAAGGAAACGACGTAAGGCTAACGTGTAAACTAATCAGCCGGCAGGAAAAAAAGCCGTGCAGGGGCTTGCTTTCACGGCGGAAATGTGGCACAATATAAGGTAGCATCGTATCAAAATTCGGTGCTGCTTTTCAGTTTGAAACTGGGAAAGAAATAGTGGAGGAAATCAATCAATGGCGGAAACACAGAAAATCGTCATTCTGAATTTCGGCGGACAGTACACGCAGCTGATTGCGCGGCGCGTGCGCGAATGCCATGTGTATTCCTGCGTCCTGCCCTATGACGCGAGCCTGGAGACGATTCGCGCGCAAAACCCCGTGGGCGTGATTCTCTCCGGCGGCCCGGCAAGCGTGCTGGAACAGGATGCACCCCGCTGCGACGAGGGCGTGTATCAGCTGGGCGTGCCGGTGCTGGGCATCTGTTACGGAATGCAGCTGACGGCGTATTTGCTGGGCGGCACGGTGGAAAAGGCGGCACAGCGCGAGTATGGCCGAATCACCGTGACGATGGATGATAAGACGAGCCTGCTCTCCGGCATGTCGGATGCTTCCTCCTGCTGGCTGAGCCATACCTATCAGGTGAAGAAGTGCCCGGCTGGTTTCCACCCGATTGCGCACAGCACGAACTGCCCCGTTGCGGCGATGGCGAACGACGACAAGCGCATCTACGGCGTGCAGTTCCATCCGGAAGTGACCCACTCCGACGAGGGACGCACGGTCATCGAGAACTTCCTGAATATCTGCGGCTGCGTGGGCGATTGGTCGATGGAAACCTACGCGCAGACGGCGATTGCCAACATCCGCGAAATCGTGGGCGACAAGGGCACCGTGCTGCTGGGACTTTCCGGCGGCGTGGACTCCTCCGTCGCGGCAGCGCTGATTTATAAGGCCATCGGCGACCGCTTGACCTGCGTCTACGTTGACCACGGCTTCATGCGCAAAGGCGAAACCGAGCAGGTGGTGAATGTGTTCACGCACACCTTCCCCGTGCGTCTGGTTGCGTCCGACGCCAGCAAAATCTTCTATGAAGATTTGAATGGCGTTTCCGACCCCGAAACGAAGCGCAAGATTATCGGTCGTGACTTCCTGAAAGTATTCAAGGCGGAATCCGAAAAGCTCGGCAAGCTGGACTACTTCGCGCAGGGCACGATTTACCCGGACGTTATCGAGAGCGGTCAGGCGACGGGCGCGGCGGTCATCAAGAGCCACCACAACGTCGGCGGTCTGCCTAAGGAACTCGGCTTCACGCAGCTGATTGAGCCGCTGCGGATGCTGTTCAAGGACGAAGTGCGCGCGCTGGGCGAAACGCTGGGTCTCCCGCACGATCTTGTCTGGCGTCAGCCGTTCCCCGGCCCCGGTCTGGCGATTCGTGTCATCGGTGACCTGACCCCGGAAAAGGTGGAGATTGTCCGCGAGAGCGACGCGGTGCTGCGCGAGGAAATCGCCAAGGCCGGTCTGGACGCCGATATCCACCAGTATTTCACCGTCCTGACGGGCATCCGCTCCGTGGGCGTCATGGGCGACGAGCGGACGTACGACTACACCGTCGCCATCCGCGCGGTCACGACGGACGACTTCATGACCGCCGACTGGGCGCGCATCCCGTACGACGTCGTGCGCACGATTTCCGCAAGGATTGTGAACGAAGTGCCGCATGTGAACCGCGTCGTGCTGGACGTGACAACCAAGCCGCCGGCGAGTATTGAGTGGGAATAAATCAGAAAAGCCGAAAAGTGCAGTCATACCAACGGTTTTCCGGTTTCGCCCACCCGTTTTGATAACACTTTGATAACACTTCTTCCAAGTGCCATTATTCTGAAATTCCGAGGGTTTCGGGGTTACAGATGATTTCCGGCGGCTTGGACGAAGCACAGAACCATATTTTAAGCCCGTACCGATGGGTCCTCATCGGTACGGGCTTTTTGTCGTTCTGGGGGTTATTTATCTTTCAGCCGGTCCTTGAAAGCCTCCACCATTGCATCGCTGAGCTGCTGGGACGGGACTTTCACATAGCCGGACGCTTCGTCGTATTTCGGGTAGTTATAACGCCATTTGTCGTAGTCCTCCCGTTTGATTTCGGCGTTGCGATATTTTTCGGCCTGTTCAGCCCACGCAGTGAGCATTTCGGATAGCTCGGCAGCGTCCTTCCCCTTCCGAGGGTCAACACGCAGGGAAACGCCGTTCTCGCCGGTGTCCACCGTCAGACCGTAGCGATCCTCCAAGGTAAACAGCGTGTGCATCAGGCCGAGATAGCTGTCAATGTCCGGCACGGACAGTGCCAGCGGTGAGACACCCAGCGCACCGGCAAGGCTCTCCGTCAGCTCCGCCTTGGGCGTTCTGCTGCCGGATTCATACTGCGCCATACGGATGTCAGCGGTCTTTTCCGGGAAACCGACCACCTGCCCCAAGTATTTTTGCGTCATTCCCCGCAGATTGCGGAAGAACCGAATTCTCTCACCGATTGCCATAGCGATTACGCTCCTCGTTTTGATACTGTGCGATCAGTATAGCATATATCGTTAGCGTTCGTCAAGATAGCTGAAGCAAAAAAGTTTAATTTTTTTCCACTGATGCTATTGACTTTACGGAATATGCTTAGTATAATAGCTGTAGCAAATAGCGTTAAGCTCTTTGCAGACAACTGAATATCCGTCGTGCGTCACGGTAATGGCGTACCCGCTCGGGCAAATCGGAATGCGGCCAGAAAGTTCTCCGACACTAAATAAGAGAACTATATGTAAATGAAAGGGGGTATCTGAATGGAACCGAAATTTCTTCGTGTCGAGGAAGTGGCACAGGAGTTGAGCGTATCAAAGCCCTACGCTTACAAGCTCATCCGCCAGCTCAACGAGGAGCTGAAAGCCAAGGGCTTTATCACTATTTCCGGTCGAATCAACCGGGAGTATTTCAATGAACGGCTCTACGGAGCGAGAAAGCCTGCAAATAAAAAGTCAAGCCCCAAATGGGACTTGCTGCAAGGAAATTTGGCAGAAGGTGGGGAGAAAGAAGTGCAGCACAAATAAGCCACCACAAAGTGCCGGCTTAAAAAGAGAAAAAAGGAAGTGATGTCAGAGGGCTGCTTTCAGGATGGTGGGAATGGGAGCTACTGGCTGGAGAGTGTCCAGCGAGGCAAAATAATCTCGCAGCTTAGCATAGTAGCGTCGCAGGAACTTGTTGGCTGCTGCAAGCATATAAACATAGAAGGGCTTGCCTTCCGCCCGTTTCCGGTTAAGGAACTGAAACACCGGTTCATCTTGGGGAGCACATTGCAGGTAAGTTCTAATGACATTAAAAAGGGTTTTGCGGAGGTAGGGAGAGCCTCGTTTAGAAGATTTGTTGCTTCTGACGTTTTTGTCTCCGGACTGGTTAGGCATGGGATCAATACCAGCAAAGGCAACGAGAGCCTGCTTCCGTTCAAAGCGGCGAACATCGCCGATTTCCGCCATAAGCTGCGGCCCGTAGGACTTTCCAACGCCGTACATCGCCATGACAACGGGGTATTCAGGCAGCATAGCAGCAAGCCGATCCATTTCCGCGCGATAGACTTCCACTGAGCGCGAAATACTGATGAGCTGATTTGCAGCTTCCTGCACAAGCACTTTCACGACCTTTGCCTTTGGGGTCAGGACAACAGCGCGTTTCGCAAGGGCATATACTTCTTCAGCGTTGCTCAGCTTAAAGAGATAGGCGTGGCGCTTGCACCATTTTCGGTAACGCTCACAAAAGGCAGGGAAGGGCTGCTTGCGCACACAGTCTACATGCCAGAAAGAATGCGCAAAGTCAACCCATTTCTGCGTTCCATCACTGCGCACCGGGCTGTCAAAGCACTTTCGGATGCCGGGAAAGGATTGCTCCAGAAGTGCAATCAGATTATTAGCAGAGGCCGTCCGCTGCTTAGAGGCAAGCTGAAACTGGCGGTTGAGGGTTTTGAGATCGTAGCGAATTGCATCCATGGGGGTGAAATCGCGCAAATCAGCCCAATTATCAAGCGCGTAACGAGCAATTTTTACGGCATCAGCCTTATCAGTTTTTACGCGGCGCAGAGAATTAGCGCCGTACTCCTTGATGAGGAGCGGATTAACAGCGCAGACAAAAAACCCTGCTTCATGCAGCGCTTTTGCAACCGCTTCATAGTAACGCCCTGTGTGTTCCATCACGACGCGGGTTTCACCGTCAAGAGCCTTCAACTTCTCAGCCAGCGAAGCAAGCCCATCTGCATCGTGAGAAACATCAAAAGGCAAACAAACAACTTCCCCCAGAGGACGAAGCACCGCAACTGTGCTTTTCCTACTGGAAACATCAATACCTACTGCGTTCATAGAATCACTCCTGTACTGAACTTGTAATGGACAAAGGCCATCTTTCCTGTTGCCGGTTCTATCTGTTTGATGACACGAACGCAATGGCTCTACCTGCACAAATCGAACACTGCGAATAGGAGGATGGCTGACTGACTTTCATGCGGACGTAAAAGCCCTTGGAGGCGAAGGTCAGACCATTACCTCTCTATTCTAACAGTTTAGGCAACGAGATGTCCCATGCCTATGGCTGGCTGCCATAAATCAAGGGGCAAATATATAGTAACAGGAGAAATAAATGAGTCAAATATTTGTTTGCGTCATAAAGAGGGAAAAGCATACTATCCCTCCGGCATTTTTGGAACAAATTGCACAACTTGCAAGTAGGTCTGATATGTATGTCTTCTGCCCTCCGAAATATATAGAAGAGTTCATGAGAACCCCCAAATATGGAAATTTGCTAGTTTTCGATCTTGCAGATAACGACGAATATGATGACTGCGAAGAATTCTACTATACAGTAGATTGTGATTTGCAGAATAAAAGAATAGAGACAATGGTTCACATTGCAAATTACGTACTGTCTTGTGGTTATCCGCTTGAATTCTTTATGGGGCTTTCGGGGAAATGTTCTGAAACTGAATTTGCGCACTGCAAAGTAACCGTTGCCGAATTGGAACGTGAGCTGAAAACATATTTTTCAAGCAATGATGGAGATTCTCGTAATGGATTTTTTGATGCTGTTAGAATAACAATTACAAGATAAAAATTCCACAATGCATGGATGCATTGCAAAATAACGATGGAAAAACTCATTTAATTAATGTCTGCTGACCAACCCAAAAAGCATTGCGACACAAGGCAATCCCGGCAAT
>ERZ772821.1272-NODE-1272-length-15780-cov-3.021749_pt1 | contig 15780 bp, 12 predicted proteins | sample MGYA00580859_ERZ772821 | MGnify/ENA primary metagenome ERZ772821 (study PRJEB29015, sample SAMEA2737674) | human gut metagenome | biome: human gut; feature: human-associated habitat; material: faeces | place: China | collected 2012 ...
TCTGCCGGTTATTCTTACACTGGGCGGAGTTTTCCTGCTCTTCGGTCTGATGAACCGGCAGGGCGGCGGTGCGAATTCGAAAGCAATGAATTTTGGAAAGAGCCGTGCAAGACTGAGTACAGACCGTGACAAGAAAGTGACATTTGCCCAGGTGGCAGGTCTGGAAGAAGAAAAAGAGGAACTGGAGGAGATCGTTGATTTCCTGAAGTCTCCGAAGAAATATATCCAGGTGGGAGCAAGAATCCCGAAAGGCGTGTTGCTGGTAGGCCCTCCGGGAACCGGTAAGACACTGCTTGCGAAGGCAGTTGCCGGAGAAGCGGGAGTTCCGTTCTTTACGATCTCCGGTTCGGATTTTGTGGAAATGTTTGTCGGTGTCGGTGCATCCCGCGTCAGAGACCTGTTCGAGGAGGCTAAGAAGAATGCACCTTGTATCATCTTTATCGATGAGATCGATGCAGTTGCAAGACGCCGTGGAACCGGAATGGGCGGAGGACATGACGAGCGTGAGCAGACACTGAACCAGTTACTTGTAGAGATGGATGGTTTTGGTGTCAATGAAGGTATCATCGTGATGGCTGCAACCAACCGAGTAGACATCCTTGATCCGGCAATCCTTCGTCCGGGACGATTCGACCGCAAGGTTATGGTTGGAAGACCTGATATCAAAGGGCGTGAGGAGATCCTTAAGGTTCATGCGAAAGGCAAACCACTGAGTGAGGAGATCAATCTGCAGCAGATCGCGCAGACAACAGCAGGATTTACAGGTGCAGATCTGGAAAATCTTCTGAACGAGGCAGCAATTCTTGCAGCGAAGGATAACAGAGTATTCTTAAAACAGGATGATATTAAGAAAGCATTTGTAAAAGTCGGAATCGGTGCAGAGAAGAAGAGCCGTGTCATTTCCGAAAAAGAGAAGAGAATCACAGCATTTCATGAAGCAGGGCATGCAATCCTGTTCCATGTACTCCCGGATGTGGGACCTGTATACAGTGTCTCGATCATCCCGACAGGAAGTGCGGGAGGATATACGATGCCGCTTCCGGAAAAGGATGAGATGTTTAATACAAAAGGAAAGATGCTTCAGGATATTACGGTATCACTCGGTGGACGTGTAGCCGAAGAAGAAGTATTTGATGATATTACAACCGGTGCATCTCAGGATATCAAGCAGGCAACGGGCCTGGCCAAATCCATGGTTACGAAGTTCGGTATGTCAGAGGCAGTCGGACTTATTAACTATGATGATGACAACAATGAGGTGTTCATCGGACGTGATCTGGCGCATACAGCAAGAGGCTACGGAGAGGGTGTGGCTACTGTAATCGACCAGGAAGTAAAGAGAATTATTGATGAATGTTATGACAGAGCAAGACATATCATTAGAAAATATGACGATGTTCTGCATACATGCGCAGACCTTCTGCTGGAAAAAGAAAAGATTTCCCGGGAAGAATTTGAAGCGCTGTTTCCGGAAGATGTATCGGAGGACTAGGAGGAAGAGCTTTCCTTTCCGGAAACAAAAAATGAGAGAGGTGTTAGTTATATGAATAAGGCGGCTTTATTTTGCGATGGAACAGAAGGGTATGTATATCCCCCTGAACCGAAGGAGAATGAACTGGTAACGTTCCGGTTCCGTACGGCGAAGGATGATGCAGACAGAGTAGGGCTTGTGACATCGGCTGACACATATGTAATGGAAAAAGAATGCACACAGGGAGAATTTGATTATTATACGTTTGAAGTGCGTCTGGGGGCAGAGCCTTTCAGATATTGTTTCGAAGTGCAGTCTGGAACAGAAAAATATTATTATGGACGATGTGGAATCTCTCGCGAGATCCTGGAGTATTATAACTTTGTTGTAGTACCCGGATTTTCCACACCGGACTGGGCAAAGGGAGCGGTTATGTATCAGATATTTACAGACCGCTTTTATAACGGAGATAAGTCAAATGATGTAGAGACAAACGAGTATTACTATATCGGAGATTATTCCCGGAGAGTAACGAACTGGGATAAATATCCGGCGAACATGGGTGTAAGAGAATTCTACGGCGGGGATCTGCAGGGAGTCATGGATAAGCTTGATTATCTGCAGGAGCTGGGTGTAGAAGTTGTATATTTTAATCCATTATTTGTGTCACCGTCGAACCATAAATACGATATCCAGGATTATGATTATATTGATCCGCATTATGGGAAGATCGTAGATGACGGAGGTGAGGTGCTTCCGGATGGTGTGACGGACAACAGTCAGGCAACGAAGTATAAAAAACGCACGACAGGTCTTAAGAACCTGGAAGCAAGTAATGAGTTGTTCATTAAACTGGTGGAGGAATTACATCGCCGTGGAATGAAAGTGATTCTGGACGGCGTGTTCAACCACTGTGGTTCATTCAATAAATGGATGGACCGTGAGAGAATTTACGAAGGTGAAGAGGATTATGAACCGGGTGCTTATATATCGGCAGACAGTCCGTACAGAAGCTACTTCCGTTTCTTCAAAGAAGGACCGGAGAACTGGCCGTATAATGGTAATTATGATGGCTGGTGGGGACATGATACTTTGCCGAAACTGAATTATGAAGATTCTGTAAAGCTGGAAAATTATATCTTATATATCGGGCGAAAATGGGTATCACCGCCGTATAATGTAGATGGATGGCGTCTGGATGTGGCAGCAGATCTGGGACGCAGCAATGAATATAACCATGATTTCTGGAAGAAATTCAGAACAGCCGTGAAAGATGCGAATCCGAGTGCACTGATCCTTGCGGAACATTACGGGGATCCGAGCGACTGGCTTAAAGGTGACGAGTGGGATACCGTCATGAACTATGATGCATTCATGGAGCCGATCACATGGTTTCTGACAGGAATGGAAAAGCACAGTGATGAGGCCAGAGAAGAACTTCTCGGTAACATCGATAACTTTATCGGGTCGATGGCACATCATATGTCGAATATGCTGACCCCTTCACTGCAGGTAGCGATGAACGAACTTTCGAACCATGATCATTCGAGATTCCTTACGAGAACGAACCACATGGTTGGCCGTGTAGAACATCTGGGACCGGAAGCCGCAAATGAATATGTAAATAAAGCGGTTATGCGTGAAGCGGTTGTCATGCAGATGACATGGGTCGGAGCACCGACCATATATTATGGTGATGAGGCGGGCGTTTGTGGATTCACGGATCCGGATAACAGAAGGACCTATCCGTGGGGACGTGAAGACCATGAACTGATTGCGTTTCACAAAGAAGCGATCCGCATCCACAAAGAGCATCCGGCACTTAGAACCGGTTCTCTGAAGATTCTTGGCGGAGAAGAGAATGTCCTGTCTTATGCAAGGTTCAAAGGCAATGACCGGATCGTCATCGTGATCAATAACCGCAGCGAACGTACGGAAGTGAAAGTTCCTGTATGGGAGGCTGAGATTCCGGCAAAATGTCGTATGAAACGTCTGCTGTATTCTTACAAAGACGGATATACAACAGAGTATGAGGAATATCTGGTGGAAGATGGTGAAGTGGTTGCAAATATGGGACCGCATTCGGCATTGGTGCTGGGAATGCGGAATGAAGAGGAGCATGACTGGCTGTATATCCTGTAGAGTGGAGATAAAAAAGATTACCGGAAAAGGAACTGTCCTTTCCGGTAATCTTTTTTAATATCTGAGTATGCAAAAAATGGAGTTGCCTGCGGCAGGTTCTCTGTGTTATTTTGTAAGAACTTCTACTCCGTCTTCTTTGATAAGAACCATATATTCAATCTGGGCAGAAAGACCGTCATCATCTGTATAAACGGTCCAGCCGTTGTCTTCATCCACATAGAATTCCGGAGATCCCTGATTGATCATTGGTTCAATTGTGAACATCATACCTGGGACCAGAACCATCTCGCTGCCCTTTGGAGTAACATAACTTACAAATGGTTCCTCATGGAATTCCAGACCGATTCCATGACCGCCGATCTCTTCTACGACAGAATATCCGTTTTCCTGTGCGTGGGAATTGATCGCATAAGCAATGTCTCCGAGATGTCCCCATGGTTTTGCAGCTTTGAGGCCGAGTTCCACGCACTCTTTTGTGACACGGACGATACGTTCTGCTTCCGGAGATACCTCACCGATCGTGAACATACGGGATGCATCGGAAAAATAGCCGTTTAAGATAGTAGATACATCAACATTGATGATATCGCCATCGATCAGGATCTCGTGTTCACTTGGGATGCCGTGGCAGATAACGTTGTTGATAGAAGTGCACACGCTTTTCGGAAATCCCTCATAATTCAGAGGCGCAGGAATCCCGCCATGCTCTGTTGTAAAATCATACACCAGTTTATCGATCTCGGCAGTGCTCATTCCTGCGTGAATATGAGCAGCTACATGATCGAGAACTGCGGTGTTCAACGCTGCACTTTTTTTAATCATTTCAATCTGTTCCGGTGTTTTCAGTAATGAACGGTCAGGAACGATCTGACCTTTGGACGCAAGTGTCCATAATTTTATATCTAATTTATCCACAATACTACCTGCTTTCTACACAAATTTTCCACATGTATTATAACACGTTTTGGAAAAAGAGACAGGGGAATTTTTGTCAACAGGAGTGAGCCGGATGAAAAAACATCTGTCTCGTATTGTCTCGGCCATAAAAATAAGTTATAATTTTACTGGTATTGTATACAGAAAGTGGGTAAGCTCATAGGTAGGACTTTTCTAAACCGGAAATTCTATATGGTGCAGAATAAACGAATACACAGGCAATATAGAAAGGAGCAGATATATGTTAAGAATTGGAATGCTTACAAGTGGCGGCGACTGCCAGGCACTGAATGCAGCAATGAGAGGCGTCGTAAAGGGGCTTGTTTCAAAAAGGGATGATGTAGAGATTTATGGATTTCAGGATGGATATAAGGGTTTGATCTATTCGAATTTTAAGATGCTTACGTCAAAAGATTTTTCGGGAATCCTGACACTTGGCGGAACAATCCTGGGAACATCCAGACAGCCGTTTAAGTTGATGAGAGTACCGGATAAGGACGGAATTGACAAAGTAGAGGCGATGAAACACACATATCACAAGTTGAATCTGGACTGCCTGGTAATTCTGGGAGGGAATGGAACACACAAATCAGCCAATATGCTGAGAGAAGAAGGACTTAATGTGGTAACACTCCCGAAGACGATCGATAATGATCTCTGGGGAACAGATATGACGTTCGGATTCCAGAGTGCAGTAGATATTGCAACAGATACGATTGATAAGATCCATACAACAGCGACATCTCACAGCCGTGTATTTATCGTGGAAGTAATGGGACATAAAGTAGGATGGGTCACACTTCATGCAGGAATTGCCGGTGGTGCAGATATTATTCTTCTTCCGGAGATGCCATACGATATCAATTCAGTGGTTAACGCAATTGAAAAACGCGGCAAAGCAGGGAAGAGATTTACAATTATTGCTGTTGCCGAAGGTGCAATTTCAAAAGAAGATGCAGCACTCTCAAAGAAAGAATTAAAAGAGAAAAAAGCAAAGAAGAAATATCCTTCTGTTGCATATGAACTTGCTGAGAAGATTCAGGAAAAAACAGATAAAGAAGTAAGAATTACTGTGCCTGGACATACACAGCGAGGCGGCTCTCCGTGTGCATATGACCGTGTGCTTGCAACAAGACTTGGTGCAGAAGCTGCGAGAGCAATTCTGGAAGGTGATTTTGGATGTATGGTAGGAACAAAGAATCAGGAGATTATCCGTGTACCATTGTCAGAAGTTGCCGGAAAATTAAAATATGTAGATCCAAAGGCATCGATCATTAAAGAAGCAAAAACCATCGGTATCAGCTTCGGTGATGAATAAGATACACAGGTTAAGCAGGATCTGCATTTAGACAAGGAGTGTAAAGAATGTCATATACGGCATTATACCGTAAATTCCGTCCGGATGAATTCGAAGATGTAAAAGGACAGGATGCGATCGTCCGGACGCTTAAGAACCAGATCAATGCAGACCGTATCGGACATGCATATCTGTTCTGCGGGACAAGAGGAACCGGTAAGACGACGGTTGCAAAAATATTTGCGAAAGCAGTCAACTGCGAACATCCGGTAGACGGAAGTCCGTGCGGGGAGTGTGCAATGTGCCGGTCGATCGCAGCGGGTACATCGATGAATGTGATCGAGATCGATGCGGCATCTAATAATGGTGTGGACAACATCCGTGAGATCCGTGAAGAGGTCACATACCGCCCGACAGAAGGGAAATATAAAGTATATATTATTGATGAGGTGCATATGCTGTCGATCGGCGCATTCAATGCATTGTTAAAAACGTTGGAAGAACCTCCGGAATATGTTATATTTATTCTTGCGACAACGGAGGCACACAAGATTCCGATTACGATCTTAAGCCGTTGTCAGCGATATGATTTTAAGAGAATTTCCATTGAAACGATCGCAGCAAGACTGCGGGAACTGATTGATAAAGAAGGATGGGACGTAGAAGATAAGGCGGTCCGTTATATTGCGAAGATGGCGGACGGTTCCATGCGAGATTCATTAAGTCTTCTGGATCAGTGTGCCGCGTTCTATATGAATGAGACACTGACATATGATCATGTACTGGAAGTGCTGGGAGCAGTGGATACGGAAGTGTTCAGCCGTTTGTTAAGACAGCTGCTTGCGATGGATGTACATCAGGTGATCGAGACGGTGGATGAGCTGGTAATGCAGGGAAGAGAATTGTCTCAGCTGGCGGCAGATTTCACATGGTATCTGAGGAATCTGCTTCTGGTGAAGAGCTCGGATGATATGGAAGATGTACTGGATGTATCATCGGAGAATCTGGCACTGTTAAAAGAAGAAGCACAGATGATTGACAGTGATACACTGATCCGCTACATCCGCATTTTTTCGGATCTGACGAATCAGTTGAAATATGCGACACAGAAGAGGGTTCTGCTGGAAGTAACCCTGATCAAATTATGCCGTCCGGCAATGGATCAGAATAAGGATGCCCTGCTGGACCGCATCCGTGCGATTGAAAAACAGCTGGAGGACGGAGCGTGGGAAGCACCGGTTAGGGAGCGTGTTGTGTATGCATCCGATGCAAAAGAAGCAGCGGCACCGAAGCCAAAACCGGAACTTCCGCAGGCATTAAATGAAGACGTGAAAGCGGTGGCAAAAGATTTCCGGATGATCATCAATGAGGCTTCCCCGATGCTCCGCACATATCTGAAAAAAGCGAGATTAAGTGCCGGAGAAGGCAACCGGCTTCTGATCGTGCTGCCGGATGAACTGAGTGCCAGTGCAGTTGCGACGCCGGATCACAAAGAAGAGATCCAGTCGTTGATCGAGCAGAAGATCGGTAAAAAAGTAGAGATAGACGTCCGCCAGATGGAGGCAGGACGCAGATTCGAGGATCACTTTGTGGATCTGGAGAATCTGATCAATATGGAAATTACTGTAGAAGACGAATAGGAGGATATTATCATGGCAAAAAGAGGAGGATTCCCAGGAGGCGGAATGCCGGGAAATATGGCAAATCTGATGAAACAGGCACAGAAGATGCAGCGTCAGATGGAAGAACAGGCAAAGGAAATGGAGACAAAAGAATTCAGTGCAACTGCAGGCGGCGGTGCTGTTGAAGTAACTGTATCCGGAAGCAAGAAGATATTAAAAGTAAAACTGGATGAAGAAGTTGTAGATCCGGATGATGTAGAGATGCTGGAAGATCTGCTTGTGGCAGCAGTCAATGAAGCACTGGAGAAAGTAGACGCAGAGACAACTTCTGCAATGTCTAAGTTTACCGGCGGCATGGGCGGCGGAATGCCGGGATTATTCTAAGAGAAGATCCGGAAAGAATGATTCTTACAGGGAGTTAAAAAATTATGGATTATTACAGTAATCAGATGAGCAAATTGATTGAGGAACTGTCATGCCTTCCGGGAATCGGAGCAAAATCTGCGGCAAGACTTGCGTTCCATCTGATTCATATGCCGGTTGATGATGTAAAAAGACTGGCTTCTACGATGGTGGAAGCCAGAGAGAATATAAAATATTGCAAAGAATGTTATACACTTACCGATCAGGAACTGTGCCCGATCTGCAGTAACAGTAACCGTGATCATCAGACGATCATGGTGGTTGAGAATACAAGAGATCTTGCGGCATATGAAAAGACAGGGAAATATAATGGTGTGTATCATGTGCTTCATGGTGCAATCTCTCCGATGCTTGGGATAGGTCCGGAAGATATCAAATTAAAGGAACTGATCGGGCGTCTGCAGGGAGATGTAAAAGAAGTGATCATTGCAACGAATTCGAGTCTGGAAGGTGAGACTACAGCGATGTATATCAGTAAGCTGATCAAACCGACGGGAATTAAAGTAAGCAGAATTGCAAGCGGTGTTCCGGTCGGAGGAGATCTGGAGTATATCGATGAAGTGACGCTTCTCCGGGCACTTGAAGGAAGGACAGAACTGTAGAGTGTTTGTCCCCGCCAGAGGTGAGAGAATGAAGAAAAAGGTTACATCAACAGATATTGCCCATGCTGCCGGAGTATCACAATCTACGGTTTCTATGATCCTGAACAAAAAATATGATGTGTCATTTGCCAAAGAAACTGTGGAAAAAGTAGAAAATGCTGCAAAAGAGCTGGGATACGTCCCGCCGAAACGGAAAACGAGGAAGGGGACAAAAAGAGAGAAACTTCTGGTTGTATTCTGCCCCAATCTGACGAATCCGTATTATGTTATGCTGCTGCAGGGAATCGAGGCGCATGCAAAAGAAAAAGGATTTGGTCTTTTTGTATGTAATACACAGAGAGATCTCCGGATGGAAGAACGCTATCTGAAAATGATGTGGCAGTTACGGCCGCTGGGGATTATCTACACCTGTAATCCGAGCCATTGCTTTATGGATCTGGTGGGAGAGATTGCAGAACAGATACCGGTTGCGATCGTAAATAACCAGAATGAAAAGATGAATGTAGATGCAGTGGAACTTGATAATTCAAAACTTGGAAGAGTGATGGCAAAGCATCTGCTGGAATTAGGTCACAGAAAGGTTGCATATATAGCACCGCCATTGACAGCAAGACAGAAACAACGTTCAAAACGGGTGGAAGGTTTCCTGAAAGAGTATGAAAAAGCCGGTCTGCGAGACCAGGTGATCATCAAGGCGGCAAAAGAAGAGATTGATCTTGATGTGGCACATATTGATTCCGAATATAAGATCGGATATGAATTGACGAAAGAGTTGTTGAATGAAACGACAGATGTGACAGCAATTGTCGGATTAAATGACATGATTGCATTTGGAGTCATGGATGCACTTCATGAGGCAAAGATAAAAGTGCCGGCCGATGTGTCCGTGATGGGATGTGATAACACACTGTTTGCCAGAATGCATAACATGAATCTGACGACGATCGAGCATTTTGTGACTTTTAAAGGAAGGGATGCATGTGATATTATAATGAAGAAGATAGCATCACATCATTCAGCGAATATGGAAACAGCACCGATCAGTACCTATCATGAGGAATATGAACCGCAGCTGATCGTCCGTGGAACAACAACGTATGCAAAAAATGCACGAAAAAAGAAAAATTAATTCTTTTGCGAAAATTATTATTAATAATTGCTCGATTTTACAAACTGAAAATACATGTTAGATGTTAATGCCCCTTATAAATGCGTGAAAATCGATAATAAAAAGAAAAAATTAAAAATAATGTTAACATTTCTATCAAAAAAATAAAAAAAGTTCGATTAATAATTTGAAAATATTAATAAAGAAAATTATTAATAAAAAATTATGGCTATTGACCGGAGTTCCATGAATAGAGTATAATTTATATCAAACGATAACAAGGGAATGGTGAACAGATTTCACCGATTTTAAGGAGGAAAACAACATGAAATTTTTCATTGACACAGCGAACGTAGAGGATATTAAGAAAGCAAATGATATGGGAGTTATCTGCGGGGTAACAACAAACCCATCTCTGATCGCAAAAGAAGGTAAAGTATTTGAAGAAGTTATTGCTGAGATCGCTTCTATCGTAGACGGACCAATCAGTGGAGAAGTAAAGGCAACAACAACAGATGCTGAAGGCATGATCGCTGAAGGAAGAGAGATCGCTAAGATCCATCCTAACATGGTAGTTAAGATCCCTATGACAGTAGAAGGATTAAAAGCAGTAAAAGTTCTTGCAGCTGAAGGAATCAAGACAAACGTAACACTGATCTTCAATGCGAACCAGGCACTTCTTGCAGCAAGAGCCGGCGCTACATATGTATCACCATTCCTTGGACGTCTGGACGATATCTCTACAAGAGGAGTAGACTTAATCTCAGAGATCGCACAGATCTTCGAAGTTGCAGGAATCGATACAGAGATCATCGCAGCAAGCGTACGTAACCCAATCCACGTAACAGACTGTGCATTAGCAGGTGCTGATATTGCAACTGTACCTTACAAAGTAATCGAGCAGATGACACATCATCCATTAACAGATGCAGGAATCGAGAAATTCCAGGCTGATTACAAAGCAGTATTCGGAGAATAAGAATAAGTAAAGCTATCATATAAATGATTCAGGAGGAACAACATGAACAAATTAGAGCTTATGAAGACAGCCAACGAAGTCCGCAAGGGCATCGTTACTGCAGTTCACAGTGCAAAATCCGGACATCCGGGTGGATCACTGTCAGCAGCAGACATTTATACATATCTGTATTTTGAAGAGATGAATATTGATCCTAAGGATACTAAGAAAGCAGACCGTGACCGTTTTGTATTATCAAAAGGACACACAGCACCAGGATATTATTCAACATTGGCACACAGAGGATTCTTCCCGGTTGAAGATCTGACAACTCTTCGTAAAGTTGGATCATACCTTCAGGGACATCCGGATATGAAACACATCCCAGGTGTTGATATGTCAAGTGGATCTCTTGGACAGGGCATCTCAGCTGCAGTAGGAATGGCTATTTCAGCTAAGCTTTCAGATGATGATTACAGAGTATACACACTTCTCGGAGACGGTGAGATCCAGGAAGGACAGGTATGGGAAGCTTCTATGTTAGCAGGACACAGAAAGTTGGACAACCTGGTAGTGATCGTTGACAATAACAACCTTCAGATCGATGGAAAGATTACAGACGTTAACTCTCCATATCCGATCGATAAGAAATTCGAGGCATTTAACTTCCATGTGATCAATATTGATGGAAATGATTTTGAGCAGATCGAAGCAGCTTTCAAAGAGGCTCGTGAGACAAAGGGAATGCCGACTGCAATTATTGCAAAAACAATCAAAGGAAAAGGAGTTTCCTTCATGGAAGACCAGGCCGGATGGCATGGAAAAGCTCCTAATGATGAGCAGTATGCACAGGCAATGGAAGAATTAGAGAAAGCAGGTGAAGCATTATGTCAGAAGTAAAGAAAATAGCAACAAGAGAAAGCTACGGTAATGCTTTGGTAGAATTAGGAAAAGAACATGAAGATCTGGTAGTGTTAGACGCTGACCTTGCAGAAGCTACCAAGACGGGAATGTTCAAAAAAGCTTTCCCGGAACGTCACATTGACTGTGGAATCGCTGAGTGTAACATGATCGGAGTTGCAGCAGGTATCGCTGCCACAGGAAAAGTTCCGTTTGCAAGTTCATTTGCTATGTTTGCAGCAGGACGTGCATTTGAGCAGGTTCGCAACTCAGTCGGATATCCAAAATTAAACGTTAAGATCGGTGCTACACATGCCGGAATCTCTGTTGGAGAAGACGGTGCTACACATCAGTGTAACGAAGATATTGCTCTTATGAGAACAATTCCTGGAATGATCGTGATCAATCCTTCCGATGATGTAGAAGCAAAAGCAGCTGTAAAAGCAGCTTATGAGCACGTAGGTCCTGTATATCTCCGTTTCGGAAGACTTGCAGTTCCGGTTATCAATGATAATGCGGAATACAAATTCGAGATTGGTAAAGCCATCACACTTCGTGAAGGTACTGATGTAACAATCATCGCAACAGGTCTTGAGGTATCTGAATCCCTCGCAGCAGCAGAGAAGCTCGCAGCAGACGGAATCAGTGCAGAAGTGATTAATATGCACACGATCAAACCGTTGGATGAAGCAGCGGTTGTTGCAGCAGCAGCTAAGACAGGAAAGATCGTAACAGTTGAAGAACACTCTGTTATCGGCGGACTTGGAAGTGCTGTATGTGATGTAGTTGCAGAGAAAGCACCGGCTAAAGTAATGAAGATTGGTGTAAATGATACATTTGGTGAGTCTGGTCCGGCTGTAGAACTGATTAAGAAATACGGTCTTGACGCAGACAGCATTTATGCAAAAGTAAAAGCATTCGTAAAATAATAATATAGAACGGATAGTCAGAGGCTGTCGCTTTAACGAAAGAGATTTCGTTGGGCGGCAGCTTTTTTGCGGTAAGCGATTAAAAACGGTCAGATTCACGCTTTGTTTGTGCAAAATCAACCAAAAACAGTCAAAATATTTGTGAACTAATGTGATTGAAAATGACTGGATTTGACGATATAATGAACTCAACAAGTTGAAAGGAGTAAGAAATATGATTTATACAGTTACGTTTAATCCATCGTTGGATTACATCGTTTCAGTGGACGATTTTAAACTTGGACTTACAAACCGTACAAGCTCAGAACTCATGTTTCCGGGTGGAAAAGGGATTAATGTTTCTATTGTGCTTAAGAATCTTGGAATCCAAAGTACGGCACTTGGATTTATGGCCGGATTTACGGGAAAAGAAATTGCAAGACGATTGGAAGAAGAAGGTGTAGCATCTGATTTCATTCAGATTGAAGAAGGAATATCAAGAATCAATTTGAAACTGAAATCCATCGACGGAACAGAAATTAATGGAAGTGGTCCAAAGATTCCGAAAGAGAAAGTAGAAGAATTGATGAAGCGTCTGAATACGATGAAAGAAGGCGATGTCTTATTCCTTGCAGGAAGTATCCCGGCATCTATGCCAGACGATATCTATAGCAGAATCATGAAAGAGTTGAAAGATAAAGGCATCATGATCGTTGTGGATGCAACAAGAGATCTTCTTATGAATGTACTGGAGTATCGTCCGTTTCTGATCAAACCAAATAATCATGAACTTGGTGAGATCTTCGAAGTGACACTTAAGACGAGAGAGGACGTCATTCCTTATGGAAGAAAGCTTCAGGAAAAAGGAGCCAGAAATGTGTTGATCTCGATGGCGGGAGAAGGTGCGGTGCTGATTGCGGAAAATGGAGAAGTATATAGTTCACCGGCGCCGAAAGGAACATTGGTCAATGGTGTAGGAGCCGGAGATTCCATGGTGGCAGGTTTTATGACAGGCTGGATGGAAAAGCAGGATTATGAGCATGCTTTCCGTATGGGAGTCGCAACAGGAAGCGCAAGTGCATTTTCCGAATATCTGGCAACCAGACCGGAAGTAGAAGAAGTATATAAACAGCTGGTGTAAGGCATAAAAGAGAAAAGTGTTGCAAAGAAAACGATTTATCAACAGGAGGGAAAATTATATGAGAATCACAGATTTGCTGGATGCAAGAAGTATTCTTTTGAATGCATCGCCAAAGAGCAAAAACGAAGCACTCGACCAGATCGTTGATCTCATGGTAAAGAGCGAAAAGATCAATGATAAAGAAGCATATAGAAAGCAGGTATATGCAAGAGAAGAAGAAAGTACGACAGGAATCGGAGAAGGAATCGCCATTCCGCATGGAAAATGCGATGCGGTAACAAAACCGGGACTGGCAGCAATGGTAGTTAAGGATGGCGTGGATTTTGATTCGCTGGATGGGGAGCCTGTTACACTGATGTTCCTGATCGCAGCACCGAATACAGAAGACAATATCCATCTGGATGTATTGAGTAAGTTATCTGTTCTTCTGATGAATGAAGAATTTACAGAGGCTTTGAGAAATGCGGAGACAGTAGAAGAATTTATGGGTATCATCAATGATGCCGATGAAAAAGAAGCAGGAATTGATGAAAGACTTGCGGGAGAAGGAACGGCAGCAGAAGAAGAGACCAGAGGAAAGGTTAAGATTCTTGCAGTCACATCCTGCCCGACCGGAATTGCACATACGTATATGGCGGCTGAAGGAATTGAAAAAGCTGCAAAAGCAAAAGATTGTGCAGTAAAAGTGGAGACAAGAGGTTCCGGCGGAGCGAAAAATGTACTGACTTCAAAAGAAATCGAAGAAGCAGATGGAATTATTGTAGCTGCAGATGCACAGGTTCCGATGGATCGTTTTGACGGAAAGAAAGTCATTGTCTGCCAGGTGTCTGATGGTATCAGTAAAGCAGGTGAACTGGTTGACCGTGTGATCAGCGGGGACGTTCCGGTATATCATGCGGCAAATGGAGCAGAAGTGCAGGAAAGTAAAGGTGGAAGATCATCCGGCAGCGTCGGACATCAGATTTATACACAGTTGATGAATGGTGTATCCCATATGCTTCCGTTCGTAGTCGGCGGTGGTATTCTGATCGCACTGGCATTTTTGATCGACGGACTTTGCGTAGATATGAATGCATTGGCAAAAGCAGATAGAGCTAACTTTGGTACTATTACACCGGTAGCGGCGCAGCTTAAGACGATCGGCGGACTTGCATTTGGATTGATGCTTCCGGTACTTGCGGGATATATAGGTGAAGCAATCGGCGACAGACCGGCACTTGCGGTTGGATTTGTAGGCGGAGTTATCGCAGCAAACGGAAAATCCGGATTTCTCGGAGCGCTGGCAGCTGGTTTTGTGTCCGGATATCTGATTCGTCTTCTTAGAAAACTGTGTGACAAACTTCCGGATGCACTGGAAAAGATTGCACCGGTTCTGATCTATCCGGTAGCCGGAATTCTTGGAATCGGCCTTCTTATGAACTTTGCGATTGAGCCGGTTATGGGAGCAATCAATACTGCACTGAACAACGGACTGACCGGAATGGGTGGCTCAAGCAAGCTTGTGCTTGGTCTGATCCTTGGCGGAATGATGGCGATTGATATGGGAGGCCCGTTCAATAAGGCGGCATATGTGTTCGGTACAGCCGCAATCGCAGCAGGAAATTATGATATCATGGCAGCTGTTATGATCGGAGGAATGACCCCTCCATGTGCAATTGCACTTGCAACATTATTATTTAAAGACAAATTTACAAAAGAAGAGCGTGAGGCAGGACCGACCAACTTTATCATGGGACTTGCATTTATCACAGAAGGAGCCATTCCTTTTGCGGCATCTGACCCGATCCATGTACTCCCGTCCTGCATTGTCGGTTCTGCGGCAGCCGGAGCACTGTCTATGGCATTTGGATGTACACTGATGGCACCGCACGGTGGAATCTTCGTATTCCCTGTAGTGGGAAATGCAATCATGTATCTGGTGGCACTGGTAGCAGGAACTGTAATTTCAGCGGTATTACTCGGAGTACTCAAAAAGAAAATTATATAAAAAAAGGATATGAAATAAAAGATATATATCATGTATTTGAAAATGTAGTAAGTTATATACCTAAAGAAAACTTAGAAAATTTAAATATACTAAAAATAGAAAATGATAAGTTTGATATGGATAAATTTATAAGTACTGTAAGTGAAAATTTAGATGAGGCTATAAATAAAAATTTAATAGCTATAGATATGAAGCAAAGTGAACTTACACCTAGATTGTATATAAAAGCAGATGGAAAAACTAATACTAAATTTGTTGTGTTTGGTACAGATATAAATAGCTATT
>ERZ772821.1274-NODE-1274-length-15738-cov-6.937129_pt1 | contig 15738 bp, 18 predicted proteins | sample MGYA00580859_ERZ772821 | MGnify/ENA primary metagenome ERZ772821 (study PRJEB29015, sample SAMEA2737674) | human gut metagenome | biome: human gut; feature: human-associated habitat; material: faeces | place: China | collected 2012 ...
TCCTTAACTTGCCCTTTCGGACTGGTTTGCGGTATAATTAACCTACAAATTAAGAACAATGTTCAGTCGATTTTTTCCGGCAAGTCAAAGTCGACTGAATCTAGGTAGCTGTCTGTGAGCTACTTGCTAAACCGAAGGTCCCTGATTCCTCGTGAATTAGGGACTTTTTGGTTTAGCTTGATCTCTTTATTCGGTTGTTAAATTAGTCTTAGTCTAGCATAGTGCTTTCTAACCGGCAACTTTATTTGGTCTTGTATAGCAACCGCAAAAATACGTGATAAACAGGGACATTATTTGTAAAATTCTTACGATAATACGACGGTTACCACTGATTTTTTCAAATAATAGCTGTAACCAATACTGCATTGGAAATAACCACTGTCGAATAAAAAAACGGTCATCTACTAGGTGCTTTTTTGCAATTCCAATGGCTGGAATTATCCAAAAGACAATAAGGCTGGCAAGCAAAAATGTAACATTTATTGAAATACCCATAACAACTCCCCCCCTTAAAGTGACATCACATATTTTTTATAAGCTCATTTAAAAATTTGGAGGCAGATTTAAAATTATGTTCTTTGGCCAGACCGTCAAGTCTTTTGCGTGCACTAGGTTGAAGTGAAAAGGTATAGTTCTTAGTACGTTCCTCTTCATCTTTAAAAACAGGAATAACAAGTTTATCTTTAGTATCAGTTGGCTGTTCTGTTTCATTTTTTTGTAGTGCCTTTTTTATGTTTTTGTTCTCTGGATCGAATGCCATAGGTAGTCCTCCTTTATAATTAACATGTACACGTATTGAGTATACACGTGATTGATACGTGTACGAAATGTTTATAATTTTTCCGTGATTTCATTAAATGTTTTGTCCATACTGTCGAAAAATTCATGTTGATCAATATATGTTTTGTGGTCTTCAGCCATTTTTGAAAGAGATTTTTTATCCAACGTTGAACGATTGAATAGCTCCTTTTCTGGAACTGTAGCCAATACACTGGGATCGCCTTTTAAGGCTGTTAATAACTCGCGAGATGATCTTGTGTTGTGTTTAATCATGTTGGCGATAAAAAATAATTTGGTCGTGACATAAGATTTTCTAGTAGAGTAGTCAATGGCTTCTTTGCGTAATTCGTTAATTCTTTCTTCTAGGTTAAATTTTGCATTGTACCCATGCTCGCTAGGTGTGATTGGACTAAGGATAGCATTACTGATGATGACTGCATTCTTGGTAGCAGTAGAAAAATCTGGGTGGCAATCCAAAATAATATACTCGAATTTTCCTAAATTTAAACGTTCATAATTATCTGACAACCACATATAGAGGAACATGTTTTTGTTAGTCTTATTTTCGATGGAACGCTCAATATCGTCAAGGTGCATGTCTCCGGCAATTAGACTAATATAAGCACTTATTTCATGTATTTTGACTTTCCCTCGATCTAAGAAAATGTTGCCAACGGTGTCTTGATTGTCGTAAATGTTGTAAGTCTGGGTTAAATTACTTTGGTGGTCTAAGTCAATAAATAAAACATGCTTGCCATTTTTTGCTAACCATTCACCATAATTAAAAGCTAGGGTAGTTTTACCAACGCCGCCTTTTATAGCTGAAAATGTAATGATTTTCATTAGTGACCCCCCTCATACATACTAAGTAAGCTTAATAAACATCATTACATGCATAATAACACATAACACGTACACTTGCAAATGATACATATACATTATATTCATGAATTATTAGTATACACTAGCTAAGTGCCCTATCTCTTGATGTTAAGTTTCTTATGATATCGAATAAAGGTTGTTCGCTTAATCCCAGTATTACGGGCAACATCGACGTCACCCATACCTACCCAGCTGATGACAGAAGGTATCGATTACTTTACGCATTCCTTTATTTCAGGCAAAAGAAATGACCTTACCGCAGCAGAATACCGCTTCGGCAAGGTCAACTAGTTTTTATTATTTAATGTGTCAACTTGACAGGGTACAGTACCCAGTCTGTTGCCAATAAATTTCCAATAATTATTTATATGTGATTATATCTGAATCAAAGGTGATTTTTACTGTCTCCGTATGACTAGCAACCTGTTCGTAAGTAGGGTTTTCTATGTGACCACCTGTATATCCAGATACAACATTTATAATACCTGGTTGTATTTCAAAGGGCTCTACCATGCACCAAAAACATCCTCCTACAAAAATAGCTGTTTGTTTCATAAATACTTTCACTCATCTAATTATTTGTTTTTAACACTAATGAAAATGTGCTTCCTACACCATATTCACTCTTTACCCGAATCTCACCATTCAATTGATGAGCTAGTTCTTGAGCTATATATAATCCTAATCCGTGGCCACCAGTATTCATATTTCTTGATCCTTCAACACGATATAATCTTCTGAAAATATTTTGTAATTCTTCAGTACTTATACCTAAACCACTATCAGTTACACTTATAGTGACCTCATTACTTTCAAATCTAGCGCTTACTTTCAATGGAGTTCCTTCCTGAGAATACTTAAGAGCATTATTAATCAGGTTGTATACAATTCTAGATAATTTATCCCTATCACTAACAATTTTTGCGCCAGTCGGTGTAACGTCTATCGCTACCTTTCTTTTTTCACGTCCCAGAGTCAATTGAAACTCTGACATAGTTTCTATTAGTAATTGATCCAAAAAAATGGTCTCTTGTTCCGTCTCTACTTTGTTAACTTGATTTAAAGATAAATAACTCAGCTCTTCTACTAAATTATTAAGCCGATCAGTCTGCCTATCAATAGTACCTAAATAATCCGAAATTTCTTCAGGAGCTATTATCCCATCTAAAATACCTTCAACTGTCGCTTTTATGGAAGTTATTGGAGTTTTGATATCATGTGATAATTGGGCGATAATCTCATCTTTTTCATTTTCACTATCTTTCAAGGATTTAAAAGTCTCTTTTAATTTGGCAGACATTGCATTAAAGTCTTGAGATAACTCTTTAAATTCTGATGGAGCTACTATCTCATCCATCGTACTAAAATTATTCTTTGAAATATCTCTGGCCTGTTTTCTTAAACGCTCTAATGATTTTATAGTTGGTCGCATTAATATTAAGTTAACCATGATCCCTAAAAGACTGGCACATAATGTTATTAAAATAATCAAAAACCCACTACTTTGTGCAATCACCATCTTATTAACAGCCAAAAAAACAGCTGCAATAGTAATCAACACAGAGATTATATAACCTACAATTAACAAATATTTTAGCTTAATGATTTAACCCCCATTTTATATCCTAATCCCCATACCGTTTCGATAACTGGGGTTCTTTGATCCCCTGATTCCGCTAATTTTTGCCTAAGTTCATGTATATGAACGTTGACCGTATTCGCACTTAAAGTTTCAAAGTACTCTCTATTCCATACTTGTTGATATAACTCAGTTTTGGAGAAAACGCGTTTTGGGCTATTAATCAAAATACGTAGCAACTCAAATTCCTTAACGGTCATTTCAAGTTTAGATCCATTTACATAGGCCTCATGACTTTGTTCGTCTAATTCTAAGTTTCCAAGTTTAATTTTGCCCGATGATTTACCATGATTTATTCTTCGCAAAATATTATTAACCCTTAGAACCAATTCCCTAGGGCTAAAAGGTTTAGATATAAAATCATCTGCACCCAAGCTTAAAGAAAAAATTTTATCTTGATCTGATGTTTTCGCTGTTATAAATAAGAATGGTTGATCGGGTGCCAAAATTTGAATCTCATCAATTAAGTCATATCCACTCATTTTAGGCATCATAACATCAGTTATTACCAAGGAAAACCGGTCCCTTTTAAACATATTAAGTGCGTCTATTCCATCATGAGCTACTATAACCTCATATCCAGCATTCACCAAGTAACGCATATTTATATCAGTTATTCCAAACTCATCATCTACCAATAAAATTTTCTGTACCATAATTTTCTTCCTTCAAAAAAAGTATTATAAATAAAAACTAATCATCCTTTTTCTTACCTAATTTAAATACACTACCAACCAATGCTACCAGTCCTAATAAAGCTATTCCAATAACATTTAAAAAACTATTAGATTTTTCTCCCGTTTGTGGTAACATGCTTTCTTTTTGAATATCCATCTTATCTGAATGATTCTGTGAGACCTCGCTATTTAATATATGACTGTTATTTTGATCCGGCATCCTACGGTTATCGGCCTTCTTCACATTTGTATTGGTTATTATTAAGGAATTATTTGTTTTACCAGATCGTGTCTCTTTCATTTCGCTGATCGTTGAAATTTTGTTACTTTGTTTTTCTTTATTACTTTTCGATGTAAATTTTTGTACGTCAGTAATGTTATTCTTGCTCTCAGAAGTTGTAATATTATTTTTACCAACATTAATAGTAATTCTTAATCCAGTTTTAGTTGCTACAACCTTAGATGTATCAGCTTTGCCATCTGCACCAACTCCATAAATTTTTACCGTTGCATCATACGTTTTTGTACCATTAGAACGTAATTGATCCAATAATGCTTGGCCTTCTTTACCCTTTACATTACCATCTAAATCTACTTCGTAGAAGTATTCTCCAGCTTTTAAGCCAGTGATTGGTAAGATAGCAGCATTTTTTTCTGTCCCATTATCTGACCAGGCTGCCTTTTCAGAACCATTCAACAAAAGTCGGGTCAACATCCCATCGCCTCCGAAAGCTTCGAATGGAATTACTTGGTTTACTCCTGCAGTAAACGGACCTTTAGCTTTTGCATTAGCTAAATATTTGGCTGGCACCTCTGATATGTTTTTAATGTTATTAGTTAATTTTTTCGAATCATTATTGTTTATTGCCACTTTAGTAGTTGCTCCACTATTACTATTTGAAAGCATATTTTGCTTACTATTAGTTATTTTTTTGGATGCAATAAATGCATTATTTCTCTGTTTAGTCTGATCTATTCTAAAAGAGCCTACCTTAGCGGTTACATTATTAGGAGTATCTTGTTTACTAGTTGAATTTCTTCCTCTATTAAGAGAATCGCTCTTTAAATTAGCCTCATTTTTTAAAGAAGATGTTATTCGACCAGCTTTATCATCATTCGAAATATTTGTAGTATTAGCTGAATTTTTTTGTTCGTTAACAGAATTATTTTTTATATTACTTCTGTTACCTAGCTCAGAAGCTGTTTCATTGGTAGCCTTACTTGCCGTAGTAACTTCTTTATTCGAAGCATTTATACTTTGGTTCGTCGAACTTGCTGAGTTATTTTCTTTACTCGAGGCATTATCTTTAGTTTGTAGTGAAACTGTACTTTGTTGTTCAGTTTGCTTTGAACTACTAATTTGTTCGCTTTGTTGAATATTATCCTTAATAGTATCAGCATGAACATTAGTCGTTGTAAAACTGATGCCCGTAGCTATCATTCCAACTGCGATAGCACTGTATGTCCAATTTTTACCAGATTTATACATCTTATAACGTTCGTAGTTCCCCATATTATCTTGTGATTTTTTCATAATTAGTCCCTCCAAATACTTTGCTAATGAAGAGATTACTAAACAAACGTTAGCTAAATCGTATGTAATACTTAAATAATTCTTAAGCTTTTAAACAGAAATTCTTATTTTTACTTCTCCTCACGCGTACATTTTATGCCCCGTACTATATAACATTTGAAACATGAGATAGGTGGGAAAAGTTATTATGAAAAACATATGTGTAGATTCCATTAGGCAGATTGTAAAATTTAAGTTGAACATTTAAGTGGATAGAAAAACTCATCAAGGTCTTTAATGATGTTACCACAACATTCCATTAGAAAGAAGGGCCTTGATGAGCACCACTATTTTATCATTCCAGAACCGTGTTGTCATTGAAACGCTTCATAATGAAGGACGTTCCTTGCGCATCGCTAACTACTTAGGCTTTAGTAAGGCCACCATCTTTAACGAACTTCACCGGCTAAATAGTGAGTACCGGGCTGAGCTAGCGCAAACTGACTTTGAACGCAAGGTTAGTCAACGGGGGCGGAAGTCTTCGTTCACTAAAAACCTTAAACACTTAATCGAGGAAAAGATTCAAGTCCAGAAGTGGTCCCCTGAACAAGTTGCCCATGTAGTTGGGATTGCCTACAAGACGGTCTATAACTAGATTGATCAAGGATGGCTTGATGTACAGTTGCCCGATTTGCCTGATCATGGAATTCGTCGTCATCGTGCTAAAGAAAAGCGTGGTACGTTCAGTCACGGCCGCTCAATTGAGGAGCGTCCTCATAAAGTCGAAACTCGCCAGGAATTCGGCCACTTTGAAGCTGATACCGTACTTTCTGGTAAACGTAAAGGTCAAGCTGTGGCTACTTTTGTGGAGCGTAAGAGTCGCCTGACAATTGTTAAACGGCTCCATGGTCGCGATAGTCAGTCCATGACTCAAGCCATACTTGAACTAGCTAGTCAACTTCAAGGCAAGCTCAAGACGCTTACCGTAGACCATGGTAAAGAGTTCGCTAACTATCAGACAATTGAACGGCGAGCTGGTACACAGGTTTATTTTACCCATGCCTATTCACCACATGAACGCAGCAGTAATGAGAACCGTAACCGAGTTTTACGACGCTTTATTTACAAAGGCCAAGCCATTGAAGAGTTAAGCAATCACAAGCTGATTCAAATTAATTGGTATTTGAATTCACGGCCACTTAAATATCTTAATTGGCATACACCAATCGAGATCTTCCTGCTTAATTTACGTCATAAATTCGTTCAAGTTATTTCTTGCAATCTGCCATACTTCGATCGCTCCTTGTCCTTATCGCTGGCAAAATTACCAGAGCCACGGCCAAACTCCCCAGTCTCAGTAAATAGCTTAATCCATTTATGTAATGTACTAGCCCCAATACCTAGATTCTTACTTATTTCATTCATGGTCATGTGATCCTTGTTATCTAAGTAATACTGAACGGCCTGTTCCTTAAATTCCTTGTCATAACTGTGCTTCGTCATTATTTGATCCTCCAATTTACTTCCTTAATTATACTAAATCAGAGTCTCTATTTAACTTGTACACTTTTTATTCTAGGCCCAGTTATCGTTATTTTATTTGGTAAACAATTTTCAATTTGGAACGTTAAAATTGTACAAATGCGCTTAAACGATCAAACTAAAAGTCCTATTTCGTAACTTAATTTAGGTAAAAACCGATTGAACAATACTAGCAGGCTCTTTACAAAGTTCTACTTTTCGACTTTTGGTTAACTTACACAAATCGTCTTCCAATAAATAATTTAGAAGATCATTTCCTATTCTTCCTCCAAAGTGGAAATTTCGCTCCGAGAAATCTAAGCAACAGGGTACAGTGGTTTGGTTTACTTTACAAAACTTACTGAATATATTTCCCCCTTTTTCAGTAAAAGAATAGTTAACTTTGTCAGAAGTGAAGATTAGATGTTTAAGCTCAGCATACCTAAAAATAGTGACCCCTAGTTTCCCACCAAGATGATGTAAACAGGTTCTTGCAATTCCTAAATTACTAATGGTATTTCTACTATCCAACATGTTATTACTGGCATTACCTAATTTCGTTACATTGTAGCTCATTTTATTTTTGTAATACCACCTACCGTAAAAATGTAATGAAATAATAGTTTTATCACACTGAAGTTGACTTATTACTTCTTCTCTGCTTAAATGGCAGACTTTTGACAGTTCATTAACAGTCAACCATTTATTACAGGTAAGTGCACTATTTACAACTCTCATTTGTTATCATCTCTCATAAAATCTAAAAAATTAGGAACTAACTCAAATATTCTATTTGTTATTTGATAAAGAACGAACTTTTTTTGTTTTGTAGTTCTTAGTAAATTTGCTTCTTTTAATATTTGTAAATGCCTGGATACAGTCGAGGTACCTAGTGATAAAAGCTGTGACAGTCCTTGTGTAGTACAAGGTGACTTCGAAACGGTTTTCAAGATTTGAAGTCTGGTTGGTTCACTAAGAGCCTTAAAAGTTAATAATAGTTCTTTTGGTGTATAAATTAGATCTGCTCTTTTTTGTAGTCCGTAAGTAATGACCACTCCATTTTTAAATGTATCAACGAATAGATGAGGCCAAGTAAAAAAACTTGGTATGAGCATAATTGTGTCAGTATCTTTAAGATCAATTTCTCTCTCAAAAGGCTTATTAATAATTAAAGTATCATTTTTCCAGTGCATACGAGCTACTTGCAATTCATCTATAGTACTTCGAATACCATGAATATTAATTGAGTTCGCCCGTATCTTGATTTCCTGAAATAACCGTTTTTTAATATTATCTTTTTCCCAAACCGCAGAAAAAACATTGTCATTATACTTAACGATAAATTTAAAAAAACGGTTAATAACAGTTTGCGGGTTACCACTAAGGTCTTTTATAAGTAATGAATTCCGGTTAATAGAAAAATCCTGCCATTCAAGACCTTTAGCTAAATTTGGAATAAACGTGTTACTTCTATCGTGATTTAAGGTGGATAACTCATTAATTAGTCCATTTACATTACTTTGCCTACTAAGAAAAGCGCGAAGCATGGATAGTTCATCCTTTAGATTACTAGCATTGTATTGAAAATTACAAAGTATAGTGGGAGGAACACCTAATTCATATACAGGACTAAAGTAGTACAAATTATCAATATCCTCTTTATCTAATTGTTCCATTGTCTTTAAGGCCCAATCTACAACTAACCCATGATGCCTAGGATTCATCAAGACATGAAGACTTCTAAGAAGTTCATTCAGTGGTGAATAAACAAACTGAAATCTTTGAGTTAGTGTCTCGTCTGTTACAGTAGAGTATTTACTAAAGTTTATCCTAATAGTCATTTTGTCCTCTTTGATTCGATATTTCTTGAATCGATTGATTGTTAATTAGATTTATATTAGCATAATTAGCATAATCTAACAAGGAGGATTAATAGAATGATTCACGACAAAAAGCACTTAAAATACACAGCAATCCCAAATGAAGAGATGTATTGGGAAAGGGTAAATCGTAGTTTGGGTTGGCTCGGTGACACCAAACAGGAACAACATAATAAACAAGAAAAATTGAAAAATGTTGTAATTGGAATAGCAGGCACTGGTGGAATAGGAGGACAACTTGCACAACGGTTAGTTCGAATGGGTGTTCGAAATCTAAAATTGGCAGACCCAGATACATTTGATATTTCAAATATGAATAGGCAAATGGGTGCTGATCTGCAACATATTGGAAAAAATAAGGCAGAAGTTGTCGCAGAAATGACTTACAGCTTGAATCATGATGTAAATATAGACTTTCATTCTTTCTGGAGAATACGCTATGAATATAAGAACTAAAGACAATTTAGTCGTTATAGTTGCTGGCATAGGAATGTTATTATCAACATTAGATACAGGGATTATCAATGTTGCATTACCATTTTTTAAATCTTACTTTGAAACTACAGCAGACATTGCTGCTATTGCAGTTACGGGTTATACTATTAGCCTTGCTGTTTTTATTCTTCCTTTTGGACTACTTAGTGATAAATTTGGTAAACTATCGTTCTCGTATATTGGACTGATAATTTTTGGGCTTAGCTCATTACTTTGCGGACTTTCAGCTAATGTTCAAATGTTAATTATGTTTCGAATTTTCCAAGGTATTGGTGCAGCTGCATTACAAGCAACATCAGCCTCTTTAATCACTACCTTAGTTTCTGCTGAAAAATCCAGTTCTGCTATCGGAGTTTTAGGAATTATGATTGGTGTCGGACCTGTACTTGGTCCTTCATTAGGTGGATTGCTACTATCATTAAATAGTTGGAGAGGAATATTTTGGTTAAACATTCCGTTCGTCCTTCTGGGACTCATTTGTAATCACAAATTAATTACAAATATCTCTGAAAATAAATACGCTAAACACATTGATTACCCTGGAAGTCTTACTAATGGACTATTTGTGATACTGCTTATTAGTGGATTGTCATTGCTAAGCTCACATAGTATTATTGGGACAGCATTAATAATTGCTAGTCTAATAGCTGTAATTATCTTGTTTAAAGTAGAAAGAAATAAAGAAACTCCTGTTGTCAATGTAATAAATCTTATTCAGAATAAATCGCTACTGGTATATCTATATGAAACGATTGCCTTTGGTTTTGCTTCAGCCATAATCTTTCTTATGCCACCTTATTTGTTTGAAACCGTCTTTAAATTAAATTCAGGATTGACGGGTATACTGGTACTAGGTGCACCTATAGGTCTAGTTTTATTTTCTAGAATATCTAGTGCACATAATAATGGTTTGAAAGATAATTCCTTTTCTAAAGTCGGATTATCTATTATTCTTTGTTCATTACTACTCTTGAGCCTATATCAAACATCTTTACCATATATTTTAGTTACAATTTGTTTGTTTATTTATGGTGTAGGTGGTGGCTATTTCCAACCGGCGAACATATCTGTAATTATGAAAACTACTGATATCACTTCACAGGGTAGTATTGGTTCACTCCAACGAATGGTTCAAAATGTTGCTATTGCTATGGGTACAGCAACAGGTTCAGTATTTTTAAACATGTGGTCTCATGAACTAGTAACAGCTATTAAACTTGGTTGGATTACTGCAGGATGCTTAATTATAATTGCAATAGCTCTAGATTTTGCCCTAAATAAAAATAGTTTCAAATAACTCTAAGAATAACAAAAACACCTGTCACACGCGACAGGCACTGATTTGTTTTGCTGAAATGTTAATGGACTTAATCAGTTTTTTTAGTTGCTTCTTAGAAAGTAGCAACAATACAAGTACGATGATGCTGATGTATAAATCAAGTCAGTCGATTACTTATCCGAACCGGTGGGACATCTGAAAAGATGCCCTTTTTATGTTCAAATTCTGATTGATCAAAATTACTATTAGGAGGAATTAAATGAAACGCTGCTTTCCGAAAAACGATGATGCTCCACTCCTTACGAAGTATCATGACCATGAATGGGGTAAGCTGAACCTTAACGAGCGTTACTTATATGAGATGATGGTTCTAGAATCCTTTCAATCGGGACTTAGTTGGCAATTAGTCTTGGATAAGCGAGAAAATTTTCGACAAGCCTTTGCAGGCTTTAATGTGGAGCGGGTTGCAAAATTTACCAGTAATCAACGTAAGCAATTACTGAAAAACCGAGGAATCATTCGTAATCAGCGAAAAATTGATGCCGCCATTAATAATGCTCGTGTAATGACTAAAATGCACCGTGAAGGGCACCAATTGTGTACAGTACTAACAACCTTAATTCCACAGCCAATCGTTAACCACCCTCAACAGTTTACTAATATACCGACCCAGAATAGGCTATCTCGAAACCTAGCAAAAGAGTTTAAAGAAATAGGTTTTCAATTTATGGGGCCAGTAACAACCTACTCCTTTCTTGAAGCGGTAGGCCTAATTAACGATCATATCGAAGACTGTCCTTTTAAGTACACTACTACGTAATCTACAAAAATTACACTCTATCCTTTACTAATAGGACTCTCTTTTAAGCTTCGGTTTCGTTAGTGGCCTCAGTTAAGCATTTACCAAAAAATAAAAGTGAGATTGGTTCGGGAATTGTTAACGCAGCACGTCAAATTGGCACCTGTTTAAGAATTGCAATTCTAGTAACGGTCCTTGATAATAATGTCAATACAGCTAAGCAGCATATATATCAAGATGCCATTCAAATCGTTGATCGACAGCAATTATCACCCAAAGTAAACAAAGTGGCTTATCAACAATTGAATAGCCTATTTTCCACTACTGGATCAGCCAAATTAACAACTAAAAACAAACAGACGAACCTAAGATGTGCCCTTAAACAAGCGGCCAAATCTCAAGTTGATTTACCACAGCCCCAAAAGGGAACCGATCTTTACCAGGTCTACCAAGCCCAGAAGAAGTTAGCACTAGCTACTGACAACTTAAAAGCGGGTAACCGGCAACTAGCACTTACCTTAACCAAGTTAGAAAATCAAAATACCACTATATCTAAACTGTCAGTAGCTTCTCAAAAAATTAATTTGGGTAATCAGAAAATAAGCCAGGGTCAGAAAAAATTGTTAGTAGGTCTCAAACAATTGGCACAAAAAGAAGCTTTAACGACAGCTTTGAGAAAAATTAAGCATACTAAGAATCAACAAATCAGCCAGGCCTTCAGTCATACCTACTTAGTAGGCGCGGTGATTGTATTGATTCTGTCGCCGATTGCTTTGTTGACAGATCGTAAGTCATTAAAAAGTTGAATTTAAAAAGATACCTCGGGGATATGAGGTGCCTTTTTTAGGTGGTTTCTTAGATCTTGTTTACTTTATCAGTATCATTTTAATATTGAACTTTTATCATTAAATTTATAGTGTATGTGAAAAACAAGTGTGTGCTAAAATTAGACCTAATTATAAAAAATATAATTCCCTTCAAATTTTATTTGAAAATATTAATGGGAGTTAAAACTGACCCACAATCTGATTAATATGGTGGTCGGTAAAAAAAGTTAAGTTAGTTTAACTAGAAAGTTGATAGGTGCATGATATGTTTAAACTTACGTATAACCAAGTAAGACAATTTATAAAAAAGTCGGTACTATATGATATGCGATCATATGTTGAATCTGGGCTAGGAGCAAGGATTACCAGCCTATTAGTAGCCACTTTCTTCATGATCCCTTTAGTTATGATAGTTGGAATTGGTACTACTATATCATTAGATAATTTATTTGGGATTAACATTCCGTTATTATCAAAGATTTTTGTACCTATATTTATTATTATAGGGTCTTTATCAGAATTAGGTTTTCTAATATCCGTGTTTATTCCAAGAAAGAATATTGCTGAATTTGGTCTTAGAAGTGATATCATCTGGTCTCCGCTCATATTTGGAATGATATTTCTTGTTGTACCATTAGGTGTTGGTTCATTGATATATAGTTATGGTTATACTGTGTTTTTGATACAAACAATCGTAATATTGCTATATTTAGTTTTTAAGATTAGTACGTTAGGAAATAAGCGTGAAACCAAAAAAACGACTTATAGAAGGTTTATAAGCTGGTTTAACCTAGGTCATACAATGATTATCTTAATAGCCATGGATGCTGTACTGATCATAATTAATCTATTTATAAATAAGGTACCACTTGGATTATCTTTAATCAGTATGATCTATAGTATCTTTATGCCTTTTATGATTTTATTCAATTTTTATATGTTTGGTAAGATTTATAAGGAAATTTATGTAGTTAAGTATGCTCGTCAATTTCAATATGATTGGAAAATTCCCGACGAAGAATGGTGGTTTACAGCTGAAGCAGCGGCGAAACATCCGCGGGTTTACCCACCGGCTAAGGATGATGCTCAGGGGTAGCCCCAAAGGAGGGTGATAATAATGAATGATTCAGACTTCTCATACAAGACCTACTTATGGGGAATTATCGGATGTATAATCTTTGCTTTGATTTACACACCACTAGTTTGGCTACCAACCATAAGAGTTCGGTCCCAAACTGGTGAAGGACTTAATAATACTGGCTTTTGGATCATTAATTGTATTGGTGTCGCACCCTTTATTGCCATTTACGGGCTTATCAAAACAGTAATTAAGAAATGGCGCAAAGAGAAAGGAAGTAAATAAGATGACAAAAGTAAACTTATTACCAATGGGTTCGTTAGTCTACTTAAAGGGCGGTGATATGAAGTTAATGATTATCGCCCGTGGTCCGGTCTTCGAAGATGATCATGGTGAAACCGTTTATGCTGATTATCTTGGTGTCCCCTATCCAGGTGGTTTTCAACCCGATGAGGGAGCCGCAACTGGTGGCCCATATGGTGCTGCTGCAGGATTCTTATTAGGCACAGCTAATTGGGGCTGGGGCTTAGCTGATAAAGTACTAGGCACAAATAGTAAGAACGATTTGTATAACAAGGCTGAACAAGGTTTAGGTACAGTCTACGATTCATTTGAAAATAGTGCTAAGAATTATCTTAATTTCCTTGGAAAGTTAGCAGGTGCTTAATATGTTTAGGTTATCTTATGATCAAGCTAAGAAGCTAGTTAATAGAGGAGAATTATTTTCTACGCCCACTTATAACGGAAGTACTTTTGGAAGTAGATTTATAAGTGCATTTTTGATGACTATTTTTATGGGACCTTTAGCTATGATCCTCGGAATTGGGACATCAAATTCACTTGAAGAACTTTTTAGAATAAATATTCCGTTAATAAGTCATGTAATTACACCAGTAATAACTATTCTTATTTCAGTAACAGTAATAGGATATTGGATTTCTGTTATTGCACCAAGGAGAAATATCGCTTCGTTTAACATGAGAAGTAATGTATTGCTATTTGGATTAATAATTAGTGTACCAGTTGTTGTATTCCCTTTAACCTTTGGAACAACGGTATATCTTTATGGATTACCTACAGTTATACTCCAAGCGATTTTATTGCTTATATATATATTGTTTAAGATCAGATCGTATCGTAATGAAGTAAGAGAAAAAATATTCAATGGACAACTAAAAAAGAGCGCTATCGATAGGTTTAATCTAAAGATAACGGTAATTTCCTTGGTAGTTATTGATTTAGTTTCGGCAACTTTTAGATTTGTTATGTTTGGACATATATCTTTAAAATTGGTTCTCTTAGACATGATGTTTCAACTTTTGATGCTGATGGCTATATATCTAGTATTGGTATATACGTATAACAAATTATACAAAGCATCTTATATAGTTAAATATGCTCGTGAGTTTCAATATGATTGGAAAATCCCAGATAAAGAATGGTGGTTCACAGCTGATGCAGCGGCGAAACATCCACGGGTTTACCCACCAGTTAAGAAATAAAATTACTGATATAGACAGAAATGTGGTGGCTGAACCTATTGTAAAGATTCTAGAAAAAGCACCTCACAATGGTTAGAACTTTTATCTAACCATTGTGAGGTGCTTTTTCTATGGTTAGATACAGTCTGAAATTGTCTTAATAACGCACCGGTAGAAAGCTTCTTCTACTTGCATAGAACGGAACTACTCAGTGACCGTCCATTATGCCGTGATCTTGATGAACTTAAGTTACTATCTTTGACTTAGTTCAATATTCAATAACTTCCGAACCTCTTTCAAAATAAAAGGCATGACCCTGGTGGCATATCAGAATCATGTCTTAGTAACTTAAATATTTAATTTTTTCAACTCTTGTATTGCTCTTTAGCTAGCTGAAGGGGTTCCCTATTTTCCTTTAATACCGTATTTCACGCGGGTTTAACCTGCCATTCTGCGCTTTCAAGTTTCAGTTGGCTTATATTATAAAGAGGCTCTTTATAAGGTTTAGTTATTATTTAGCTCCTTTCTGATATATCAAAAGTGAATATTAACCCTGCAGGAACCCTACCACTGGTTTGAATAATTAGCTAATCTAATTTTTATCCATTTTTTGCAGTCTTCTTATTTCATAGTTATATCCATTTATGAAATTTACGATTTCCTGCATCTTTCGTAAAAAAAACAAAATTTAAAAATTCAAATAGTAATTTAGGATAGTGTTTGAACGCTTTTCCACTTTGATAATCAGTCTGAGCTTGAAACTTTCCTTTATCAAAGTCTGATAGGCTATTAGAATTATTAGACCTATAGCTGTAATCTTTGGAATACAAGCCTTTTTCATTGACATAGTGGGCGAGATACCAGTGGTTTTAACCACTGGAGGGATA
>ERZ772821.1278-NODE-1278-length-15703-cov-18.837743_pt1 | contig 15703 bp, 11 predicted proteins | sample MGYA00580859_ERZ772821 | MGnify/ENA primary metagenome ERZ772821 (study PRJEB29015, sample SAMEA2737674) | human gut metagenome | biome: human gut; feature: human-associated habitat; material: faeces | place: China | collected 2012 ...
GGCGGCGAGGGCGCTCTCAGATGCAGATTGCTCGATATGGGACTCATCCCGCGAACCCGTGTTACGCTTCAAAAGGTCGCGCCGATGGGCGATCCGATAGAGATAATGGTGCGCGGCTATGAGCTGACGCTCCGCGTTGACGATGCGAAAAAGATAGAAGTCAGAGCCGAGGAGGACACAAAATGATATTTGCTCTCGTAGGTAATCAAAACTGCGGAAAGACAACGCTCTTCAATGCTCTGACAGGCTCTAATCAGCACGTCGGAAACTTTCCGGGCGTCACAGTCGATCAGAAGATGGGCGCGATAAAAGGCGCAAAGGACAGCTCCGTCGTCGACCTGCCCGGCATATACTCCCTGCGCCCTTATACGCAGGAGGAAATAGTTTCGCGCGATTTTATAATCAACCAAAAGCCCGACGGCATCATAAATATAGTCGATGCCACGAATATAGAGAGAAATTTATATCTCACCCTGCAATTGCTCGAGCTGCGCGTGCCTATGGTGCTCGCGCTCAATATGATGGACGAGGTGCGCTCGAACGGCGGCACAATAGATGTCAAGAAAATGAGCGACGCGCTCGGTATTCCCGTCGTGCCGATAAGCGCGGCAAAGGGCGAGGGCGTGTCCGAGCTTGTTGACCAGGCTCTGCAGGTCGCAAAGAGCAAAACTCTGCCGAAGGTCTGGGACTTCTGCTCCGACGGTTCGCCCGTCCACCGCTGCATCCACGCTATAGTGCATCTTATCGAAGACCACTCCTCGCGCCTTGACCTGCCGTGCCGCTTCTGCGCGACAAAGCTCATTGAGGGCGGCGACGATATGGCGGACAAGCTCGAACTGGACAGCAACGAGCGCGATCTGCTCGACCACTGCATAGTCGAGATGGAGAACGATACCGGGCTTGACAGAAACGCCGCGCTCGCCGAAATGCGCTACGAATTCATAGAAAAAGTAGTCGAGAGCTCGGTTGTCAAATGCCACGAGAGCAAGGAGCACCGCCGCAGCATGAAGCTCGACCGCGTTCTGACCGGCAAATACACCGCCATTCCCGTGTTCATAGGCGTTATGTGTCTCGTGTTTTGGCTGACCTTCAATGTTATAGGCTCCGCGCTCTCCGACTGGCTGAGCATCGGAATAGATAAACTCACGGGACTCGTCGATTCGGGGCTGACTGCCTATGGAATCAACCCCGTTATACATAGCCTTATCATCGACGGAATCTTCGCGGGCGTTGGCAGCGTTCTCTCGTTCCTGCCGATAATAGTGACATTGTTCTTCTTCCTGTCTATTCTCGAAGATACGGGATATATGGCGCGAATCGCCTTTGTTATGGACAGACCGCTGAGAAAAATCGGTCTCTCCGGGCGCAGCTTCGTTCCCATGCTTATCGGCTTCGGATGCTCCGTCCCGGCGATAATGGCGACCCGCACCGTCTCGTCCGACCGCGACCGCAAGATGACAATAATGCTGACCCCGTATATGAGCTGTTCGGCAAAAATACCGATATATTCGGTCTTCGCGGCGGCGTTTTTCCCGGGGAACGGTGCGCTCGTTATGATATGCCTGTATTTCTCGGGCATAGTGCTCAGCGTCCTGCTCGCGCTGATACTCAAGAATACTGCGTTCCGCGGCAATCCAGTACCGTTTGTTATGGAGCTGCCGAACTACCGCATCCCGTCGCCCAAGAGCGTCGCACTTCTGCTGTGGGAAAAGGCGAAAGATTTCCTCCAGCGCGCATTTACTGTCATATTTGTCGCGACAATTATCATATGGTTCCTTCAGAGCTTTGATACTCGCATCAACCCCGTTGAGGACAGCGCGAACAGTATGCTCGCCGCTATAGGCAGATTTATCGCGCCGATATTCAAGCCCCTCGGCTTTGCAGATTGGCGCGTCGCAACTGCGCTTATCTCCGGCTTCACCGCAAAGGAGGCGGTTGTCTCCACAATGTCCGTCCTGCTCAACACGAGCGTATCGACCCTCGGCGGCGCACTCTCCGCTATGTTCACCCCGCTGACCGCCGCGAGCTTCCTCGCGTTCACTCTGCTCTATACGCCCTGCGTCGCCGCGGTTGCAACTATAAAACGTGAGATGAACTCGACCCTTGCAACGATAGGCATAGTTATTCTGCAGTGCGTTGTCGCGTGGCTCGTCGCGTTCGGCGTTTATCAGATAGGGAGCCTGATAGCATGAAACCCGTTGATTTTGTTATAATAGCCGTTATCGCTCTGCTCGTTGTGCTCGCGATAGTTTCGATCCGCAGGCAGAAAAAGCGCGGCGGATGCTGCGGCTGCTCGGGCTGCAACGGATGCTGCTCGCAGTGCGAAAAAAGTAAAGATAAATAACACAGAGCCGGTATTGCAATGATACCGGCTCTGTATTTTTCTTACTTTCTCCTTGCGAGTACTCCCGACAGAACACATTCGGCGGCGAGCGTGACTGTTATCAGGCAGCCCGTGACGGAGAAATTATTTATATTATATAACAGCTGCATGGGCGAAATAACGGCCGCCGCCAGAGAGATGCCGAAAACCCGAAGCAGAGCCTTGCGGCTGTCCTTTGCCGCCGCCAGGATTGCGGCCATCAGCAAAACGCAGGTGAGAAGCGCCGTTATCCCGGGCGGAAAGTTTGCGTAGCCCCAAGGGGTCGGGCTGAAATATGAGTAAGTCGTTCGTATTGTCCCGTCAGGGAAATCCTTGAAAATCAGAACCGCACCGTACGGCAGCGACTCCAAAAACAGAGCGACGACAGGCAGCAGCACGGTTAAAACTTTTCCGAGTTTTTTCATCGAAGCCCCTCCTTTTATTTCGTTAATCTCTTCACATTGCGCACGCAAAGCACAGCAGTATAAATGCCTATGAGCAGGAATATTGCCGCCAGCACGGTGCAGAATATACGCAAATCCGTGTCGGGCTTGTCGAATTCCGCGCAGCTTGTGACGAACGCGGCAAATGCTATGATTGAAAGTCTGAACGGCAGCGGGCGGTGCCCTTTGTCGAACGCGATGAACAGGAGCGCGAGATATGACCCCACGCATACGATGCCGAAGACTAACAAAACGCCAATAGTCGCTTCGCTGAAATAGAAAAAGTCATCGAACACACCGCTTAATACCGACTCCGACGAAATCGGCAGGTGCAGATGGGCGAGCCCGTAGGACACACAGTATATGAACGCGTACAAACTGCAAAGAATATATCCTATAGCGGCGGATACGGTGTAAAATTTCTTCAATTTATTGTCGTTGATATCCATAAGAAAACCTCGCTTTCAAGAGCCTGAAGTGAGCTTTAGATATAACTGCCGTTGTGCTTCTCTCTGCACTTTCAGTGTAGCATACAAAGCTATATAGGACAACAAAATTCTCAAAAAAAAGCAAAATTAACAGCTTATTCACACAAAAGAAAAAGAGCCGGGCTTTTCGGGCATCGGCTCTTAAATGTTAAAAATAAAAATCAGCTTTCAAAATCAACGCTCTCACGCTCGAGGCGAACCGCCTTGACGAAAGCGCGCACCTTGAGGTGCTCCGGGTGGCTGTCATATGCGTGCAGCGCGTCCCAACTCTCGAACTTCGAGAAGAGCGCCGCGTCATATTTGCCGCCGTTTTCGTTTATCCCGACTTTCGCTTCAATAAGCCCCGGGACAACGCCGACGAGCGCTTCAAGCATCTCTTTGATGCGCTCCGCGTTTTCTCTCTTGCTGTGTCCCTCTGCTTCGTCTTTAAGCGCCCAGAATACTATATGAGTCACCATTTTTTATTTCCTCCTGTTTTTGAGAATCTGATAGATTTTGCCCGCGCCGAGCATCACTGCCGCCGTTGCCGCTCCGGCGAGGAGCGCACGCGATGCTATTGTAGCGTTGACGCTCTGACGGTCGGTTATGCGGCTTTCAATCGGTCCCAGGCAGGTGCATTTGAGCCCGAAATCCTTGAACGAATGGACGCTCGTCTCAAAGCTTCCGTCTTCGTGAACGGTTATCAGCCTGACGGACGGTCTGCCGCCGTCTGTGTATGCGCGGAATCCCGAGGTCTTGCACTGCGCGAGCAGTATTCCGTCAACCTCGCCCGCGAGATTGTTCATGTGGTCGTGACCGAAGAACGCGCCCTTTATGTCGCCCATTTTCTTCCAGCTCTCAAACTGTCCGCTGTTGACATCCGCCGGGCACGGACCCTCTGCGAGATATCCGTTGTCCTCGTCCTTGAGAACATACCAGTTCTTATTGAGATGCCCGTAGCCGCGCACGGCTTTCCACATCTCCCAGGGCTTCGCCTTTCTGAGAAGCTCATATTCTTCAACGACCGGGATGTGCTCAAACAGCAGAGCGGGCAGGGGAGCACCCTTGTTTTCTTTTCGCAGCTTCGCCGCGTTTCGCTCGTACCAGTCTATCTGATCCTTGTGAACGACATCGTAGTATGAAATCTCTTTGTCGTAGAAAATATTGTTCGAGTCCATGAACCAGAGATTGAACTCCGGCTTGCCGCTCTTGCCTAAAATGGGTATGTAATAGTTTGAATATCCCGTGATATCCTCGTCGCATCGGCGGGTCACGCAGTATTCGGTGTTCACGAAAATCTCCGTCTGCTCCTCTTCGAGCCCGGAGTCGTGGTCGTGGTTGCCCATTATTGTCGCGAACGGAATCTTGCGCTCAACAACGGGTGCAATTAGCCGCTCGAACTGCCTCTTGAACGACTCCATGCCGATGTCGTCGCGCGACGCCGCACATATGTCGCCCATATAAACCGCAAGATCGGGCTTGAGCGCGTCGAGCGCGGTCTCGTGGAATTTCAGCGTGTCCGCGCGCTTCGCCTTGCCTTTTTCCGAGCTGACATCGTCGTTCTCGTGCGGGTCGCCGAAGAGCAGGATTTTGAACTCTCCGTCCTCGTTGAATCTGAATTGCTTGTCGTACATCTCAGTGCTCCTTATCTGAAAACGGCTTCTCTTATCGCCTCGCTCACCGTGGGGTGGGGGAACGCCGTATTTTTAATTTCTTCAACAGTCATTTTGTTCGCGAGCATCGCCGCCGCGCCGTATATCAGCTCCGACGCATTGCCGCCCGCAATGTGAACTCCGAGCAGCCTGCCGCTTGTATTTTCTGATATTATCTTGCAGAATCCGTCCTGCCCGCCCTCGGCGAAAAATCTTCCGCTCGAGCGCAGCGGCGCTTCGCTGCAAACGGCATCAATGCCTTTTGCGAGCGCACTTTCGAGCGTCTCGCCGATCGATGCCGCCTCGGAAAAAGTGAACACGACCTGCGGAATCGCGAGATAGTCTATCTCGTCAGTCTTGCCGAGAATATTATTTATCGCCGCTGCCGATTCGCGGTATGCTGCGTGAGCTGACATGACCTTTCCGTTCGCGTCTCCGGCGGCATAAACGCCGGGAACAGCAGTTTGCATGTGGCTGTCTGTATTGAGATTTTCAAGCCCGATGTTTTCGATTCCGAGCCCGTCATAACACGCCGCTCTGCCGGATGCGTTTATTATAATATCCGCTTCGGCCGTCTTTTCTTTTCCGCGCGCGTCGGTGTATTTGATACTTCTACCGTCCGCCGAAACGGCCCTGCACGAAGTGAGAATATTTATCCCGCTCTTTTTGAGACTGCGCCGCAAAAATACGCTTATGTCTTTGTCCATAGTCGGGGCGATTCTCTCCGCCTGCTCGATTACAGACACTCTGCATCCGAGCGCGTTCAGATATTCCGCCGCTTCAAGCCCCGATGCCCCGCCGCCTATAATCGCGGCGCTTCTCGGTATTGCGTCAAGATTATATACATCGCTCACATCCGTGATATCCGCGCCGGGAATTTCAAGCTCCCTTGGTCGTGAACCCGTGCAGATGAGCAGATTTTTTGAATATATATCATCTTCACCTGCGGCGGTTATGAACAGCCCGGCTGCCTTGCCTTTTATATAAGCTTCTGCATTTATGACTTTCACTCCCGCGTGTTCGAGCGAATCGGCGATGCCGCATTTCAGCTGACATATAATATCATTTTTGTGCGCGAGTGCAGTGCCGAGATTGAAATCCGCTTCTTTGCAGGTAACTCCGAATTTTTCGGAATCGAGTGTTTGCCTGAAAATCTTTGCGCTGTGGAGCATGGCTTTCGACGGTATGCAGCCCCGGTTCAGGCACACTCCGCCGAGCTCGTCTTTTTCTATGAGCGCCGTTTTCAGTCCGCTCTTTGCGGCTGTTATCGCCGCGCTGTATCCGGCGGGTCCGCCGCCGATAACGGCAAGGTCAAAGATATCCATAGACGCTCCTTTCGCTTTTTTTCAATTATATCCGAATTTTGCCCTGCGGTCAATCGAACGCTCTGTTTTTTGTTGACTTTGAAGGCTGTAAGCATTAAAATTATCGTTGTATAAAATCTTTTGCTGTGAGGTATTCGATGAAAACACCGGCTTATCACAAATCTCTTGAAACGCTCCATGTAAACTGCCTTGAGCCGCGCGCTTATTTCATTCCCTTTGCGGATGAAAAGACCGCCGCTTCGCGCGAGCGCAGTGAGTCCGATTATTTTGTTCCGCTCTGCGGCGAGTGGGATTTCCGCTTCTTCAAAAGCTTTGAAGATGTCCTGCGCGAGCCGCCCGAATATGTCGGCGAGAGAGGATTTGATAAAATATCCGTACCGCGCAGCTGGCAGACCTATACCGACCGCGGCTACGATGTCCCGCTTTACAGCAACCTTGAATATCCTTTCCCGACCGACCCGCCGTTTGTCCCGGATGATAACCCCTGCGGGCTCTATGTCAGAAAATTTACGCTCGATGAAAAGCTCTCTTCACGCGATTTATTTTTGAATTTCGAGGGCGTGGATTCCTGCTTTTATGTCTGGCTCAACGGAAAGTTGGTCGGCTTCAGCGAGGTCTCGCACTGCACGAGCGAATTTGACGTCACGGACTTCGCAGTCAGCGGCGAGAACACCCTCTGCGTGCTGGTTGTCAAGTGGTGCCCCGGCACTTATCTTGAGGATCAGGATTGCTTCAGATTCTCGGGAATTTTCCGCGAGGTCTATCTGCTCGCGCGCGGAAAAGAGAGACTTGATGACATCTTTGTCAAAAGCTATGTCTCCGATGATTTTAATTCTGCCAAACTTCGCGTTGAAGCGAAGCTCAGCATACCTTGCGAGGTAAAATATAAGCTCGTCGCGCCGAACGGTGCTGTTGTGTCCGAAGGCGTCGGCGGCGAAAAATTCAGCATAAGCGTCGATTCTCCCGTTCTCTGGAACGATGAACAGCCCGAGCTTTATGAACTCTGGCTGACCGTCGGCGACGAAATCGTTCTGCTCGATACTGCGGTGCGCCGCTTCGAGATAAAGGACGGAATCTGCCTTCTGAACGGAAAAGCGGTCAAGGCTCGCGGCATCAACCGCCACGACTCAAACCCCGTCACGGGTCACGCTGTCACGCTCGACGATATGATTGAGGATATTATGCTCATAAAGCGCGCCAACTGCAATATGATCCGCACGTCGCATTATCCCAACGATCCGCGCTTCCCCGCGTTGTGTGATAAATACGGCATAATGCTGACCGACGAAGCCGATATCGAAACCCACGGCATGGGCTACGACTGGGAGGGCGAATGGGACTGGACGCGCTGGTCGCATCTCTCGTCCGCTCCCGAGTGGCGCGAGGCTTATGTTGACAGGGCGAAGAGACTCTTTGAGCGCGACAAGAACCACGGCTGTGTCGTGCTCTGGTCGCTCGGCAACGAGTCGGGAGCGGGTGTCAACCACCGCGCGATGGCGCAGTATATCCGCTCGCGCGACGACCGTGCTCTTGTTCACTATGAAAACTCCCACCTCGAGTTCAAGGCTGTCCCCGAGGGCGAGAATTTTGCCGATATCTCGGATGTCGAGAGCCGTATGTACGCCGGCACGGAATATATAGAGAACTATCTCAATAATAAAGAATATACGAAGCCTTTTTATATGTGCGAATATGTCTGCTCGATGAGCACGGGTGATGTCTATCCGTTCTGGAATCTTGTCGAGAAGTACGACAACAATTTCGGCGGCTGTATCTGGGAGTGGTGCGACCATGCGGTCAATGTCCCGGACAAAAACGGCAATGCACGCTATTTTTATGGCGGCGACTTCGGCGATTTCCCGAATAGCTCCATTTGCTGCATCGACGGACTCGTCTATCCCGACCGCACTCCGCGCCCCGGCTATTTCGATATGAAGCGCGTCTATCAGCAGTATTCGGCTGAATATAATGGCGATGGCAGCGTGACCGTCACGAGCCGCAGACGCTTTACCACTCTCGACGATATGGCGATCCACTGGACTCTTTCAGAGAGTGGCAAGACTGTTTCAGAGGGCACTACCGCTGCGCTTTCAACACCCGCGCAGGGGAGCACGACTGTAAAGCTTTTTGACCCCGCGGATTTTGACTCGCTCCCATCCTGCCTGCTGACTCTGAGCTTTGTCTCGACGAAAGATACTCCTTGGGCGGAAAAAGGCTTTGAAACGGGCTTCGAGCAGTTTATACTCAAGGACTATACGCCCTATGTGCCAAAAGACGGCAGAGTCGAGCTCAGCGAAAATGACCGCTTCGCGGTTATCAAGGCGGGAAATATCGCCTATACTTTTGATAAGCCCTACGGACGCATATCTTCTATAACCTGCGGCGGTAAAGAGCTGCTGAGCGCACCCGTTGAGCCGCAGATCTGGCGCGCGCCATGCTATAACAGAGGCTCGTCGGAAATGTGGAGACTCAAGAACTTCAGATATGCCGCGCAGAAAACATATTCCTGCCTCGTCTGCGAGACGGACGGCGGCGTGTGCATCAAGACGAAGATAGCAATCGGCGGCCCGTCCTGCCCGCCCGTTATCCACGCCGATGTCGATTACAAATTCACGCCCGACGGCTGCGTGACGCTCTGCTTTGACGGCGACGTTATCGAGAAATGCCCGATACTGCCGAAAGTCGGCTACAGGCTCTTTATGCCTTCGGAAAATGAAAGCGTCAGCTATTTCGGCTTCGGTCCGAGAGAAGCTTATGTCGACAGATACAAGTCTCAGCGTCTCGGACTCTGGAACACAACGGCGACGGATAATTTTGAGCATTATATCCGTCCGCAGGAGAACGGCGCGCATTACGGCACCCGTTTTGTCGAGGTTTATTCAAATGCGGCGGGACTCAGATTCGAGCCGTTCGGCATGGAGCATTTCAGCTTCAATGCCCAGCATTTCACGGCGCAGATGCTCGAAGATACGAAGCATGATTTTGAGCTTGAGCCCCTTAAAGATACCGTTGTCAGCCTCGATTGGCGCATGACGGGAATCAGCGAGGCGGAGTATCACAACGACCCTGAGCGTGCACTTCGCCGTATCGACGAAAAGAAACTCAATTTCGGCTTTGTTATAAAACCGTTTGAAAAATAAGACTTCACGGGAGAGATACAATGTTTCTGAAAGAACTGCTTGAGGGCACGACCGTTGCGGGTGATTATCCGCAGGCGGATATATGCGATATAGTCTACGACTCGCGCAAGGCAAGACCGGGCACGGCGTTTGTCTGCATGAAAGGCGAGACAACTGACGGACATAAATACGCAAAGAGCGCATATGATCTCGGCTGCCGCGTGTTCGTTGCGGAAGAGGCGCTCAGCCTGCCCGATGATGCAATCGTGCTGATGAGCGAAAACACGCGCCGCGACCTCGCGCAGATGAGCATAAACTTCTTCGGCCACCCTGCGGATGAGCTGAAAATGATAGGTATAACCGGCACGAAGGGCAAGACAAGTATAACTTATATCCTGCGCAGTGCGCTCGAAAACTGCGGCATAAAAACAGGCGTTATCGGCACTATCGGCGCGTTCTACGGCGACAAAAAAATACCGACCGTCAACACGACCCCCGAATCCTATGAGCTTCAGAAGATTCTGCGCGAGATGGCGGACGGCGGCTGCGAGGCGGTCTGCATGGAGGTCTCGTCCATAGGGCTCAAGATGAGCCGCGTCCACGGAGTTGAATTCTATGCCGGGATATTCACGAATCTTTCGCCCGACCATATCGGCGGAAACGAGCATAAGACATTTGAAGAATACGCCTATTGGAAAAAGCAGCTCTATGTCCACAGCGGCTTCACCGTTGCCAACCGAGACGATGCGTTTTTTGATGATATCGCCGCCGCGTCAAAAGGCGAGGTGATAAGCTACGGGCTCGACGAAAAGTGCGATTACTATGCAGAGAATATAAATCCTCTGCGCCGCCCGGGCTTCCTCGGAATAGAGTTCGACTGCAAGAGCAAGTTTGATTCCCCGTGGCACGCGCAGGTCAGTATGCCGGGATTTTTCAGCGTCTACAATGTTCTTGCGTCCGTCGCGCTCCTGCGCAAGATGGGCATACCCGTTGAAAAAATGCGCGAGGCGTTTTCGCATGTGAGCATCGACGGCAGAATGCAGATAGTCCATGTCAGCGATGATTACAGCGTAATTATAGACTACGCTCACAACGGTCTTAGTATGGAGAATGTCATTGAGACCGTCCGCGATTATAAACCCAACCGCGTTGTTGCGCTCTTTGGTTCGACAGGCAACAAAGCGACTATCCGCAGGCAGGAGCTCGGTCTTGTCAGCGCAAAGATGTGCGATTTTATTATAATCACGAGCGATGACCCGGATTTTGAGGATCCGAATGCGATAATAGACGAGATAGCCGGATGGGTCGAAAAAGGCGGCGGAGCGGGTAAGTATGTCAAGATAACCGACCGCGCCGAGGCAATTGAATATGCCCTCGACCATATGCAGAAAGGGGATATCCTCCTCCTGCTCGGCAAAGGGCATGAGCATTTCATGAAAGTGAAAGGCGAAAAAATATATTTCAGCGAGCTCGACTGCATTGCGAATTATATGAAAAAACACGGGATGAAGTAACTCTTATAAAAAGCACATATAAAAACACAAAACCCCGGAGGGTATTCCCTCCGGGGTCGCTTGCTTTTTATCAGCCGATCTCGATCCTTCTCGATGTCGGCATATTTTCTTCTTTCTTGGGCATCGTCAGGGTCAGAACGCCGTCCTTGTATTCGCCGGTGATGTCCTCGGTCTTGACGGACGAGACATCGAAGCTTCTGCTGAACGAGCCGTAAGACCTCTCGCGGCGGACAAAGTTGCCTTTGTCATCCTTCTTCTCGGTCTCGTTGCTGCGCTCTGCGCTGATGGTCATGTAGCCGTCTTCAATGTCGACGTGAATGTCTTCCTTCTTGAATCCGGGCAGCTCTGCCTCGAGCACATATTCCTTGCCGTTGTCCTTTATATCAGTCTTGAAGTCTGTTGCGGCCATGTCGCCCCAGAAGTTCTTCTCGAAGTTTTCCATATCTCTGAAAGGATTAAAGAGTGCACGCTGATGTCTGCGTTCATAAGGTGTAAGTTCAAACATAATTGATTCCTCCGTTTGATGTTTATTGTTATTCATATTGAAGTGGTTGTTTTATTTGTCTGACCGCTCTCCGATTTCCATCGGACTCACTCTCTTTCTTCTCTAGGGGCTCTCGCTCCCTTCGTTTGATTATATAGTACCCCTGCTTTGTTAAAAAAGAATACAGTGATATGTGAACAAATTGTAAATACTTAGCACTCTAATTAAAAGAGTGCTAAAACGCGTTCAAAAACACCGCACAGGTTTTTATCATACGCGGGACATGGGCGGAATATAAATGCATTGACATTTTCTGTTAAGGAGAGGAATGCGATGCAAATCAACGTTATAACGCAGTCGGTCGGTGTCGAAGAGACGCTCGGCAGCTGCACTGCGGAACAGCCGATAGATGCCGATATAACCCTGCCGGATTATTGTCCGGATATCAGGCGCGTGCTCAAATGCCTTGTCACTCCGCGCATAACCGCAGTCCAGACCGCGGGCGACAGAGCGACGGCGGATGGCTCAGCCGGCGTGTGCGTCATCTATGCCGACGAGCAGGGGGCGGTCTGCTGCTTCGAGCAGACATATCCGTTTTCAAAATACGCCGAGCTCAAGGGCGCGGACGAAAACTGCTGCGTGAATGTGCGCGCCTATACTCAGTATGCCAACTGCCGTGCCGTCAGCCCGCGCAGGCTCGATATCCACGCCGTGGTCAGCGTGGCGTTCGGCATATCCGGCGTAAAAGAAGAAGAGATAATAACCGGAGCCGAGGGCGCGGGAATCCAGCTCAGATGCTGCGACAGCCGCACCGCAAGCCTCGTCGCCTGCACCGAGACTGCGTTCCCGATGAGCGAGACCGTGCCTCTGCCCGACGGCGACCCGGCGGTGTCCTGCGTGCTGAGCGCGCAGGCGGCGGCGCTCGCGCAGGAGATAAAGGTCATCAGCAACAAACTGCTCGTCAAGGGCGAACTCACCGTCAGCGCGGTTTGCCGCGGCGAGGGCGGCGAAATATTCAGCTTCGGCCATTCCATGCCGATAAGCCAGATAATAAATCTCGAGGGTATTGACGAGGACTGCACCTGCTGCGTCTGCCTGCCCGTCACTTCGCTCGAAGTCCTGCCGAAGGCCGACCAGGCTGGCGACAACAGACTGATTGATATCAGCGCGCGCGTCGGCGCGGGAGTCAAGGCTTATCGTGAGCTGAGCTTCCCGACCGTCACCGATGCCTATTCTGTCTGCTGTGACCTTGAAACAAAGAGCCGCAATGCCGATTTCGCGGTTATCGCCGATAAATTCAACGATACTTTCACCTGCCGCAGCACGCAGGATCTGCCGGAGGCGAGGCAGATTTTGGCTCTATGGTGCTCCGACTTATCAAAGAGTGTGGCGCAGGACTCCGACGGAATAATAATCTCCGGCGAACTGACGCTCCATTTTCTCTATACCGATGCCGAATCCCAGCCATGCTACGCCCAGCGGCAGACGAACTACGAATACCGCCGGGCGGTCAGAAAGTGCGGCGATCTCAAGTGCTCGCCGTGCATCGAGATAACCGCCGCGAGCGCCGCCTGCGCTTCGGGCAGCGCCGATGTCAGGGTCGAGATGAATATCTCCGGCTGTATCTTCGACAGCGTCCGCCGCAAGACCGTCACTTCTATAGAATGCTCCGATTCCGACGGCAAAAAGACGGGCGGCGCCGCGCTGACAGTCTATTTTGCGGATGCAGGTGAAGAAATATGGGATATCGCGAGGCGGTATAACACGACCGTTGAAGCGGTGGAGCAGGAAAACGGCATAACGGGCGAAACGGTGGCGCAGAAATGTATGCTGCTGATACCCGGAGTCTGAGGAGGGATAACCGTGCAGGAGAGAAATATTTACAGCGACATTGCAAAGCGCACTCAGGGCGATATTTATATCGGCGTTGTCGGCCCTGTCAGAACCGGAAAATCAACGTTTATAAAGCGTTTTATGGATGCCCTCGTTCTGCCGAATATCGAGAGCCAGAGCGTGCGCGACCGCGCGACCGATGAGCTTCCGCAGTCCGCGGCGGGACGCACAATAATGACCACCGAGCCGAAATTTATCCCGGAAAATGCGGTTGAGATATCGCTCCAAGCGGAGGCGACATTCCGCGTGCGGCTCATAGACTGCGTGGGATATATCGTCCCGAGTTCCCTCGGCTATATCGAGGGCGAGAGCCCGCGAATGGTAAAAACCCCGTGGTTCGAGCATGAGATACCGTTCAATATGGCGGCGGAGATAGGCACACAGAAGGTCATCAGCGAACATTCGACAATAGGTCTTGTCATAACGACTGACGGCTCGATAAGCGAGATTCCGCGCAGCGAATATGAAGAAGCCGAAGGCAGGGTAATATCAGAGCTCAAAGGGCTCAAAAAGCCTTTTGTTGTCCTATTGAACAGCACGAATCCTGAGTCCGACGAAGTCAAAAATATGGCGGCATCGCTGACCGATAAATACGGCGTGCCCGTCATGCCCGTGAACTGCCTCGAGATAGGCGAGGAGGAGATAAAAGAGATTCTCACTCAGGTGCTCTTCGAGTTCCCCGTCAAAGAAGTCAGTGTCGGTCTGCCGGGTTGGGCTATGACTCTCAGCCGCGATCATTGGCTGCGCTCGGGACTTTGTAGCGCCGTGAGCGAAGCGGCGCAGAACCTCCGCACCCTCCGCGATGTAAAACACCTCGCCGAGGATATCTGCGCGTGTGAATATGTGACGGGCGCAAAGATAGCGAAAATGGATCTGTCCTGTGGCGCGGCGCGGATAGAGGCGCAGATAGACGGCAGTCTCTTCTATAAGATACTCGCCGAGGAGACGGGACTCGATATTTCCGGTGAGCAGGATCTGATGAGCTGCATGCGCGAACTCGCCGCCGTGCGCCGCGAATATGAGCGGCTCAAGGGCGCGCTCGACGAAGTTGAAGCGACGGGCTACGGAATAGTCATGCCGTCGCTCGATGAATTGAGCCTCGAAGAGCCGGAGATAATGCGCCAGGGCGGCAGATACGGCGTGCGCCTGCGCGCCTCCGCTCCGTCGATACACATGATGAAGGCGAATATAACAACCGAGGTCGCGCCGATAGTCGGCTCGGAGTCCCAGTCAGAAGAACTTGTCAACTATATGCTCAAGGAGTTCGAGGAGGACCCGACAAAGATATGGGAGTCGAATATCTTCGGCAAGTCTTTGCATGAGCTCGTCAACGAGGGACTGCACAACAAGCTCTACCGTATGCCCGCCGCGGCGCGTATGAAGCTGCAGGAGACGCTCGAAAAAGTCATCAACGAGGGGTGCAGCGGACTCATCTGCATCATCCTGTAAAATAATATCGGCTGTGCCCGAAGTTTAGGCGTGGCCGATATTTTTTATATTAGCTCTTGACACAAACAAATGTTCTGATGTATAATGCGTACGAACAAATGTTTGAAATCTGGTGAGAACGTGGATCTGTTTGACAAGCTGGAGATACTTTTCGATTCGGCGAAATATGATGTCGCCTGCACGAGCAGCGGAACGGACAGATCCTCAGGCGGCGAGGGGATAGGCAATGCCGCCGCGTGCGGCATATGCCACAGCTTCGCGGCGGACGGCAGATGTATATCTCTGCTGAAAGTTCTCATGAGCAATGCCTGCGTTTTTGACTGCAAATATTGCGTCAACCGCGTCTCCAACGATGTCCGCCGCGCGACATTTTCGCCGCGTGAGCTCGCGGAGCTGACGATGAATTTTTATCGCCGCAATTATATCGAGGGGCTTTTCCTCTCGTCCGCCGTCGTCGGCAGTCCCAATTATACCTGCGAGCGTATGATTGAGACTCTGCGCATCCTGCGCGAAGAATACAGGTTCGGCGGATATATCCACGCCAAAGCGATTCCGGGCGCGGATAACGCGCTGATAACCCGTCTCGGCATGCTCGCAGACAGAATGAGCGTTAATATCGAGCTGCCGTCTAACAACAGCCTGCAAACTCTCGCGCCGGACAAAACAAAGGAGTCGATACTCCGCCCGATGGGGCTTATTACAAATAAGATAAAAGAGAGCTCGGCGGAGCTTGTCAGATATAAGCACGCGCCGCGTTTCGCCTCCGGCGGTCAGAGCACTCAATTGATAGTCGGCGCAACGCCCGACAGCGACTATCAGATAATGTCGCTGTCTGCGGCGCTCTATAAAAAATACGAGCTCAAGCGCGTGTTCTATTCGGCGTATATCCCAGTCGTCGAGAATCCGCTTCTGCCCGCGAAAACAACGGAACCGCCGCTTCTGCGCGAGCACAGACTCTATCAGGCGGATTGGCTTTTGCGCTATTACGGCTTCGA
>ERZ772821.1294-NODE-1294-length-15525-cov-9.102650_pt1 | contig 15525 bp, 8 predicted proteins | sample MGYA00580859_ERZ772821 | MGnify/ENA primary metagenome ERZ772821 (study PRJEB29015, sample SAMEA2737674) | human gut metagenome | biome: human gut; feature: human-associated habitat; material: faeces | place: China | collected 2012 ...
AAATCCCGGAATTTCCCCCGGCAGTCCATCGAGGTGGAGTTGAAGATGATGTGGTGGAGTAGGGAAGCACCGCCTTGTCACATTGCTGTGGTAGGTTTGCGCCACCCTCTCCGGGAACCGTACGTACCCCTCTCGGAGTATACGGCTCTGTTACTGCTCGTTCAGACAAAACTCACTTTTTGTGGATAATACTGCGGTGGCAATCCCTGCACACCACAAGCGTTTTCCGATGCTTGGCAATCATTGCGATTTCCCACCGTTCCTTACCTTTGAGATTTTTGAGTTTGTTAATGTGGTGAACCTCGTAATGGTCGCTCTCTGTCGTTCCACATAACTCACAGACCTTTGCTTTCAGCCGGTTTTCAAGGGTATTGACTGCGTATCCGTAGACAACAGCAGCATTGCTGATGTAATCCGTAGCAAAAGCCTTGCCTTTACAGTCAGCGTAATTTGCGAAGTAACGCCGTTTACTTCCCAGCTTCGTTTCATAGGGGATACCCCACTTTCCTGTACCATCATTAAACTTGTCAATGATTTTGGAAAGGCTGGTTTTATGCTTTGAAGCAAGGGTTTTTAGGCAACTGTATTCCATAAGGTAGGCAAAGTAGTGCAGCTTGCAAAAGTTGCTTGCCATACCATAATAGTTGCATATTCCTCTTAGCTCTGCATTGTATACTGAAACGATTTCTAAGTCTGTGAGTCCAACTAGGTATTTCCGGTGGACTGGGAACATGGAACCGTCTTCTTTCTGTATCGCCACGCCTTTGGTGAAAACGAATGGACGGATTTTATCGTTGAGTGGCACCAACAGCTCTACGCCCCCATTGAGGGTACGCATTTTTACATGACCGGGGCCACCCCGCTTTATTTTTCCGCTTCTGCGCACACGCACATCGTAGCCTAAGAAACTTGCACATTTACTGCTGTGGGTGATGAGTGTTTTCTCTTCGCTGAGTTCCATTTTCAGTACGTCACCGATAAACTCGGCCAGTTTGCTCTTGATCCACTGGCAGTCCTCACGGCTTCCCTTGACAGCTATTAAGAAATCGTCCGCATACCGAATGTATTTCAGCTTTTTGTCGGTCTGTGCGGTACAGGGAGTGGACATCAGCTTCTGGCGTTTGAGCTTGTACTCTGCCAGCACCAATTTCCTTTCATCTCCTGTTACTTTCGTTAAGCGGTAGGATAGCCGTTTGATTTCATTGTGCAATTCCCGGTATTCAGGTGTGATTCGTCCCACTCCGGGCGTGTCGAATTCGGATTTCAACTTCATTACAAACTTGTCCAGTTCATGCAGGTAGATGTTGGCGAGCAGCGGAGAAATGATGCCGCCTTGCGGCGTGCCGCTGTACGTCTTATGGTACTGCCAATCTTCTAAATATCCTGCTTTCAGAAATTTGTAAATCAGCTTGGTTATCCGGGCGTCCTTGATTTTATTGCTCAGCAAACCCACAAGAACGGCGTGGTTAATGTTGTCAAAGCAGCCTTTGATGTCGCCTTCGACGAACCAACGCGTACCGTTGAACTCCCGTCTCAACTGCTTTAAGGCCGTATGGCAACTTCTTTTTGGCCTAAAACCGTGGGAGACATCCAGAAAGATAGGCTCATATACCGCTTCCAGTATCATCCGCAGCACTTCCTGCACCAATTTGTCAGTAAAGGTTGGTATACCTAAGGGACGCAGCTTTTTGCGGTTATTCTTCTTCTGGATATAGGTTCGCCTCACCGGCATGGGCTGATAGGTTTCGTCCGCCAATGCTTTGATAATACTATCTATTTTGGCTTCACTGAAACCGTCCGCCGTATCCTCGTTTACTCCTTTTGTTGCCGCACCACTGTTGGCATACAGGTTTTTGTATGCCACAAAGTAGATGTCAGGACGCAACAGGTAGCGATACAGTTTTGTAAATACTTCTTCTTTGTTTGCAAGTGAGTTTTGACTGACTCTTGCTAAAATTTCCGTTGTTGGTTTCATGTGAGGTTTTCCTCCCTAATCAACTTCTAATTTTAGTGCGCAATAACTGTGCTCCTTCGCCATGTAAGGGTCATTACCCCTCTCGGACTACTACGAGCACTCCGTACCCATGCAGGATTTTCAGGCTCCAAAGCCATAGCCGCTTTTTCATTCCCCCTTTCATGCGGCACTCCTGGTTAGGGCATCCCCGGTTAGCAATGAGACTTGGTAAATTCGGATTCTCGGTATCGCTTTCGCTTCGTTACCATAGGTTCTCCTACAGGTTGTACGGAATGAATGATAACCGACAAGCCCACAACCATAACTTGCCTTTTCCGTACCAGAGATTTCAGGCAATTTTCCTCCATCGGCACATAACAGAAACTGGAAGCTTGCGTTCAGTAAATCCAACTTATACCTTATATCCGATTAACATTGCGGTTCAGTCGCACCCGATTGCCTTTGGGTGACTTACCGCTTTCCAGCCGTACTGTGTTCCCGTGTCAGCTTTCGCCTTTCGGTTAGGCTGGTTGTTTCCCGCGTTATCTTACGGGGCAGTACCTTATACTGCTTTTCTCATTGCCCTATCCGGGCGTACGTTGTGAATATGAGCCGTATCGCAATGGGTGGCCACGAAAAAGGCATGGCGTTCCTTGAGAAAACGCTTCGCCAGCTCGTACCCGATGCGGTTGGCTTCCTCCGGCGTCACTTCGCCGGGCTTGAAGGACTGCCGGATCTGGTAGGCGATCACATCGTTTTTCGGCTCCCGGCCCGTAAATTGCCGGTACTGCCGCTTGGCAAAGAGAAACTCCGCGTCGGCGGTCCTGGGATCGCAGCCAAAGGCGGAGATCAGCTCGCCGCTCTTTGTCTTGCCGGGGTTTTTGGCATAGTCCGTTCGGTCTTTCAGGCATTGGGCAATCGTGCGGCCCTTGTTCAGGTGCATGGCCATGATGCGCGTTACCGCCATGTTTCGCTCCGCTTGCTCCGGTACTTCCGGCAGGCCACGATCTGCGCCCGGAAGCTCTGCTTGCAGTCATGCCGGCAGTTGCGGCACAGGTCGTTGTAGGTGATCCGGTTTCGGCGGCTTAGGAAGAAGTCCCATTCCTCCCGCCGCCTCCTGCTCATTCTCGGCATCGCGTTCCTCCTTTTTTTCTGTATGGTTTCGGGATGATTTTGGCGGTTTTTTTTCGTTTGCGAGCCCCTTGGGAAAGATGGATGGATGGTGGGTCGGCCTGTGGGCTTTTTCTCTTTTTGCAGGGTTTCGGGGTGTTTTTCGCCCTTTTTTTCACTCACGCAAAAAAGAGGCGGCCCGCAGGCCGCCCCTACCGAATCCCCGCCAGCTTGGTCAGAAGCGCGTTGGCCATCGTCCACAGCCGTTCCTGCTGTTCCATCGCTTCCCGCAGGTCCACCTCATAGACGCGCCCGGTTTCGTTCATGCGCTTAGCCATCTGGTTAAGGCTACCCGCGCAGCGGCGAAGCAGCGAGATCATCTCTTTCAGCTCCGGCAGCTCCAGATGGACAATCAGGCCGTCAATGGCCATCTTGCGCAGGTAGGCGCTCAGGTTCGCCGTGCCCGCCTGCGCCATTCTGCGCCGGATCAGCTCGTTTTCATGGGGCGTGACCCAGAACATGAGGTTGATACGCCTCACTTCGTCCGCGTTCCCTGGGCTATCGGACCTCCTCACGGCTTCGCTCCTTTCTCTCCGGGTCCCGTGTGCCTTGCGCTGCGTCCGGCACCGCCGCCTCCGTCGCTTCCGGCTCGCCGCCCTCCGGCATGACCTCCGGTCCGCCCTTGCCAATGTCCAGCAGCGAGTCCAGCTCGATCAGCCGCGCGCTTTTCTCCCGCAGTTCGTCCTCCTGCGCAAAGGGCTTTGCGATCTCCTCTTTGGCCGCCTCCTGCTCCTTTTGCAGCGTGGCGATCTGGTCCTGGACCGTTTTCAGCCGGCTTTCCATGGAGCCGAGCGTGTTGTCGATGCGCTGGATGTTCCCGCGCGGGTCGCTGCCCAGCGTCGTGAAATGCGCCATGCGGCCCCTGAGCGTCAGGATGTACTCCCGACCGAAAGCGCCGAGTTCCAGACTCATTTCAAATCCCCGGTAATGCCCGATCCGCACGCTTTTCATATCCACCACGGTCTTGACCGCTTCCAGAATCGCCTTGCCCGCTTCTTCCTTGTCCGAAAATGTGTGTCCCAGCACCTCCATGCCCACAAATCCCTCCGAGGGCAGGGGATGGCTGTTTCGCGTTTCCAGATCAGCTTCAAAGCCTCCGACCTGCGCCCGGCACTTTTCAACCTCGACAGGGAAGTATTTCAGCAGCCGGTCCTCCATCTGAAACCGCTGGCTCTGGTGGTTGGCCTTGAGCAGCCGGAGCCGGGCCACCTCGATATCCAGGTCCATCTTCTCTTTTATCAGCGGGTTGCCCGCACACAGCGCCTTGATCTCCGCGTAGGACAGCGCCGTCTCATCCACATCCTCGCAGGAGCGTACAGGACTTTTGCTGGTCATAATCTGGCTGATAAATTTCTGCTTGTTCTCAATGGTCTGCCACAGGTAGGCGTCGAAGGTGTTTTCCGTCACATAGCGGTAGATGTGCACCGTGTCGTTTCGGTTTCCCTGCCGCACGATGCGGCCCTTGCGCTGCTCCAGATCGCCGGGCCGCCAGGGGCAGTCCAGATCGTGAAGCGCGGCCAGCCGGTCCTGCACGTTGGTTCCGGCCCCCATCTTCTGGGTGCTGCCCATCAGCACCCGTACCTGACCGGCACGCACTTTGGCGAACAGTTCCTTCTTTTTGACCTCGGTGTTCGCATCATGGATGAAGGCGATTTCTCCTTCTGGTACACCTGCCGCGATCAGCTTCCGGCGGATGTCCTCATAGACGGTAAAGCCCTCGCCGCCCGGCGTGGAGAGGTCCGAAAAGACGAGCTGGGTCAGCTTGCCGCTTTCGCCCTCCCGCCAGATGCGCAGGATGTTTTCCACGCACTGGTTGACCTTGCTGTGCTCGTCGTCTGGCAGGAGCGGATTGAGGATGCGCTGGTCCAGCCCCAGCTTCCGACCGTCCGAGGTGATCTTGAGCATGTTGTCCTCCTTGGGGTTGACCACCCCGGCATGCACTTCCGCCGCCCGTTTGGACAGCGCCTCAACCATATCCTTCTGCATTTCCGTGGGCTTGGCCACCACGTTGTGATACACCGCCTCCGGGGTGGGCAGGTGCAGCTGGTCGGCGGTCTTGATGTCCGCTGCCTCCCTGAACATGGCCATCAGCTCCGGAGGGTTGAAGAACCTGGCAAAGCGCGTGCGTGCGCGGTAGCCCGTCCCCTCCGGGGCCAGCTCAATGGCCGTGACCGTTTCCCCAAAGGTGGAGGCCCAGCAATCGAAGTGGGAAAAGCCTCTGGAGGCGAGCAGGTCGTGCTGGAGATAGCGCATCATGGTATACAGCTCCGTCATGGAGTTGGACACGGGAGTACCCGTGGCAAACACGATGCCGCGGCCGCCGGTCAGCTCGTCCATATAGCGGCACTTGAGATACATGTCGCTGGACTTCTGCGCGTCCGTGGTGGAAAGACCCGCCACATTCCGCATCTTGGTATATAAAAACAGGTTCTTGTAGTTATGCGCCTCGTCCACATACAGCCGGTCCACGCCGAGCTGCTCGAAGGTGACAACATCGTCCTTGCGCGTGGCGGAAGTGAGCTTTTGCAGCCTGGTTTCCAGCTGTCTTTTCATGCGCTCCAGCTGCTTGATGGTGAACCGCTCGGTATGGGAGGCTCTGAGCTCCTTTACGCCCGCTTCGATCTCGTCGATCTGCTCCTGAAGCAGACGCTCCTGACGCTCCTGGCTGATGGGGATCTTCTCAAACTGCGAGTGGCCGAGAATAATGGCGTCATAGTCGCCGGTGGCGATGCGGGCGCAGAACTTCTTGCGGTTTTTGGTTTCAAAGTCCTTTTTGGAGGCGACCAGCAGGTTGGCCGAGGGGTATAGGCGCAGGAACTCCGAGGCCCATTGCTCGGTCAGGTGGTTGGGCACGGCGAACAGGGCCTTGCTGCAAAGGCCCAGCCGTTTGGATTCCATGCAGGCGGCCACCATCTCGAACGTCTTCCCTGCCCCCACCTCGTGGGCCAGCAGGCAGTTGCCGCCGTAAAGGATGTGGGCGATGGCGTCCCGCTGATGCCTGCGCAGGGTGATCTCCGGGTTCATGCCGCTGAAACGGATGTGGGACCCGTCGTACTCACGGGGTCGGGTGGCGTTGAACAGCTCGTTGTAGCGGGCGCACAACTCCTGCCGCCGGGCCGGGTCCTGCCAGAGCCAATCGCGGAAAGCATCCTTGACAGCCTGCTGCTTCTGCTGGGCGAGGGTGGTTTCCTTTGAATTGAGGACACGCTTTTCCTTGCCGTCCGCATCCCGCACGGTGTCGTAGATGCGCACGTCGCGCAGGTTGAGCGAATCCTCCAGAATCCTGTACGCGCTGGCGCGGCCGGTGCCGTAGGTGGTATAGGCCGCCACATTGTGCGCGGGGACGCTGCTCTTGTTCTCGATCCGCCATTCGGCGGTCGCGGAGGAATAGGCGACCCGGAGCCGGTAGCGCGCCTGGATGGGTGGCTGGAGCAGTTCCAGCATGAACTGCTGAATGTAGCGCGGCGGAATCCAGGTCGCGCCCAGCCGGACCTCAATCTCGGAAGCGTCCAGGTCTTTGGGCATGGCCTTTTCCAGCGCGGATACGTTGATCTGGAAGGCTTCGTCTTTTTCGGCGGCCAGTCTGGCAGAGGCAATCTTGGAGCGGATGTTGCCGGAGAGGTATTCGTCTGCGGTGACATAGCACGGCTCGTCTCCCGCGGATTCCGGCAGACGGTAGATCGCCCCCTGAAGCTGGGACGCCAGCTCGTCCCGCGTTTGGCCGGTAAGCTGCTCCATATACGCCATGTCCACACCCGCCTTTTCCGCGATGGACAGGGCCAACGCTTCGCTTGCGTTGTCCACATGGTCCACGGCCTGCGCGGGGCGGATGGTGCGCCGGGTGAACATATCGGCCTTGCGCCGGAGGTTTCCGTCCTCGTCGAGGATTTCCAGCGAGCACAGCAGGTAGTAGGAGGAATCGTCCGAAAACGCCTGTGCGTTTCCCCGGCTGTTGAGCAGACCGTACTTTGCGGTGTAGGCGTCATAGAGTCGGTTCAGCTCGGCCTGCTGGTCCCGAATAGCGCTATCCGGCGTGGCGGGGTCCATCTGCAGGGCAATGAGCTCCTGCACACAGTCCCGCAGGGACACCATGCCCTTGACGCGGGCTTCGGCGGCGGCGCTGAGGTCGGGCCGCACCATGAGGCTGTTTTCCCGGTAATACACCTGCCCGTCCACCACGGTATAGGTGTAGTTTTTTACATTCGGGTCGGCGGGAATGGCGGCGCGGATGGCCTCGCCCGCGCCCAGCTCCGGCGGCTCGGCCTCCAGGTAGCTTCCTTGAAGGCGCTCTACGGCCTCATGAAGCTGGCTGGCCAGGTCTGCGCCTTCCAGCGGCAGGCAGGCGGTTTCCTTGCGGCCGCCATACATGCTGTCATCCCATGCCATGCGGCCCAGGATCATTTCGGGATGCTCTGCAAAGTAGCTGTTGACGGGGATGCCGTCCCCGGTCTGCCCCAGGTGGACCCAATCCGGCTCAAGGGTGATGGGTCTGTCCCGCTTTTGCAGAAAAAGAATGTCGGAGGTGACTTCCGTGTTGGCGTTTCGGGCAAAGGCGTTGTTGGGCAGACGGATAGCGCCGATCAGCTCGGCACGCTGGGCGATAAAGCGGCGTACATCGGGGCTTTGCTTGTCCATGGTTCCTTTGGAGGTCACAAAGGCGATGATGCCGCCGGGCCGTACCTGGTCGATGGCTTTGGCGAAGAAGTAGTCGTGAATGTTGAAACGAAGATGATTGTAGGCTTTGTCGTTGACCTGATAATTCCCGAAGGGCACGTTGCCCACGGCCAGGTCGAAGAAATCGCGCCGGTCGGTGGTTTCAAACCCCGCCACGGTGATGTCCGCTTTGGGGTAGAGCTGCCGGGCGATGCGGCCGGTGAGGCTGTCCAGCTCCACGCCATACAGGCGGCTGCCCGCCATGCTCTCCGGCAGCAGGCCGAAGAAGTTGCCCACACCCATAGCCGGTTCCAGAATGTTCCCGGTGCGAAAGCCCATCTGTTCCACGGCGTCATAGATGGCGCGGATCACCGTAGGGCTGGTGTAATGAGCATTGAGGGTGGAGGCGCGGGCAGACACGTACTCCGTCTCGGACAACAGTGCCTTGAGCTCCGCGTACTCCTTGCGCCAGTCCTCGTTCTGCGCGTCAAACGCCTGCGGGATGCCGCCCCAACCCACATAGCGGGAGAGGGTTTCCTGCTCCTGGAGCGTAGCGGAACGGTCTTCCGCTTCCAGCGCCCGAAGGGTACGGATGGCCGCGACATTCCAGCCATACCGCGTCTTTGCCCCGCCCACGCCCAAATCGTCATCCGTGATGCGGAAATTCTGCGCGGAAGAAAGGGCAGTTTGGGGATATCGCTCCATGAGCCGCGCAAAGCTCTCCCTGCTTTCGGCGCGGATGAGGGGATAGGCCAGGGACGGATCGCGGAGCCTGATGGTAAAGGTTCCGACCTCCTCGATCACGAAGGGCTTTCCGTCCTCCAGACGGACCGTGTCGCCCACGGCATACGGGAACGGGGCTTCACCGGTCCCATCCGGAGCCTCCTCCGGGGAAGCGGATGCCTGCTCCGCATCAGCCATGACCTGCTGAATAAACGGGTCGCTTTTCGCCCTCTCCGGGTCCGCCACCTGTCCGCCTACGATGCCGCGTCTTTCCAGCGCCTCGCGGATAGCGGTGGGGTCCACATCGTCGAAGTTGTCCTGTTCGACCTGGGTGAAGAAGCGCTCCTCCGTGATAAGCTGTGCGATCCGGCGCTGCACCGCGGGCCAGGGCAGATTTGTTCCTTCCGGACTTTCCGGTCGGATCGCAAACGGGGTGCTTCCGTCGCCGCCGTCAAACTCATTGGCCAGCCATGCGGCGGCGTCATTCTCCCGCCCATGTTCTTTCATGTAGCGGACAACGGCATGTTTGCTCTCGATCTTGCCATTCCAGTCCTGGATAGCCCGGTCAATGTCATCGTCCGAGATCGGGTGCAGCAGCTCATGGAGCTTGGGATAGGTCTCGCCGATAATCTCGCGCTGCAGGCGCTGACGGAACTCCGGCACATCGGAATAGGCGCGGAGCAACCCCATATTGCCGGCCCCCAGGACAGCACGGTGGATAGCGGCATTGCCCTCAATCACAGCGTTCTCGTAGTCGCTGTGGCCGCAGGCATTGCGGTATGCGGCGTCTTGGGTGACGGCCTCCCGCACAATGGACTTGTATTGCTCATGCAGTTCCCGGACCGTAGCGGCTTGCATGGCTTCTTCGTCCCGGAGTACCCGGAATCCGTCCGCGCCATACTCCGCTTCACGGGCGTTGATGTCCTGTTCAGCCTCATGGTCGATAGAGAGGACGGAATACTCCCAGCGCTGGGCGCTACCCTCCGACGCGGCGGAAACCGTCACATCATGTCTGGCCCGGAGCTGTTCCAGGTACTGATCCAGCCGGTTTGCCGGAAACCCGCACATCTCCACGCGCCCACCCCCAGGGATGGCGCGGGAGACCAGCTGCAATCCCAGCTCCGGCGCGGCTTCTCTGGCATCCTCGCCATACAGCTCAAAGAAGTCGCCCATCTGATACAGGACCAGATCATCCGGGTGGCGTTCCTTGACGCCGTTGTATTCCCATACAGCGGGGTCCGGCTGCGGGGCTTGTGGGGCATCTTTTTCAGCCTGGACCTTTTCCGCCTGGATTCGGTCATACTCTGCCTGCTCCTGCTCAGTCAGATAAAGGCCCTGCCGGATCAGCCCGGCGATTCGTCCGGCGACTTTCTGCCAGGTAAGACGCACCTCAGGGCAATCCCTTTTTTGATACCGTATCCCCTTTCCGCTATGCGATTCGTCGCTTCCATCCGCATTGGACAGCGCGTGCGAACGTCCGCCCGTACCGTACTCCTGCTTGAGAAAATCCACTTGTTCCTTGTTGGAGTGGGGCTGCTGAAAAAAGGCAAAGATGCGTCCCTTGCTGCCGGACATGAGGCCGCCTTCCGCCAGATTTTCGTCGATTTCATCTTCGGTGATGAACTGCCGGACAGGCGGGATTTCCACCATTTCAGAAGAGAAGGCCCTGCGGGGAAGGTCAAGGTCTTCAAGGGCTTCCTGTATTTCATCCAGCCGGTGAAAGTGAAACCGAAGCAGATCGCCGCTTTGCTGCTGATCCGACAGAAACTGCCGGTACTCGCTATTAAGCCGTGCGCGAAACGCAGGGTCCGTCAGCTTTTCAGCAAGCCATTCGGTCCCCTCTTGGAAACCGCCTTCCATGTCTTTGGCGAGGCTGGACAGATACCCGGCGTCTAGGGCTTTTCCGCTGAAATCCTGCCGCAGGTACCACAGCTTTTCGGCAAGCCGGAAGCGTTCATATCCTTCGGCCCCGGCCAGCTCCACATTGGCGGCGAAGCGTCCCTCCTCCAGAAGCTGTCCGATGCGGCTTGCGGCTTCCTGCCATGAAACGAGCTTCGCGGAAGGGGCATGCCGGGCGGAGCGGCCGCGTGAGATACGAATGCCGGTCTCGTCGTACCATACGGCAAAGGTTCCTGCATCGGTGACGATACCGTTTCCTCCATGCAGGAGGCTTCTCAGGAAATCCGGGGTATCAGGTTTCTGCTTCTCAAAGGCAGCGACGATCCGTTCCCGGTGATGGGCCGTGTTCCCGCCCACCCGGAGTACCTCGTCCACCACTTCCTGGGGAATGGAAAGAGCGGAGGGCAAATCGCTCTCCGCTCTTTCTGTACCGGGCTGGGCCGCAAGGCCTTCCAGAAAACTTAGCTGTACACCAGCTCCCTGAGGATGATTTCCTCGGCCTGCGCCTTGCAGACGTTCAACAGGCCGACCCATCGCATCGGGTCGCTGGCTTTCAATGCCTCCGTCGCGCCCGCGTCCTTCATTAGCTCCGGCATCAGCAGCTCCAGACGGCTCTGTGCCGCCGCGTCGGTCTCCAGCAGGTGCTCCTGCAATGTCCCGCTTAGCAGCAGGCTGTTCCACAGCATCGTCCGATGCGTTTGCAGGTACGTCCTGCGCATCCGTCCGTACCTGCCCAGGGGCCGCTCCTCCGTTTCGTTCAGCTTCAGGTCGGGAATCAGGGTCTCTCCGCTCTGCCGGTAGGTAATCATGGCTAAGGCTCCTTTCATGGTTTCGGATGCTGATTTCAATGGTCCGCAGGACCTCCCCGCTCATCTCGCTGACCGCCGTGCCTAGCGCGGCGGCTGCCTCCGGGGTGTTCCATTCCATCACGGGGATGAAGTCCTCGCGGATGAAGCGTCCCTCGTTTGCCAGTCCGCACCGGGAACGCAGCGCGTATTCCAGGCTGACGGATGCGGCTCTGCGGAAGGAAGCTCCTATCGCACCTTCATCGTACCCCTCCAGAAACGAACCGTCAACGATGTCGAAGATCTCCTGCTTGCGGTCCACCCAGCAAGCGCCCGCAAGCTGTGAAGAGATGGCGCGCAGCTGCCGCTCCAACCCCTCGCGGGCGGGCACGTCGTAGCCGTTTTCCAGCGAAAGCGAAACCGCCTGCGCGTTTTCCTCCGAAAGTTTCCAGAGGTTCAGGCTGCGCGACTGCGAAAGCTCGCCGGTGTCCGCCACGTCAAAGACGTAGCGCAGCCGGGGCGCGTCCCCGGAGGTATCCAGCAGCGCAATGCCCTTCGCGCCCCTGCGCACATAGCGGCGCATGGTATTTTTCCAGACCTCGTAACCCGCGCAGGCCGTGGCCTGCGGACGCTGGGCAAAGATGAGAAGCTGTTCGTGATAGGGGTATTTGTACAGGCGGGCGGCGGTTTGAAGATACGCCATCCACGCCGTGTGACTGCCGGTAATGCGCCGGGCCGTATCCTGCGCAAGCTGCACAAGGCTGTCCGTCCTGCTGTCGGGCATGCGTTCACCTTCCTTTCAGGCAGAGACCGGACGGATCAAGGTCGAGCCGGTCAAAGTCCTCGTCGGTCATGGTCTGGAGCTTGCGGATGACGCCTACCGTCGTGCGGCGCAGCCCGGTTTCCTCCCCGGACAGATACCCAAGCATGTTGCCCAGCTCCTCCATCAGTCCCAGGCGGGTGCCGGGGTTGTAGAGGATCATGAGATTCATTTCCGTCGTATTGAACATGTCATCGCTCCTGTTCTGCTTTTGCCGGTTTGCGTTCGGTCTGCGCGGGGCGCGGCTCCCTGAGCCGCTTGAGCAGCGGCGGCCGGCGCTGAAGCGCCTGCTGCTTTTGAAATTCCGAAAGGGAGATCGCTTTTCCATCCAGATGATCGATTGCATCCCTGTCCAGCGTGATGCGCCCGTCGGGCGAAAGGGTCAGAGGTTCATTGAAAAGAAGCGTGCCGCAAAAATTGACGCGCGCCTGATTTTCCATCGTGACAGGCACGCCCCACTCCTCCCCATACCGCAGGTCATACGCATAAATTTCCTGGGGCAGCAGGCTCCTGTCCACGCGCCAGTCCGCCAGCAGCGCGGGCTTTCCCCGAAAGGAGACCAGTGCAAAGGGCTGCTCCGCCAGCTCCGCCGCACGGCTTGCCTCCTCCATAGCCCTGTCAGGGGCAGGCAGGAAGGCCGGAAGCTCCGCAAAGCCAAAGCTGTCCACATAATGAAAGCTGACGCCGCTCTTTCCCTTGAGGCCGACCACATCGCTGACAGACAGGCTATGGCCGGTGAAATCGCGTGGAGGGTCGAGGTTGAACCGCTCGTACAGCGATTCGAGCAACGCTTCCCGCGACAGATCGGGGCGTGACGGCAGGGCGCCGGTGTAGACGAGATCGTAGTTGGCACGGTCCACCGCCAGCCCCGCCGCCCGCAGATGCTCAAACGGTTCAAAGCGCAGATTGCGGGTCGCCTCCTCGCGTGTGAGCTGATAGATGGCATATGCGCCGAAGGGAGCCCGGAGAAAACGGCGCTCCTGGAACGCCTGCTTGTCCGTCTGCCTGGGCAGGGGCTCCTCCGGCGCGCAGGCGATGCCGCCCCGCTCCATATGCCCGGCAAACTCGCAGATGTGGTACACCCGCCCGGCCACCTCCGTGTGGTACTCGTCCACATACCGGCACCGGCTTACCTTGCTTCTGCCGTCCGGGAAGGTCATCCGGAGGTTCCCTCCGTCGGGAAGGGTAAACAGCGTCCGGTAATTGGTGTCAATAAAGCGAATGGTCTTTTCCTGGCTCACTTTCGTTCCCTCCCTTCCGCAAATTCCAGACGATACTTTACAAACGGCGTCCCCGTGTCCTCAAGCACGACGTCCGCCTCATAGGTGCGCCCCGTTCTGGGGGAAAACAGCCCTTTCAGGCTCACCCGCCCCTCCTTGAGCAGCGCGGCCGCGACGGAGGCTGTCAGCTCCTTGCGCATGGCGGCGAAAAAGCGGTCCTTCTTCCACAGCGCGAAGCCGCAGCCCCGCGCGGTGCAGACGAAACCCTTTGCGTTTTCCACGACCGAAGCGCCGCAGCGCGGGCATACGCCCACGGCCCGGCGGTTGTCGGCAAACAGCATGTGCACGTCCCGGACGGGATGTTCGGAGGAGGCGAGTTCCCGTACCATGTCCGTGATGTCTGTGAGAAACGCCTCCCCGCCCAGCGCGCCCTGCTCCACCTCCCGCAGCTTCTGTTCCCACGCGGCGGTCAGGGCCGGGGACTGAATCGCCTCCGGCAGCACGGTAATCAGGGAAATCCCCTTGTCCGTCGGGACGAGGCAGAAGCGCCTGCGCAACGCCCTTCGCTCCGCAAGACCGGATTTGAGCAGTTTTTCAATGATGGCGGCGCGGGTGGCCGGGGTGCCCAGGCCGCGGCGTTCCGCATCCTTTGGGGTATTCTCTTTGGCCGCGTTCTCCATGGCCGACAAAAGGGTATCTTCCGAATACCGTTCGGGCGGCGTGGTCTTCCCTTCCCTGATGGAAGCCGTCACGGGGAGGAAGGTCATGCGCTCGTTTAGGGGCGGCAGGCCGTTTTCCTCTTCCTCGCGCTCCCGGCTTTTGAGCGTGGCGCGGAAAGCGGCGTCCAGCGCCCTCCATCCTGGATGCACCGTCCTTTTTCCCCTGGCGATAAAGGAGACCCCCTCACATTCCAGCCGGGCGGTCGTCTCCAGCATCACGCACGCCTCCCCGGCGGCACAGAGCAGGCGCGCCGCCACCAGCGTCAGCACGCTCCTTTCGCCGGCGGGCAGGGCGTCCAGCGGATGGTCCCGGAGAGCCGCCGTGGGAAGCAGGGCGTGGTGGTCGCTGACCTTTCCGGCAAGCTGCCGGGGATGACAGGGCAGGGAAAGGCCCGCGGCAAATGGAAGCGCCGCCGCCGCATAAGCAGCCAGCTCGCGCGCTTTCTCCGTCATGCCCTGCGGCAGATACCGGCTGTCCGTTCGCGGGTAGGTCAGCAGTTGCTTTTCATACAGGGATTGCGCGTAGTCCAGCGTCTGCTGCGCGGTGTAGCCGAGCAGACGGTTGGCGTCGCGCTGGAGCGCGGTCAGGTCGTAGAGTCTGGGCGGCTGTTCCCTGCGTTCTCTGGTTTCCACCGATACGACCCTTGCTTCCTTGCCGCCGCACAGGGCGGCGATGCGCTCCGCCTCCGCGCGATCCTCCGTGCGCTCGCTTTCGGCCGGGAAGGAGCCGCAGTCCAGCCGCACATGATAATAGGCGGACGGCTGAAACGCGGCGATATCCGCCTCGCGCTCCACCAGCATGGCCAGCGTGGGGGTCATCACGCGCCCGACGTTGAGCGTCCGTCCATAGAGCAGGGAAAAGTGGCGGGTGGCGTTGATGCCCACCAGCCAGTCCGCCTGTGCCCGGCACAGGGCGGCCTGCCCCAGCGCATCATAGTGCGCGGCCGGTTTCAACTGCCGCAGCCCCTCGCGGATGGCGTCTTCCTCCATGGAAGAAATCCAGAGCCGCAGGACGGGCTTATCGCAGCCCGCCAGATCATAGACGAGGCGGAAGATGAGCTCGCCCTCGCGCCCCGCGTCGCAGGCGTTGACGACCTCGGAGACGTCGGCGCGGCGCATGAGGCGTTTGAGCGTTTCAAACTGCCGGGCGCTCTTTTCAATGACCTCGTACCTCCAGGGCCCTGGGACGATGGGCAGGTCCTCCTGCCGCCATCTGGCGTAGCGCGCATCGTAACCCTCCGGCGCGGCCAGTTCCACCAGATGCCCGGCACACCAGCTCACCAGGACATCCGCTCCCTCCAGATAGCCGGGCTTCTTCTCCCGGATGTTCAGCACCGCGGCAATGGCCTGGGCAACGCTGGGTTTTTCCGCAATAATCAACCGTTTCATGAGTTTCCTCCTCTTCATTTGCATAAGAAAAAGCAGCCCTTGGAGGACTGCTTCAGACTGTCAAAAAAACCTTTCGGGAGGCTTGGAGGGCCTGCAGGCCCTTCAAAGTGAATTCGTATCGCCCGGCTTTGCCGGGCGGGCGGGGAGGTTGCGCCCCTTGGCGCAAACATTTCTTAAGCATCTGGCGGAAAAG
>ERZ772821.1297-NODE-1297-length-15503-cov-3.855192_pt1 | contig 15503 bp, 16 predicted proteins | sample MGYA00580859_ERZ772821 | MGnify/ENA primary metagenome ERZ772821 (study PRJEB29015, sample SAMEA2737674) | human gut metagenome | biome: human gut; feature: human-associated habitat; material: faeces | place: China | collected 2012 ...
GCAAACAGCAGCAGGTAGCGGCCCCGCATGTCCTGGACCTTCCGGGTATCGGAGGTCAGGTTCAGCGACTTTATATCAATATCCTTATTTTTTACCCAGCGTATATATTGGTAAGGCAGATCGTTGCGTATAACGTCTACGTTATACTCGTTTTTAAGGCGGTATTCAAGCACCTCAAGCTGAAGCACGCCTACCACGCCCACTATCACGCGCTCCATACCGGAATTAGGCTCGCGGAATATCTGAATGGCTCCCTCCTGCGCTATTTGCTCAACGCCCTTTACAAACTGCTTTCTTTTAAGGCTGTCCTTTTGCTCTATAACGGCAAAATGCTCCGGAGCAAAGGTAGGTATTCCCTCGTATTTCACATGCTTTTTAAGCGAGCAGACGGTATCGCCTATTGAATAAATGCCGGGATCAAACACGCCTATTATATCCCCAGCGTACGCTTCGTTTATTATCTGGCGTTCCTCCGCCATCATCTGCTGCGGCTGTGAAAGACGAACGGTTTTATCCGTCTGAACATGGTAATAATCCGCTCCGCGCTCAAATTTGCCCGAACAAATACGGAAAAATGTAATTCTGTCGCGGTGGTTCTTATTCATATTAGCCTGTATTTTAAAGGCAAAGGCAGAAAAATTTTCGTCAAACGGGCTTATTTCCTCCCCCTCTGAAATGCGGGGCAGCGGGGCGGTAGTCATTTTAAGGAAGTTTTCAAGAAACGGCTCAATACCGAAGTTTGTAAGCGCAGATCCGAAAAACACCGGAGTAAGCTCGCCCTTTCTTACCTTTTCAATATCAAATTCAAAGCTTGCGCCGTCAAGCAGCTCTATTTGCTCAACAAGCTCCGCGCGCTGGTATTCGCCTATAAGGCTGTCAAGCCGCTCGATATCGGTTATGTCGCACTCGATCGCGCTCAGCTTATCCTGCCCGCGGTGAAATTCGTTAAAGGTTAATATTTCACGTTTATCGCGGTCAAACACGCCCTTAAAGTTTACACCGCAGCCGATAGGCCAGTTTACGGGGTAGGTTCCTATTCCGAATTCCTTTTCAAGCTCGTCTAAAAGCTCAAACGGATCGCGTGCCTCGCGGTCTAATTTATTTATAAATGTGAATATAGGTATATGCCGCATAGCGCAAACCTTAAAAAGCTTTCTTGTCTGCGCTTCTATTCCCTTTGCCGCGTCTATTACCATAACGGCGCTGTCCGCCGCCATAAGGGTGCGGTAGGTATCCTCCGAAAAGTCCTGATGCCCAGGCGTATCAAGTATATTTATGCAGTAGCCCTCGTATTCAAACTGCATAACGGACGAGGTTATCGAAATTCCGCGCTGCTTTTCAAGCTCCATCCAATCCGATACGGCGTGCTTTGCGGTAGCCTTGCCCTTAACGGAGCCTGCGGTTTGAATTGCGCCCCCGTACAGCAGGAATTTTTCGGTAAGGGTGGTTTTGCCGGCGTCCGGGTGGGATATTATCGCAAAGGTTCGCCGTCTTTCTATTTCATGCTCTAATTCGGTCAATTGATATTTTCCTCTCAAAATATTGAATAATAATAATATTATCATATTACGGCGTTTATATCAAGCTTTTTAATTCAGCTTAAAATTTAAAAACAGCGGCATTGACAAATAAAAGCGTTAAGTATATAATATATGAGTTAAATTATGTTTATTTAAGGATGTATATTTATGGAGTGGACTTCGCTTAACGACCTGCGCGAAAAATATCTTTCGTTTTTTGAATCAAAGGGGCATATGCGGCTTAAAAGCTTTTCGTTAGTTCCTAATAACGATAAATCGCTTTTGCTTATAAATTCGGGTATGGCGCCTATGAAAAAATATTTCACGGGTGAGGTAACGCCGCCCTCAAAGCGGGTTACAACCTGCCAGAAGTGCATAAGAACGCCCGACCTTGAGCGTGTGGGGCACACCGCGCGCCACGGCACATATTTTGAAATGCTCGGCAATTTTTCCTTCGGGGATTATTTTAAGGAGCAGGCAATAGAGTGGGCGTGGGAATTTTTAACCAAGGTGTTGGAAATTCCGTCGGATTTATTGTGGCCCTCGGTTTATGAAGAGGACGACGAGGCGTACGCTATCTGGCGCGATAAGATAGGCGTACCCGAAAGCCATATTGTAAGGCTCGGTAAAGAGGATAACTTCTGGGAGCACGGCACAGGGCCCTGCGGACCGTGCAGCGAAATATACTTCGACCGCGGCGAAAAATACGGCTGCGGCAGCCCCGACTGCAAGCCGGGGTGCGACTGCGACCGCTATATGGAAATATGGAACAATGTTTTTTCCCAGTTTAATAATATGGGAGACGGCACCTATACCGAGCTTGAGCATAAGAATATCGATACCGGAATGGGACTTGAACGCCTTGCCTGCGTTATGCAGGGGGTTGACAATATGTTCGAGGTTGATACCATACGCAACATATTAAATAAGGTCTGCGAAATGTCGGGCAAGGAGTACGGCAAATCGGCAGATACCGATATTTCTATCCGCGCGATAACCGACCATATAAGAGCCTCGGTATTTATGATAAGCGACGGTATTATTCCGTCCAACGAAGGCAGGGGCTACGTTCTTCGCCGTATAATCCGCCGCGCGGCAAGGCACGGCAAGCTTATAGGCATAAACAAGCCGTTTTTAACCGAGCTTTCTAACGCAGTTATTGCTGAAAACAAGGCGGGCTATCCTGAGCTTGTTGAAAAAGAGCAGCTTATTAAAAAGGTTATTTCAAACGAGGAAAGCAACTTTAATAAGACCATTGACCAAGGCTTAAATATGCTCAAAGGGCTCATTAAGGCAGGCGGCGTGCTGCCGGGCGAGGACGCGTTTAAGCTTTACGATACCTACGGCTTCCCGTTAGACCTTACAAAGGATATTTTAGCCGAAAACAATATGACCGTAGATGAGGAAAAATTTCGCGAGCTTATGGAAAATCAGCGGCAAACGGCGCGTTCCTCACGCAAATCGGCAGACGCGGAAAGCTGGAAGAGCGACGGCATAAGCTTTGATAATATTCCCGCCACCGAATTTACGGGATATACCGAGAATAAATGCAGCGCGCGTGTGCTTGATATCGTGGCAGAGGGTGAGCATACCTCCTATGCCGCAAAGGGCGCTAAAGCGGTTCTTGTGCTTGACAAAACCGCATTTTACGCAGAAAGCGGCGGTCAGGTGGGCGATACCGGCGTTATTTATACAGATAATGCCGTGTTCAGAGTTACCGATACAAAAAAGACCGCAGGCGGCGTGTTTACCCACTTCGGCACGGTTGAAAAGGGCACCTTAAGCACAGACGATACCGTTACTGCGGAAATTGATACCGAACGCCGCAGCGCCATTCGCCGCAACCACACCGCGGCGCATCTATTGCAGGCAGGTCTGCGCGCGGTTTTGGGCACGCATGTTGAGCAGGCAGGTCAGCTTGTAAACGAAAACGCGGTGCGCTTTGACTTTACGCATTTCTCGGCTTTAACCGCCGAGGAAACCGAAAAGGTTGAAAGCTTTGTAAACACCGCCATACTTGAGGGTATTGCGGTTGAAAACACCGAAATGCCCATAGCCGAGGCACGTAAGCTCGGCGCAATGGCGCTTTTCGGCGAGAAATACGGCGAGATAGTGCGCGTTGTAAACGTTAAGGATAAATCAATTGAGTTCTGCGGCGGCACGCATATTGATAACACCGCCAAAATAGGGCTTTTCAAAATAATTTCGGAAACAAGCGTTGCGGCGGGCGTTCGCCGTATCGAGGCGGTAACGGGGCTTAACGTTATATCCCTTATAAATGCCGATAAAGCGCTTATAGCAAGCACCGCCGATACCTTAAAATGCTCTGCGGGCGATATTTCAAAGCGCGCTTTGCAGCTGACAGGCGAGCTTAGAGACGTTAAAAAGCAGCTTGAAAAAACCGAGGCTAAGTTAGCGGCGGGCAAGATAACCGAGATAGTAAACAGCGCAAAGGAAATAGGCGGAATAAAGGTTGCGGCAGCACGGCTTGACGGCGCCGCTCCCGATGAGCTTAAAAAGACCGCCGAGACCGTAAAGGCAAATTACGCCAACGCGGTTGTGGTATTAGCGGCGGTAAACGGCGAAAAGCTTACCTTCTGCGCCGCCTGCGGCAAGGAAGCGCTTAACAAGGGCGCGCACGCGGGCAATTTGGTGCGCGAGGTTGCAAAGGCAGCCGGCGGAAACGGCGGCGGCAAGCCCGACCTTGCAATGGCGGGCGGTAAGGATATTTCGGCGGCGAATAAGGCGCTCTCAGCTGCCGAGCAGATAATCGCCGCTCAAATAGGAGTGTGAAAAAATGGCAGACTGTTTATTTTGCAAAATAGCTGCGGGAGAGATACCAAGCACCAAGGTGTATGAAGACGAGTATGTTTACGCCTTTAAGGATATTGATCCGCAGGCGCCGTTTCACGCGGTGGTAATTCCGAAAAAGCACATCGGCTCGGCTGATGAAATAGACTCTTCAAACAGCATAGAGATTGCGCGCGTTTTTGAGGCGATTGCCAAAATCGCAAAGCAGGAAAACCTTGAAAACGGCTACCGCGTTGTAAACAATTGCGGAGAAGACGGCGGTCAAACCGTTCACCATATGCATTTTCATTTGTTGGCACGCAGAAACCTTGCGTGGCCTCCCGGCTGATACTGCGGTATTTAATATTTTTAAAGGGGACAAAAAAATGGCTGAATATTACACTATGAAAATAGCCGGTCTTGAAAGACGGCTTGAAAAATTTTCTGTAAACGAGAAAATGGACATTGCCGCGTTTATAATTTTCGGCGATGTGGAGCTGACTATTGCGGGCTGCGAGAAGCTTCGCAAAAAGCTGCCCGAATTTGACGTTATTTTAACGCCTGAGGCAAAGAGTATTCCGATAGCCTACGAAATGGCGCGCCAGACGGGCAAGCCCTATATAATCGCCCGCAAGGGTATGAAGGTGTATATGCGCCACCCGCTTGAGGTAAACGTTACTTCAATTACAACGCAGCACGAGCAGCACCTGTTTTTGGGAGAAAGCGAAACCAACCTGATAAAGGGCAAAAAAGTGCTTATTATAGACGACGTTATAAGCACCGGCGAATCGCTTGCCGCCGTGCGCGAGCTTGTGAAAGAGGCCGGCGGAACGGAAGCTGCCGCCTGCGCGTTTTTGGCAGAGGGTGACGCCGCCGACCGCAAGGATATTATATTCCTTGAAAAGCTGCCGCTTTTCTTTAAAGACTGATTATGAAGCCGTTAAAAGAAAAAATCAGCATTACGGTAGACAGCGATATATTGGAAATAATACGAAACGAAGCGGAGCGGGACGACCGTTCCCTATCGCAATACATTAACATTATTTTGAAGAAACACATTAAGTCTGAAATTAACTGAAACGGATTGCCGCGCGACTTGCGGCGCTCGCAGTGACAGAACGGATCTATCGCAATTACGGCATTTCAGCCACATTTACGGAGCCTTTACGGCTCCGTATTTTTTTCTTGTAATTATTTGACTTTTGGGGTATAATATTAGGTAAGATTGGAGTGGTATACTTGCTGAGTCAGTTAATATCCGGAAGGCTCGGAATGAGCGACGCGGTTATATATATATTGTCTTCTCTTGTGGTTATATTTTTAACTCTTCCGGTGCATGAATTCGCCCACGGCCTTGCCGCCGTAAAATTAGGCGACCCTACGCCCCGTTATCAGGGCAGGCTTACAATCAACCCGTTTCGTCACATAGATTATCTGGGCGCTGCCTGCATACTGCTTTTCGGTTTCGGCTGGGCAAAGCCCGTAGGCGTTAATCCGAGCAATTTTAAAAATCCAAAACGCGATATGGCTATAACCGCCCTTGCAGGTCCGCTTTCAAATATTATAGTTGCGCTTATAGCCCTTCTTTTGGCGAATGTTGTAAGGCTTTTTATAGCCGGCTTTGCTTCGTTGCTTATTTATCTGCATTTATTTTTATATTATGTGGCTTATATAAACGTTTCTCTTGCAGTTTTCAACCTTATCCCCATTCCCCCGCTCGACGGCTCGCGCCTTTTGTCCGCATTGCTGCCGAACAAGCAGTATTATGCCCTTATGCGTTACGAGCGTTATATTTTTTGGGGGCTTTTGGCGCTTTTGTGGCTCGGCGTGTTAGACATTCCGCTTGACCTTTTAACCGGTAAGGTAATGAGCTTTATTACCTACATTGCCGGTCTGCCGTTTGCATTTATTAAGTAATATGGAAAATACTATATCTTATAAAATAGAGGGCTTTGAGGGCCCGCTCGACCTGCTGCTGCAGCTTATTGCAAGAAACAAGCTTAATATATACGATATACCGCTTATAACGCTTATCGACCAGTATTTAGAGCAAATAGAGCTTTTTAAATCCGAGGAAATGGAGATAGAAAGCGAATTTCTTGAAATGGCGGCAAGGCTGCTGTATATTAAAACCGTAAGTCTTTTACCTAAGCACGACGAGGTTGTAAAGCTTAAAGAGGAGCTTACGGGCGAGCTGCTTGAATATATGGTCTGCAAGCAGATAGCGGAAAAGCTCGGCACTATGCAATCGGGCTTCAACAGCTTTGTAAGAAAACCGGAAGAACTTCGGTTTGACAATACCTACGAGCTTATTCACCAAAAGGACGTTATGTATCTTTCGTATCTTTCCGCAGTAGGCAGGGGTCAAAGAAAGCTGCCGCCCTCCACCGCGCCGTTTACCAAAATAGTTGCAAAAAAAATTGTAGCGGTTTCCGCCAAAATAGTCTTTGTTATAAGAAAGCTTTGGACAGGCTCGGATAAAAAGCTGATCTCGCTTTACAAAACCGCCGGCAGCCGCTCTGAGCTTGTGGCTACGTTTTTAGCGGTGCTTGAGCTTTGCAAGGCCAACAGGGTGCACGTGGAAGGCGATTCGGACAATGCCGAAATAACACTTATTAAGGAGCATAAACGTAAATGACCGTTAAAGAGCTTATACCGGCGTTTGAGGCGGTGCTTTTTTCAGGCGGCGAGCCGCTTAGTATAGAACGCTTTTCACAGGTGTTTGATATTACGCCCGAAACCGTAACCGAGGTTATGGAGCAGTTATCCGCGCAGCTTGATAAAAATAACAGAGGAATCAAGCTTTTGCGTATGGAAAACACATATCAGCTTGCCACTAAGGAAGCATATGCCGAATATATTAAAAAGGCGTTTGATATAAAGCGCCGCACTCCGCTCTCCCCCGCGGCGCTTGAGGTGCTTGCGGTTATAGCCTATAATCAACCCGTTACAAAATCGTTTATAGAGCAGGTACGCGGCGTTGATTGCTCAGGCGTTGTTACCACGCTTGTTGAAAAGGGTCTTGTTGAAGAGCGCGGAAGATTAGAGCTGCCCGGCAGACCGCTGCTTTACGGCACCACAAAAAACTTTTTGCGGTGCTTTTCAATGAGCGATCTATGCGAATTACCCCCTCTTCCGAAAAACGAAAATGCCGAAAACCGCGTAGCGGAGCAGCTGCCATTAGAAGAAGAGACCGAATAACCGAAGCTTGGAGGAACCGGCTTGACAGCTTTAATAATAATCGCGGCAATAATTATTCTTATTACAGCCCTGCTTTTTTTGCCGGTAAGCCTGTTTTTAAGCTTTAACGGCGATTTTTCGGTTAAAATAAAGCTCGGCGGTATATGTGTTTTTAATTCCGATAATACTAAACCCGAAGACGGAAAACCCGAAAAGAATACTAAGCCCGAAGCTGAAAATAAAAAGGCGGACAGCGGCGAAAAGCAAAACCTTTTTACCGCGCTAAAGGCTAAGCTCGGCTTTACGGGAGCGGTAAAGGAAATACTTTACACCGTAAAATCGGCGCTTGTTAAAATTAAAAAACAGCTTAAAAAAATCACGGTTAAAAGGCTTACGGTAGATATAAGCATAGCTTCCGATAACGCCGCAAAAACCGCCGTTGAATACGGCGCGGTATGCGCTGCGGTATATCCCCTTTTAAGCTTTTTGGAAAGCACAGCCGATATCGGTATAAAGCAAATAAACGTAAGCTCCGATTTTAATTCGCAAAAACCGCATTTTTCTTTTTCGGCGGTTGTAAGGCTTAGAATTATTTATTTAATAATTGCGGCGTTTGCCGCGTTTTGCGAATATAATAAATTTAAAACGAGGAATGAACTATGAGCGAAAACAGCATTAAAAGCATTATGGACGTTACTATGGACAAGCTGCGCGCTATGGTAGACGCCAACACGATTATAGGCGACCCGATAGTGGTAGACGGCGTTACGCTTATACCCGTATCAAAGGTTTCGTTCGGGCTTGCAACCGGCGGAAGCGATTTTCCAAGCAAAACCCAGTCGGGCCTTTCGGCGGAGGCGGCGGCGCGGGCGTTACGGTATCGCCCGTAGCTTTTATAGCGGTAAGCGAAGGAAACGTTAAAATGATGCCCGTTTATAACGAGCTAAGCTCTTTTGATAAAGCGTTTGCTTTGGCGCCCGAAGTGCTTGAAAAGGCTAAGGAAGTATTTAAAAAGGAAAAAAAGAAGGACTCCCTGTAATAACGTACCGCTCCCCTTAATAAAATTAAGGGTGAGGTGGCGAATTTGAAAAGGGTTGTTTGCTTTTTACTTTCTTTAACGCTTTTGTCGGGAATTACGGCTTCGGCGGTTTCAACCTCGGCAAAGGCGGCGGCGGTTATAAACGGCGATACGGGCGAGCTTATATACGCGCAAAACGCCGATGAAAAGCTGCCTATGGCAAGCACAACAAAAATAATGACCGCGCTTTTGCTTTGCGAGCACGGCGAGCTGCAAAAGGAAATTACCGTAACCGCAGATATGCTAAGGGTGGAAGGCTCTTCAATGGGGCTTTTAGCGGGCGACAGGGTGACGTACCACGATCTGCTTTACGGTATGATGTTAGCCTCCGGCAACGACGCGGCAAACGTTACTGCAATAGCGCTCGGCGGCACTGTCGAAAAATTTACCGAAATGATGAACAACCGCGCAAGGGAGTTAGGTCTTGAAAACACCCGCTTTGTAACCCCGTCGGGGCTTGACGCAGAAGGGCACTGCACAACCGCGCGCGAGTTGGCGCTCCTTGCGTACCACGCCCTTAAAAACGAAGAATTTGCCAAAGCGGCGGCAAGCAAAACCGCAACGCTTAATTACGGCAATCCCCCGTACAGAAGAACGCTTAAAAACCATAATAAAATGCTTACCCTATACGAAGGCGCCATCGGCGTAAAAACAGGCTTTACCAAAAAATCCGGCAGATGCTTAGTCTCCGCCGCACGGCGCGAGGGAAAGCTGGCGATCGCCGTAACTCTAAACGACCCTAACGACTGGAGCGATCACGCCGCACTGCTTGATTACGGGTTAAGCTCTATAAAGCAAACTGCATTTTCGCCTAAAACCGCCTCTTATCTACTGCCCGTTATAGGCGCCGATATAAATGAAATTCAGGTTTTTATAGAACCGTATACAGTAAACACGCTTGAAACCGAAGAAATAGGCTGCACAGTAAGGCTGCCGCAGTTTGTATACGCCCCGATAAAAAAAGGCGAGGTTTTGGGAACCGCCGTTTATACCTTAAACGGCGATATAATAGGCACCGCGGATATCTGCGCGCCTAAAAGCATTGCGGTAATAAACGCCGCACCGAATAAGGGCGCGGTTTTTTTAAGAAATTTAAAATACATACTTTTGAACATATAGGAGTTAAAATGAAGGATAACAGGATACGGCTTCAAAAACACCTTTCGGAATGCGGAATAGCGTCCCGCAGAAAGGCAGAGGAGCTTATAGAGCAGGGAAAGGTAAAGGTAAACGGGCATACGGCAGTGCTCGGCGCAAAGGTTGACCCCAAACGCGATAAGGTGACCGTGCGCGGCAAAACAGTAACGGCTGTAAATGAAAAGCATTATATAATGCTTAATAAACCGCGCGGCTTTGTTACAACCGCAAAGGATGAATTGGGCAGAAAAAACGTTTGCGACCTTGTAGCTGACGCAGGCGTGCGCCTTTTCCCAGTCGGCAGGCTCGACCGCGATTCGGAAGGGCTTTTAATTATGACCAACGACGGCGAGTTTGCAAACAAGCTCACCCACCCCTCCTCCCACGTTAATAAGACATACCGCGTTACCGTAAAGGGCGAGGCAAGCGAGGAACGCCTGCTAAAAATGAAAGAGGGAATAATTTTAGACGGCAGAAAGACCCTGCCGTGCGACTGCTTTGTTGCAGAGCGCAAGCCGGACAGAACCGTGCTTATATTTATGCTTAACGAGGGTAGAAACCGCCAGATAAGACGTATGTGCGAGGCTGTCGGTCTTACGGTGATACGCCTTAAAAGAACCGAAATATCGGGCGTAAAGTTAGGTATGCTGCCGCAGGGCAAATGGCGCGAGCTTAACGAAAAGGAAATGCGGCACTTAACAAACATAACACAGAAAAAAGAGGAAGCGTAATGATAACCGTAGCGGTTCTTGAGGACAGAAAAAAGACAGCGGAAATTTTTAACGAAAACGGCTTAAGCTTTAACGAAAGCTCCGGCTGTATGCAGGCGGTATGCGGCAGCGACTGCTTAGGCTGCAGCCTGTATTCGCTTGACGGCGATAAAATTATTATATACAAAATATATCCGCTAAATGACATTATGCTTGCTGACGGTATTTTACGCAGCACCCTGCACTTAGCGGCAAGGCGCGGAATAACAAATGCGTATTATACGCAAGATGAAGAGCTTTTTGAAAGGCTCGGATTTATAAAGGATAAAAGCTTAAAGATCCTTGATATTACTATGCTGACCAAAGAATGCTGCGGCGGCTGTAAATAATACCGCAAAAATCTTTTAAAAACACAATTTTTTTCTTGACTTTGTCCGCCGATTATGGTATAGTTATTAGGCGCTGAAAAATGCTGGTGTAGCTCAGTTGGTAGAGCAGCTGATTTGTAATCAGCAGGTCGGGGGTTCGAGTCCGTCCACCAGCTCCAATTTCATACGGAGGAGTTCCCGAGTGGCCAAAGGGGGCAGACTGTAAATCTGTTGTCGACGACTTCGATGGTTCGAATCCATCCTCCTCCACCATCCCTCCAATCCAGATGCCTGGGTTGGAGGGATTTCTTGTTTTCCCAGACTCCTTTCCCTTAGAAGGCCCCCGTTCCAAGGGATTTTGCGGGTTCAAAAATAGAACATATGTTCTATTTTTAGCATAGCAGGTCCCCACCTATTTGTCAACGGACAAGGCCCAGCGCCCCCATTCCCCACTCCCCCTTCTGGGACTGGGTCTGCCCGCCCTCCAGAAAAAAACGTAAAAAACGGCCCCTGTCTCCGGCGGCGCTGCCGCGCCGGAGACAGGGGCCCAATCTCCCCCATCACCGATGGGAGGAGAGGTATTCTTTCAGGTAGAGAATGCCTTGGCGGTACCCGTCCAGCCCCAACCCCATGTAGGTCTTCAGGCAGGCCAGCCGGGCATAGGACACCTGGCGAAAGTCCTCCCGCTTGGACACGTCGGAGATGTGCACCTCCACCGCTGGGATCTGTACCGCCTTCAGGGCATCCAGGATGGCCACGCTGGTGTGGGTGTAGGCGGCGGGGTTGATGACGATGCCGTCAAAGGTCCCCAGGGCCTGCTGGATCTTGTCCACAATGGCCCCCTCGTGGTTGGACTGGAAGACCTCCACCCCGATGCCCTCCTGGGCGCAGGTGTCCTCCACCAGGGCCACCAGGGCGGCGTAGTCCTCCTTGCCGTAGAGGTCGGGCTCCCGGATCCCCAGGAGGTTCAGGTTGGGGCCGTTAATCACTAAAATGTTCATAGGCTTCCTCCAACTTCTGGGCCACCTTCTCGGCCGGGCCGTCGTTGGCCACGGTGATGTCCGCAAAGCGGCGGTACATGGGCAGGCGGATGGTGTACATGTCCTCCAGGCTCCCCTTCAGGGAGAGGGGGCGCCCCTTCTTCGGCAGCTTGGACAGGGCCCGCTCCAGGAAGAAAATGGCGCCGTTTTGGTGGAGGTGGGGGTAGTTCTCCGGCCGGGTGACGCAGCCCCCGCCGGTGGCAATCACCAGGCCCGAGGATTTCCCCAGCTGGGCCAGAAGGGCGGTCTCCTCCTTGCGGAAGGCCTCCTCCCCATAGTGGGTGATGTACTCCCCCACGGGCATGTGCAGGACCTTCTCCAGCTCTGCGTCGGTGTCCACGAAGGGGCGGTCCAGCTGGGCGGCCAGGGCCCGGCCCACGGTGGACTTGCCGCAGCCGGGCATGCCCACCAGGATCCGGTTCTCCATCCGGCTGCGCAGGGTGCGGTAGGCCTCCTGGGTGCGGATGGCGGGGATCACCTCTCCGGTGAAGAGTTGGGCGGCGCACCGGGCCTGCTCGGCCAGCATGTACAGCCCCCCCAGGTGGGGGATACCCAGGGTCTCCGCCTGCTGCAGCAGAGCGGTGCGGGCGGGGTTATAGATGAGGTCCAGCACCCCCTCACAGTGGGGGAACTGGCGCAGGTCCACAGGGGATGCGGCGGTGTTGGGATACATGCCCACCGGGGTGGCGTTGACGATGACGGCGGCGTCCTGGTGGCGGTCCAGGTTGTCATAGTTGTTCTCCCCGGTGCGGGAGATCACCACAACCTCCCCCGCCCCCAGCTTCCGCAGGACATACTGGGCCGAGAGGCTGGCCCCCCCAGAGCCCAGCACCAGGCACTTCCGGCCCAGGATGCGGATGCGGCTCTTCCACACCATGCCCTCAAAGCCGGCCGCGTCGGTGTTGTCCCCCAGCAGGGAGCCGTCCAGCTGTTTGAGCACGGTGTTCACGCTGCCGATGGTGGCGGCGGTCTCGGTGAGGTCGTCGCAGATGGCCAGCATGGTGGTCTTGTAGGGGATGGTGACGTTCAGGCCCTGGAAATCCCGGACCCGGAGAAAGTCCCCCAGCCGGTCCGGGGAGACCTCAAAAAGCTCGTAGTCGTAGTCGCCAAAGAGGGCGTGAAGGGCCGGGGAGTAGCTGTGCCCCAGTTTTTCTCCCAACAGTCCGCATCGCATCAAATCACCTCACTGTAACTGCCCAGATACTGGAACTCCTCGCAGACGGCAGACAGGTCGTCCACCATGCGGATGAACTCGTCGGAGTAGACCGAAGTCTCCAGGTCGAAATAGAACATGAACTCGAACTCCCGGTCGGGGAGGGGGCGGCTCTCCAGCTTGATCAGGTTCAGGCCCAGGGCATAGAACCGGGCCAGGATCTGGTACAGGGAGCCGGGCCGGTGGGGCAGGACCACCATGAGGGAGGTCTTGTCCGCCCCGGGATAGATCTCCAACTTCTTGGAGATGCAGATGAACCGGGTGTAGTTGTTGCTCCGGTCCTGGATGTCTGCGGCCAGCCGCTCCAGGCCGTAGAGCTCAATGCAGCGGTGGGAGGAGATGGCGGCCACGTCGGTGCGGTCAGACTGGGCCACGGCGGCCGCGGCGGCGGCGGTGTTCTCGCAGGGGGTGACCTTCACGTCCTTGCCCAGCTTCTCCAGGAAGGCGGTGCACTGGCTGATGGCCTGGGGGTGGGAGAAGATCTCCTTGATGTCCTCCAGCTTGGTGCCCTTTTTGGCCACCAGGTTGTGGTCCACCTTCAGCCGGGTGGAGCGGACGATCTTAAAGCTGCTGTGGCGGAGCATCAGGTCATAGATCTGCTTGACAGAGCCGGCGGTGCTGTTCTCCAGGGGGAGCACGCCGTAGTCGCAGAAGCCGTTCTCGATGGCGGAAAAGACGCTCTCGAAGCTGCCGAAGTACATCACCTGGGGGTGCTTGAACATCTTCTCACAGGCCAGCTGGGAGTAGGCCCCCTCCACCCCCTGGCAGGCCACCGTGGCAGAGGGCGGGAAGAGGTTGGGGGTGCTCTCCATGGCGCTCTCGATCTCCTTGCGCAGGGCGGAGGGCTGGGGGTTCACCGCGTGCTGGTACCCCCGGCTGATCTCAAAGAGCATGGACCACAGGGCATAGCCGTACTGCGCCAGTTCCGGGGGGAGTTTGGCGGCAATGTCCGCCAGCTTCTCCCGCTCCCGGGCGGGGTCCAGGGTGGGCAGGCCCTGGGCCTTCTTCTCCTGGGCCACCTGGGCCACCACCTCCATCCGCTGGAGGAAGGCCTGGACCAGGGTGTCGTCAATGCCGTCGATTTTCGCTCTCAGTTCCTCTAAGTTCATTTCGCGTTGCTCCTTTTCTGCTGTTCTAGCCATGCGTCGTATACGGCAATGGCCGCCGCTGCCTCCAAGCAGGGCACCGCCCGGGGGACGATGCAGGGGTCGTGGCGGCCGTGGATCACTAAGGTGGTATTCTCCCCCCGGGACAGGGACACGCTCTCCTGGGGCTGGCCGATGGAGGGGGTGGGCTTCACCGCCGCCTGGAAGACCAGGGGCATGCCGTTGGTGATGCCCCCCAGAATCCCCCCGGCGTGGTTGGTGCGGGTGCGCACCTGGCCGGCCTCGTCGAAGTAGAAGGGGTCGTTGTTCTGGCTGCCCCGGCGGTCGGCCACGGCAAAGCCGGCGCCGAAGGCCACCCCCTTCACCGCGGGGATGGCGAAGGCCAGCCGGGCGATGCGGTTTTCCATCCCGTCCAGCATGGGGTCCCCCAGGCCGGCGGGCAGGCCGATGACGGCGCACTCCACCAGGCCGCCCAGGGAGTCCAAATCCTCCTTGGCCTGGGCGATGGCCCCCTGCATCCTTGTCCCGGCGTCCGGGTCCAGGACGGGAAAGTCCCGCCCTCCCGGGGCCAGGAGGGTCTCCCGGTCCAGGTTCACGGGGTCATAGCTCTGGTCGGGGATACCCCCCACGGCGGCGATGTGGGCCCCCACATAGATCCCCTTCCGGGCCAGGATCTGCTTGCAGATGCCCCCGGCGATGCACAGGGGGGCGGTGAGCCGGCCGGAGAAGTGGCCGCCCCCCGCCACGTCCTGAAAGCCCCCGTACTTCACCTGGGCGGTGTAGTCGGCGTGGCCAGGGCGGGGGATGTCTCGGAGGTTGTCATAGTCCCCCGACCGGGTGTTGGTGTTGCGGATGAGGGCCGCCAGGGGCGCCCCGCAGGTGTACCCCCCCGCCAGGCCGGAGAGGATCTCCGGCCGGTCCTCCTCCTTCCGGGTGGTGGCCCAGGGGCCCCGGCCCGGGGCCCGGCGGTTGAGGAAGGCCTGGAGTTCCTCCAGGTCGATGGCCTCCCCGGCGGGCAGGCCGTCTATCGTCACCCCGATGCCCGGGGCGTGGGACTGGCCGAAAAGGGAAACGGTCAGCTGACCGTAATAAATACTGCTCATGGTATTGTCCTCATTATTATGAAAGATCCGGGGCCATCCGTCAAGGGGCATCTGCCCCTTCCACCCCCTTGCCCAGGGCGGCCAGGTCCCGCCAAAAGGCGGGGTAGGATTTGTCCACCGCCTGGGCGCCGGTGATGGTCACCGGGGCCTCGCAGGCCCCGGCGGCCACGGCGGCAGCCATGGCAATCCGGTGGTCCCCGGCGGCGTCCACGGTGCCCCCGCGGAGCAAATTTACAGAAGAATTTATCTCAAAAAGTA
>ERZ772821.1303-NODE-1303-length-15471-cov-6.480799_pt1 | contig 15471 bp, 16 predicted proteins | sample MGYA00580859_ERZ772821 | MGnify/ENA primary metagenome ERZ772821 (study PRJEB29015, sample SAMEA2737674) | human gut metagenome | biome: human gut; feature: human-associated habitat; material: faeces | place: China | collected 2012 ...
CTTTTGGCTTGGCATCTGCCGCACCTCGCTCGCCGTATCGGCACTTAGAATTATGTGGTATTGCCTTAATAATCATCTGCCGAACGGCAAAACAGCTTTACAATCTTCGGTAAAAAAGCGTGATGAACAACGATTTTGCAGGAATCGCCAAAAAGGCCTTGCACTTTTTGTACAGTCTGCTATAATAACAGCATCACAGAACACGAACGGGACAAAGGGGTCGCGTACTTGTAAAAGTACAGCGGCCCCTTTCCGTTACGCACAAAGGCGTGCAGCACATCACCGTGCTGTGCGCCTTTTGTTTTGTATGAATATCAGAAAGAGGGGTCACACAATGAAAAAGCGTAATCGAGTTCTGGCACTTACCGTAGCAGCTGCAATGTCCGCCAGTCTGCTGGCAGGCTGCGGCTCCAGCGCACAGCAGGGCGGGGCCGCATCAAGTGAAGCTGCTTCCACCGACACCGCCGCATCTGTGTCGGACGGCGGTGAGGATAACATCATTCGCGTCGGCGTTGTCTGTTCCATGACCGGCGGATCCGCTATCTATGGCGAGGGCGCACAGAACGCCGTTGACATGGCAGTCGAGGAGATCAACGCGGGTGATTCCGGCTACAAAATAGAAATCGTCAACGGCGGCAAGGTCGCAGACGATGCTAAGGACGCCAAGCAGGCCATGAACGCCTACAACAAGGTCATGGCCGACTCGCCGGAGGCCATCGTGGGCAGCTTCTTCTCGTCGGTCACACTGCCCATGGCAGAACAGGCCTCCAAGGACGGCATGCTGCTGCTGGCAACAGGTGCGACAAACGCCGATGTGACTTTAAAAGGCGATTCGATTTTCCGCAACTGTTTCATTGACCCGTACCAGGGCAAGATGGCGGCATTGTTCGCAAAAGACAAGAGCTTTGCCAAGGTGGCCGTCATCTATGCAAAAGATGACGACTACTCCAATGGTCTGAAGGACGCCTTTGTTGAAAACTGCGAGGCTAACGGCATTGAGGTCGCCTACGTCGGCGAATGCATGACCACCGATACAGACTACTCTTCTCAGGCGGCACAGGCCGTTGCAAGCGGCGCAGATCTGCTGTATTATCCCTGCTTCCTCGACACCGTTCCGCTTCTTGTTGGTGCAGCCCGCAATGCCGGATTTACCGGTGCAATCATGGGCGGTGACGGCTGGGACGGCTCCGATACCACCGGCCTTGCCGAACAGTTCGATGACTGCTACTTCACGAACCACTACTCCAGCGAGGATACCGCCCCGGCTGTCCAGAACTTTGTTGCCAAGTACACAGAAAAGTACGGCACCGAAAGCCTGAACGCCTGCGCAGCCCTGTATTACGACGCTATGTATATGCTGGTGCAGGCCGCCGAGAACGCAGGCGGTACCGACACGGCAAGCCTTGTCAAGGGTATGACCGGCATGAGCTTCACCGGTGTCGGCGGCGACATTACACTGGACGAGAACGGCGACGCAATCAAGAGTATCGCAATCAATACCTACATTGACGGCGAAGTCAAGTGGACCGAGACACTGGGGTCCGACGGCACGGTCGTTTCCAAGGCAGAGTAAGATACAATCGCATTGGGGCGGGGGAAAAGGCCCCGCCCTTTGCGTTTAGGAAAGGGGAATGGATCAGATGACTTTCTCACTGTTTTTTCAAAGCCTGATAAACGGCTTAAACCAGGGCGCAATTTATGCGCTGATTGCCTTGGGCTACACAATGGTCTACGGCATTATCCGCATGATCAACTTCGCCCACGGTGACTTTATCATGATCGGCGCATACACGCTGTTCTACACCATCCCGCTGATGGTCAACGCCGGGATGCCCGCATGGCTTTCGGTTATCGTTGCTATTGCGGTATGCGCGTTGGTGGGCGTACTGGTCGAAACCTTTGCCTACCGCCCCGTGCGCAAGGCAGGGCCGATGTCCGCACTGATCACGGCGCTGGCTATGAGCATCTTTTTGGAGAACCTGGCCATGGTACTGTTTGGTGCCAAGCCCCACAACGTGCAGGCCATCTTCAGCCTGCCCACCATCACCGTGGGCAGCGTGGCCCTGCCGCTGAACGTGCTGCTGACGATTGCCATTGGCCTGGGCATTATGATCGCTTTGCAGCTTTTCGTCAAAAAGACGAAGCTCGGCAAGGCGATGCGTGCCGTGCCGCAGGATAAGGATGCGTCCACCCTCGTCGGCATCAACGTCAACAGAATCATCACAACGACATTTGCCATCGGCTCGGGCCTGGCGGCGGTGGCGGCGCTGATGTACTGCGCCACCTATCCCCGCGTCACGAACGATATGGGCAGTATGATGGGCATGAAGGCGTTTATCGCCGCCGTGCTGGGCGGCATCGGAATCATCCCCGGCGCGATGCTGGGAGGTATCCTGATCGGCCTGATTGAAATTTTTGTCAAGCTGTTTGCCCCCGGCTGGTACGAGGCCGTGACCTACGGTACGCTGATCGTGATTCTGCTGGTGAAGCCTTCCGGTATTCTGGGCAAGAATGTCGGTGAAAAAGTGTAAGGGAGCGTGAACAAAATGACGAAACGACGGCTGGCCTCCTACGGCCTGAATCTGGTTGGTGTCGCGCTGCTGTACGCGGCCATCACGCTGGCTTTTACCTTCAACGTCTTCGGCAAAAGCACGACTTACATCCAGGGCATCTGCACGACTGCCTGCTACACGATCATCATGGTCACGTCGCTCAACCTCGTCGTGGGCTTTATGGGTGAGTTCTCGATGGGTCATGCGGGCTTTGTCTCGGTGGGGGCGTATGTGTCCGCCATCGTGTCCGGCGCGCTGGCCGGGCACGGGCTTTCGGATCTGGCGCTGCTGCTCGTTGCGATTCTGGCGGGCGGCCTGGCCGCGGGCCTTATGGGCATTGCAGTCGGCATCCCGGCACTGCGGCTGCGCGGCGACTATCTGGCTATCGTTACGATGGCTTTTGCCGAGATTATCCGCGTCTGTTTCTGCAACTTTTCCATTACGGGCGGCGGCAAGACGATGAGCGGCATTCTCAAGCTTTCCACGTTTGACCGCGCATTCTGGATCATGGTCGTCTGCGTGACGGTTATGTTTCTGTTTGTGCGCAGCCGCTTTGGCCGCACGGTGCAGGCCATCCGCGAGGATTACATTGCGGCGTCGGCCTCGGGCATCAACGTGACCTACTACAAGGTACTGACCTTTGCGGTCTCGGCGTTCTTTGCGGGCGTCGGCGGCAGCGTCTACGCCCACTACATGACCGCGATGATCCCCACAAACTTCAACTTCAACTATTCGGCAGAGCTGCTCTCTGAAGTCATCATCGGCGGCACAGGCTCGCTGACCGGCTCCATCATCGGTGCGGCATTCTTGTCCAGCCTGCCGGAGCTGATGCGTGATTTCTCCACCTACCGTATGCTGGCCTACTCTGTCGTGCTGGTGCTGGTCATGCTGTTCCGCCCGGGCGGTATCTTCGGACGCTGGGAGTTCAGCCTGACCCGCCTGTTGGACGGCATTCGGCACCCCAAGGCAAAAGCCGCGAAAGGAGCGTGAACCCGTTATGGCAGCACCCGTATTGAAAGCACAGCATCTCGGCATCCAGTTCGGCGGCCTGAAGGCTGTGGATGACTTCAACATGGAAATTGGCGAGTCCGAGCTGGTCGGGCTCATCGGCCCCAACGGCGCGGGCAAGACGACGGTTTTCAACCTCATTACCGGCGTCTACAAACCCACCGAGGGTTCGTTCTACCTCTGCGGTGAGCGGATGAACGGCAAAAAAACGCATCAGATCGTCCATGCTGGCATTGCCCGCACATTCCAGAACATCCGCCTGTTCAAAAAGATGACTGTCATCGAGAACGTCAAGACGGCCATGCAGGGCCACACGACCTACGGCATGGCGGACGCCATCTTCCGTACCAAAAAGTACTGGCAGCAGGAGGCGGAAATCACCGCCCGCGCCAAGGAGCTGCTGGCCGTCGTGCACCTCTCCGGCAAGGAGGATCTGGAGGCCGACAATCTGCCTTACGGCGAGCAGCGCCGCCTGGAGATTGCCCGCGCCCTGGCCACCGATATGAAGCTGCTGCTGCTTGACGAACCGGCGGCGGGCATGAACCCCACCGAGACCGAGGAGCTGCTGGAAATCATCAACTACATCCGCAAGGAATTTAAAGTGTCCGTCCTGCTCATCGAGCATGATATGAGCCTTGTCATGAAGATCTGCGAGCGCATTCAGGTGCTGGATTTCGGCACCACGATTGCTTCCGGCACGCCGGAGCAGATTGCCAACGACCCGCATGTCATCGAGGCATATCTGGGCAAGGACGAACCGGGGGAGGCCGCCAATGCTTGAGATCAAAGACCTGTACGTCAACTACGGTGCCGTCCACGCGCTGAACGGCGTATCCATGACCGTGAAGGATGGCGAGATCGTCTCGCTGATTGGGGCGAACGGCGCGGGAAAAACAACGACCCTGCGCACGATAACCGGTCTGGAAAAGGCGGCAAGCGGCTCCATCACCTTCGACGGGCACGACTTGCGCAAGATCGAACCCAGCAAAATCATCACGCTGAAACTGGCCCATGTGCCGGAAGGGCGGCACATCTTCCCCCAGATGACGGTGGAAGAAAACCTCGAGATGGGGGCTTTTACCGACCAAACCGACATGGCCAGAACGATGGCCGATGTCTACGAGCGTTTTCCCCGCTTAAAAGAGCGCAAGCGCCAGCTGGCTGGCACGCTCTCCGGCGGCGAGCAGCAGATGCTGGCCGTGGGCCGCGCCCTGATGGGAAAGCCGAAGATGATTTTGATGGATGAGCCGTCCATGGGTCTGTCCCCACTGTTGGTAAAGGAAATTTTTGCCATCATCCGGGAGGTGAACAAGCAGGGCATTACGATTCTGCTGGTGGAGCAGAACGCCAAGATGGCGCTGGCCATCTCTGACCGTGCCTACGTGCTGGAAACCGGCACCATCACGCTTTCCGGCGATGCGCAGGAGCTGCTGAACGACGCTCGCGTCAAAAAAGCCTATTTGGGGCAGTAAGGAGGAAGTGCTATGTATCCGAACTATCCCTACTTTGCCGTGGCCATTACCCGCACCTGCGGGTCGGGCGGCGGCAGTTACATCGGCAAAAAGCTGGCGCAGGATTTTGATATTGATCTGTATGACCGCAAACTGCTGCGCCTGGCAGCCGAGGACAGCGGCATCAATGAAAAAATCTTTGCCGCTGCCGATGAAAACACCAAAAAAACGCTGCTATACCGTGTTTCGCGGCATATTTACGACGGCAGCGTCATCCCGCCGGAGAGCGGCAATTTCATCAGCGACCAGAACCTTTTCAACTATCAGGCCAAGGTCCTGCGTGAGCTGCTGAACGAGGAAAGCTACATCTGCGTGGGCCGCGCGGCGGATTTTGTGCTGAAAGACAAACCCAACGTGCTGACCGTCTACATCGACGCGCCCTATGAGGACCGCATTGAGCGGGAGATGAAGCGCCAGGGCATCGGACGCAGCCAGGCCATCCACTACATTGATAAGCTCGACCACTATCGGGAAAGTTACTATAAGTATCATACGGGCCGCCAGTGGAAGCGTGTGGAAAATTACGACCTCTGCCTGGACAGCGCCGCGGTTGGGCTGGATAACTGCGTGGAGGTCATCAAGAAAGTTATTGAACTGAAATTTGGGGTAAAGTGCCCACGGTAAAAAGCAACAGGGGAGGAAAGACTTATGGAAGCACTGGCCTATTATGACGGAAAAATCGGCACACCGGAGGAACTGACAGTTCCCTTCAATGATCGTGTGCATTTCTTCGGTGACGGTGTATACGACGCCACTGTCGGCGCAAACGGCAAGGTCTACCTGATGCAGGACCACCTTGACCGCTTTTACACCAGCGCCAGGGCATTGGATATCCACATCCCGATGCCGAAAGACGAGCTTGGCAGACTGCTGACCGACCTGCTGGCCAAGGTGGACGGTACAACGCATTTTGTTTACTGGCAGGTCACCCGCGGCGTCGAGACCCGCAACCACGTCTACGCCGAGGACCTGCCCGGCAAGCTGTGGGTGTCCATCCGCCAGAACCATTTGAACGACCCAGATGTGCCCATCAAGCTCAACACCGAGGAAGACACGCGCTTTTATCACTGCAACATCAAGACGCTGAACTTGCTGCCCAGCGTTGCAGCGGCGCAGCACGCAAAGCGCATCGGCGTGCAGGAGACGGTGTTCCACCGTGGTGACATCGTGACCGAGTGCGCTCACTCCAACGTGTCGATTCTGAAGGATGGCGTATTTTATTCGCATCCCAACGATGAATTTATCCTGCGCGGTATCGCCAAGACCCACATGATCCAAGCGTGCTACCGCCTGGGCATTACAGTCATGGAAAAATGCTTTACGCTGGATGACCTGCGCAACGCCGATGAGATCATCGTGACGTCGTCCTCCAACTTCTGCCTGCACGCCTGCGAGGTGGACGGCAAGCCCGCGGGCGGCAAAGACCCCGCCACGCTGAAAGCGATTCAGAACGAGGTCCTGCGCGAATACTACGCCTACACCGGCAAAACAACCGTTATTGACTGAAACGGGGGTGAGAAGGATGACCCGTGACGAACTGGAAAAGCGCAACGTAGGCGAAAATCTCGATGCTTTGATGAATCTTGACCCCCGCGGCTACGGTGTCTGCCGCATTTTGTACGCGGGCAGCCGCGCCTATACCGGTGAACCTCTGACGATGCACGCGGCGCAGGTGCTGTGCGATGCGGTAAAAGAGAACGATCTGGTGTACATTATTACCGGATTCGTCCTGCTGCCGCATAAAGTGCCCGAGATGGACGGCACGGTCAGTTCCATGCTGCTGGCCCGCGCGTTGGTGATGGCGTTCGGTGCAAAGCCGGTCATCGTATGCCCCGCCGACAGCGTTCAGGCCATAGAAAAGTGCGCCGCCGTCGTTGGTCTGCATATCTATGAAGACCTCGACATCGTGCAGACGCTGCCTTTAAGCATGGGGGTCGCGGCCTTTACCAAAAACCTGGCCGACGCCCCGGCTCAGGCTGCCGAGCTGGCTGCCCGCAAGCCCGCGGCAGTCGTCTCTGTCGAAGCCTGCGGCGCGAACGCCCTGGGGGTCTGTCACAATGCCGTCGGGCTGGACGTGACCGCCTTGCAGGCCCGCAGCGATGTGCTGTGGGAAAAGCTGCGCGCCGACGGTGTGCCGAATATCGCCATCGGTGACTTGGGCAATGAGATCGGCATGGGCACGATTGCCGACCACATCAAAAAATATGTGCCGTTCACCGACAGGGGCGAGTGCCAATGCGGCTGCGGCGGGGGCATATTAAGCGCCACCAGAACTGACAACATTATCACGGCCACCTGCTCCGACTGGGGCTGCTACGGCTTGATGGCCGCGCTGGCGTATCTCAAAAAAGATATGGAGATCCTGCACCACGAGGACATGGAGTCCGAGGTCATGCGGGTGGCGGCACGCAACGGGTTTATTGATATGACGGGCTCACTGCTGCCGGGCATTGACGGATTCAGCACGCGCATGAACGTCAGCATCGTCAGTCTGATGCGCCAGTGCACGGCCTACGCGGTACGGTACTCCCACAAGTCTGATCACTGGTTCGGCCCTGTGTTGGCAAAGCACTTCTTTGACTGACTATTATAGAAGGAAGGGGGCAGTGGTCATGCTGCCGTTTACGGTACACCCGGTTGGGGACTGCGCCCTGCTGGCGGGATTCACCCAGCGCATTGCACCGGAGATCGGCGCGGCGGTGGCGGCACTGAACAGCCGCGTTTTGGCGGCCAAGCTGCCCGGCGTGACCGAGACAGTGCCCGCTTTTGCGTCGCTGCTGGTGGTGTATGATCCGCTTGTGACCGACTATGACACGCTGGCGGCAGCCCTGCAAGGGCTGCGTGACGCTGACGGCGCGGACACCGCGGCGGGGGAGGGGAGGCTGGTCACGATCCCCGTATGCTACGGCGGCGATTTCGGCCCCGACCTGCCCTTTGTGGCAAAGCACGCGGGGCTGACCGAAGCAGAAGTCATCGCGCTGCACACCGGGCGGGAATACCGCATTTATATGCTGGGGTTCCTGCCGGGGTTCCCGTACCTGGGCGGGCTGGACGAACGATTGTTTACCCCGCGGCTGAACACACCGCGCACGGCCATCCCGGCCGGGGCGGTGGGCATCGGCGGCGAACAGACCGGTATTTACCCCATTGCCAGCCCGGGCGGCTGGCAGCTCATCGGCCGCACGCCGCGCAAACTGTTTGACCCGGAATCGGGCGCACTGCCCTACACGGCGGGGGACCGCATAAAATTTGAACCCATCACCGCGGCGGAATTTGCAGCCCTGGCGGCAAAGGAGGGCACGGTATGAGCATCACCGTACTGGACCCCGGCCCGCTTACAACTGTGCAGGATGCGGGCCGCGTGGGCTATGCTGCCCAGGGCTACCGCAGCTGCGGCGCAGCGGACGGATACGCCTACCGTCTGGGCAATGTGCTGGTCGGCAACGACCCGGGTGCAGCCGTGCTGGAATGCACCCTGCGCGGCGCGGCCCTGCGGTTTGAAACGGACACCGTCTTTGCTCTGACGGGGGCCGAAAGCCCTGCTGCGCTGGACAGTACGCCCGTACCCTATTACGCACCGCTGCTTGCCAAAGCAGGCAGTGTGCTGCAGATGGGGGCGGCAAAAACAGGGCTGCGCAGCTATCTGGCCGTGGGCGGCGGCATTGCCACCCCGCCCGTGCTGGGCAGCCGCGCCACCGATGTAAAATGCGGCATCGGCGGCTTGGAGGGCCGCAAGCTGGCCGCGGGCGATACCCTGCCCATAGGCTCATGTGATACCCCCGCGCTGTGGCAGGCCATCACTGCCAAACGGCTGGACCGTCCCTTGCGGGACAAGACTGTGTGCGGCGGGCTGCACCCCATGCGCGTGCAGGGGACGCAGATGCTGCCGCTGCTGCGCGCCGTGCCCGGCCCGCAGGACGCCGCCTTTACCGTGCAGGGCCGGCAGGATTTTATCCACGGTATCTATACCCTGACGCCGGACTGTGACCGTATGGCCTGCAAGCTGGCGGGCACGCCGCTGCAAATGCGCCGCGGCGCGGATATTCTCTCCGACGGTATTGTGCCCGGGTCGGTGCAGGTCTCCGCCGACGGGCAGCCCATTGTCATGCTGGCCGACCACCAGACCACGGGCGGCTATGCCAAAATTGCCACGGTGATTTCTGCCGACTTACCCGCGCTGGCGCAGCTCCGCCCCGGGCAGCAGGTATGCTTTACCTTTGTGACGCCGTCCCGGGCCGTGCAGGCTGCCCGGCAGCAGGCGGCCCTGTGGCAGCGGGTAAGAGATCGCTTGTAAAAGAAGGTGCACGTTATGAACTATTCCGCATTTCCCCCGGCTGAGATTCGGGCGCTGATCCGCGCGGGCAAGCTGGATGCCCCGACCACAGGCTGCTGCGACGGCTACGCCCAGGGTAATCTGGTGGTGCTTCCCAAGGCACTGGCGTGGGATTTCCTGCTGTTCTGCCAGCGCAACCCCAAGGCCTGCCCGCTGCTGGAAGTGGCCGATGCCGGGGAGCGCAGCTTCTCCCAATTTGCCCCGGGCAGCGATATTGCGCAGGACATCCCGCGCTACCGCATCTACCGAAGCGGCGAATTGACCGAAGAAACCACCGATGTGGTGCGCTATTTTGAGGAACGGTCCGATTTGGTCAGCTTCCTCATCGGGTGTAGCTTCTCCTTTGAGTCGGCGCTGCTGGACGCGGACATCCCGGTGCGCCAGATCGAGGAAGGCGTCAATGTACCGATGTACAACACCAACATTCCCTGCACGCCCGCGGGGGTGTTCAGCGGAAATATGGTCGTCAGTATGCGTCCGATTCCCCACGCGCAGGTGCCTGCGGCGGTGGCCATCACGGCGGGCATGCCCCGCGTGCACGGTGCGCCGGTGCAGATCGGCACGCCGGAGGTCATCGGCATCACTGATCTGGCCCACCCTGATTACGGCGATGCCGTGACGATTCGTCCGGGCGAAACACCGGTTTTCTGGCCCTGCGGGGTCACGCCCCAGGCCGTGGTCATGCACTCGAAGCCGGAGTTCTGCATCACGCATGCGCCGGGGTATATGTTTGTGACCGACGTAAAAAACACACTGCTGAAATACTAAGGGGGATGTTGCAATGCCGTCCATTGATTTAAACTGCGACCTGGGCGAGAGCTTCGGCGCGTACACCATCGGCATGGATGCCGAAATTTTGCCCTATGTGACCAGCGCGAACATTGCCTGCGGGTTCCACGCGGGCGATCCGTCCGTAATGCAAAAGAGCGTTCTGCTGTGCAAAAAGTACGGCGTGCAGGTAGGTGCACACCCGGGACTGCCGGATTTGCAGGGCTTTGGCCGCCGCAGAATGGCAATTTCCCCCGCCGAAGCCGAGGCCGACGTGATGTACCAGATCGGTGCGCTGAAGGCATTCTGCGACGCGGCGGGCGTACCGCTGCACCACGTCAAACCCCACGGTGCGCTGTACAACATGGCCGCCAGGGATCCGGTGCTGGCGGCGGCCATCTGCCGCGCTGTGCAGGCTGCAGCTCCCGGTGCTGTGCTGCTAGCACTCTCCGGCAGCGAGATGGTCAAGGCCGCAAACGCCATCGGACTGCCCGTTGCCAGCGAGGTATTTGCAGACCGCGGCTACCAGGCCGACGGCAGCCTTGTGCCACGCGGCGCTCCCGGCGCAATGATCGAGGACGAGGATACCGCCATTGCGCGGGTCTTGCAGATGGCAGCGCAGGGTACCGTACAGGCCGACGACGGCAGCACCGTAACCCTGCAGGCCGATTCCGTCTGCGTCCACGGCGACGGCCCCAAAGCCCTCGCCTTCGTGCAAAAAATCTCCGCCGCCCTCCTTGCCGCAGGGACAACAGTTTCAGCATTTTGATCGTCGGCAGAAAGCAAGATGGGGAATGAACCTATCGGAAGAAGGTAAAGCAGCGCTAAGCGGCAGGAACTTTTTGTCCATAAAAATACCGTTGTATCGTGTGATACAACGGTTGAATAATTTGAATGCAGCCTTTATGTGTTTAGGCAGCGGATCCTGCACGGAGGACGAGCCGACACCATAGCACGAAGGCTGTTTTCATTCCGGCAAACGTCCGTACAGTTCCATTTCACTGTGCAGCTTTTTGGCCAGCCGCGTGTTAAAGACACCGGGTTCGGCACGCCAGCACCAGTTGCCGCCCAGAGTGGACGGCGTGTTCATGCGGGATTCATGCCCAAGGCCCAGCAGATCCTGTGCCTGCACAACAGCCAGATCGGCAGCACTGGACCAGATGCCGCGCATCATGCCCCAGTGATAGCCCTCTTTCTTCGTCAGATTCAGGTAACGCACGGCGCACGCCACGTCCTCAGGGGCGGCGGTTTCCATCCAGCCGTTCACAGGCTCGTTGTCGTGGGTGCCTACATAGGCAATGCAGTTCTTGGGGTAGCTGTGGGGGCGGTAATCGCCGCCGTCACGGCTGTCAAAGGCAAACTCCAGCACTTTCATGCCGGGATAGCCGCATTGCTTCAGCAGGGCAGTGACATCTTCCGTCAGGAATCCCAAATCCTCGGCGATGATGCGCGGGCTGCCCAGCTTTTTCTTTATGGCAGCAAACAGCGCATAGCCGGGACCTTCGCGCCAGCGGCCGTTCCGGGCGGTTGCTTCCCCGTAGGGGATAGCATAATAGCCCGCAAATCCGCGGAAGTGGTCAATGCGAACCACATCATAGATGCTGCACATGTGTTTGATGCGCCGCACCCACCATGCGTAGCCGGTCTTGGCCATGGAGTCCCAGTCGAACAGCGGGTTGCCCCACAGCTGGCCTGTGGCGGAGAAGCCGTCCGGCGGGCAGCCTGCCACCTCGGTGGGCAGCAGGTTCTCGTCGAGCTGGAACTCCTGCGGGCAGCTCCACACATCGACGCTGTCCAGCGCCACATAGATGGGAAGGTCGCCGATGATGCGGATTTCCTGCTGGTTGGCGTAGTGCTTCAGCGCCTGCCACTGACTGTAGAACATAAACTGTACAGCCTGCCAGAACGCCACATCGTCGGCGTACTGCTGCCGGGCTGCTGCCAGGGCTGCGGGCTCACGGCGCCGCAGCGGTTCTTCCCATTCCAGCCAGCAGACTCCGTTGTGGGCGTCCTTCAGCGCCATGAACAGCGCGTAGTCGGGCAGCCAGAAGTCGTTTTCCTTCACAAAGCGGCGGTAGTCGGCACCGGGCTTTGCCAGCAGACGTTTAGCTGCACAGCGCAGCACTGCGTAGCGCTTTTCGTACATGACGCCATAGTTGATGCAGTCGGGGGTGCATTCCCAGTCGATGGACACATATTCCTCCGGTAGCAGCAGTCCCTGCTTTGCCAGATCGTCCAGATCGATAAAATACGGGTTGCCCGCAAAGGTCGAGAACGACTGATAGGGACTGTCGCCGTAGCTGGTGGGGCAGACAGGCAGAATCTGCCAGTATGCCTGCCCGGACTTGACCAAAAAGTCCACAAAGCTGCGCGCGGCTGCACCCATGGTACCAATACCGTAAGGCGAGGGCAGACTTGAAATGGGCATTAGAATGCCGCTTGCTCTCATCAGAGAACCCCTCTTTCTTTTGATAGTAAGCAGCCGGGATGTCTTTCGTTCACAGTTCGCGCACGCTTTCTCCTTCGGTCAGATCGAAGGAGACGATCTCGTGCACGGCATTGCCGGGTTTTTGGATGTTGTGGAGCAGGATCCGCGCCGAACGCTGCGCCAATTGCCCCATATTCTGCCGGATGGTCGTCAGCCGGGGCACACTGTACTGTCCCAGCGCAATGCCGTCAAAACCTGTGACGGAAATATCCTGCGGCACACACAGCCCGTGATCTCGCAGCGCACGAATTGCGCCGAGCGCCATCAGGTCGGACATGGCAAACACTGCCGTAATGTCGGGACTGTGCTTTAAGAGATACTCCATTGCCTCATACCCGCTGGAAAGCGAGAAGCGCGCATACGCATACTGCTTTTCCATGTCAAACGGCAGACCAAGGCGCAGCATAGCACCCTGACAGCCGGCCAGACGGGCGAGACTTGGACGGGAAAGATTGGGCTTGCCGCCGATGATTCCGATGCGGCGGTGCCCCTTTTTGTACAGATATTCGATCATCGTGTCCGATGCAGCCATATCGTCTACGGACACACTGGACAAATTGCGGATGCGCAGGGATGCCGCGCTGTTTGTCAGCAGCAGGCAGGGGATACCCAGTGCCTCCAACTCCGGCGTAAAGTATTCCGGATTTGAGCCGAGAAACAATATACCATGTGGTTTGCGCTCTGTGCAGATGCGTCGGGCCTGCGCAACCTCGTTGGCTTCCTCGTCAATATAGTAGACCGTCGCAACGTAGCCGCTTTCCTCAATGATCTGCTGCAGTGGTTCCAAAATGCCGGCAAACAGCATATTCTGGGTGCCTTTCACAATCAGTGCGATCCCATCGTTGGCCTGCTGCTTCAGATGCTTGGCGTTGGCGTTCGGTTCATAATTGTGGCGGTTTACGATTTCCAATATTTTTTGACGGGTTTCTGCACTGACGCCGGGGGCGTTATTTAAGGCTCGTGAGACGGTCCCGACCGCATAGCCGGACTCCCGCGCAATGTCTTTGATGGTCATTTGCCAATCCTCTTTCTTGAAGAAGTGTCAAATTTACCCCTTGACAGCACCGGCGACCACGCCATCGATAATATATTTCTGGCAGATCAGGTACAGCACGATAACAGGCAACACCGTAATCATGATGCAGGCCATCATGGGTGCCATCTCCACCTTGCCGTAGCTGCCGCGGAAATACTGGATCGCCATAGGAATCGTGCGGTAGGTCTTGATGTCCAGCACCAGCGTGGGCAGCAGATAGTCGTTCCAGACCCACATGGTTTCCAAAATGGCGGTAGAGATCATCGTCGGCTTCAAAATCGGGCAGACGACCTTGAAGAAAATCTGGATGGGATTGCAGCCGTCGATCATAGCGGCTTCTTCAATAGCAATCGGCATAGATTTTACAAAGCCGGTGAACATGAACACCGCAAGTCCCGCGCCGAAGCCCAGATAGATGATGCAGATGTTGTAGGGGTTATTCAGCTTTAAGGTATCAGCAGTTTTTGCCAGTGTGAACATGACCATCTGGAAGGGGACAATCATGCTGAATACGCACAGATAGTACATACCTTTGGACAAGGTGTTCTGCACACGGGTGATATACCATGCGCACATGGAGCAGCACAGCAAAATCAGTGCCACAGACGAAACCGTGATCACTAAACTATACCAGAAAGAGGACAAAAAGTCCATTTCCTGAATGCCATAAATGTAGTTTTTCAGGCCGACGAAGGTCTCGGCGTTCGGCAGCTCAAAGGCGTGGCTCGTCGTGATGGCGCGCTCGGTCTTGAGGGAGTTCATCAAAATCATGAACACCGGGTACAGCCAGGCGATGCACAGGATCGTGAACAGAACGGACAGTACCGCGTTGATGCGGCGGTCTTTTTTAGTAGCACCCATTATGCCTGCACCTCCTTAGAGCGGGTAAAATGCAGCTGGAGCAGCGAAAAAACGACCACAAACAGGAAGAAAACGACGGCCTTGGCCTGACCGATGCCCTTCCACTGGGGTCCGGAGCGTGCGTAGAACGTGTCGTAGATGTTGTAGGCCAGCATCATGGACTGCTTTGCAGGCTCACCGGCTGTCAGCGAGAGGTTCTGGTCGAACAGCTTGAAGGAGTTCGTCAGCGTCAGGAAGGTGCAGATTGTCACGCTGGGCATGACCATCGGGATTTTGATTTTGAACAAAATCTGGCTGCTTGTTGCACCGTCAATGCGTGCGGCCTCCACCAGATCCACAGGCACATTCTGCAAACCGGCAATATAGATGATCATCATGTAGCCGATCTGCTGCCAGCACATCAGGATGATCAAACCCCAGAAGCCGTAAGTGGCATTCAGCGCCAGCAGCGACTTACCCCAGGAGGACAGCAGACCGTTGAGCAGGATCTGCCAGATATAGCCCAGCACGATGCCGCCGATCAGGTTCGGCAGGAAGAAGATGGTGCGGAAAGCGTTGGTGCCGTGCATACCGCGGGTGAGAAGCAGCGCGATGGCAAAGGCCAGCACGTTGATCAGCAGGGTGGACACGACGGTGAACGCCGCTGTGAACCAGAACGCATGGGTGAAGGTGTTATCCGACCAAATCATTGCGTAGTTGCTTAAGCCCACAAACTGCACATTTTTGACGGTGGTGAACTTGCAGAACGACAGCCCTGCACCCCAGATAAACGGCCAGACAAAGCCGATAATAAAGGCGATGAGGGTCGGCAGTACGAAAACAGGCCAATAACGTCGAATGGCTTTTTCCATAAGTATGCTCCCTTTGTTGTGATTTTTGTTTTCTGCAAAAGAAGCGGGGCGGGCGAAACCGCC
>ERZ772821.1304-NODE-1304-length-15460-cov-3.877183_pt1 | contig 15460 bp, 15 predicted proteins | sample MGYA00580859_ERZ772821 | MGnify/ENA primary metagenome ERZ772821 (study PRJEB29015, sample SAMEA2737674) | human gut metagenome | biome: human gut; feature: human-associated habitat; material: faeces | place: China | collected 2012 ...
CCCCTTCTCTTCAAGACGTGCGTCGAAACGGTCGCCGCTATATATGTTATTGTACGTATATGGTCCGGTAGAGGTTTTCCATGTGCCGTCGGAGCATATTGTTGCGACGGAACCGTCGGTATATGTGATACGCAGCTCGCACAGCATGCGCGCACCGGAGCCCTTGTTGTAGCCGTGGGGCATCACGTTTGAGAAGCCCACGTGCGCGTAGTCCAGGTCCAGCTCGGGCACCTCGCGCGCCACCTGCGAGAGGAGCGCGCGCGTGCCGGCCTCGTCTGTGTCGACAAACACGTTGGCCTTGACCACCACGTCCGGCACGGCATCGACCGGCACGCACGTCTCGGCATATGCGGGGAAGGGACGCCGAAGGTCTTCTCGGCTACCGGCCACCAGCAGCGGCGTGCCGCCGTCAAAGCAGAGCATCCCAGAGCGCGGCACGTCCGCGAGCATCGTGGCCAGGCGGACAAGCGCGGCATGAGGCTGACGCTCCTCGTGGACCAGCTTGCCACCAAGATAGATCTGCAGCCCGTTGGTGGCTAGGCAGGTGGCGCAGCAGGCGGAATCCCCGCCAAAGAAGGGCGGAATCCATTCGATACCGCGGCCGCTTGCTGGCCCAATCACCAGGCCCGCATCGAGCGCCGCGTGGAATGCCCGTATCGTGCGCGCGGAGACCTGGGGGTGCCCCTTGGGAAGAATCGTCCCATCGATGTCGCAAAGAATGAGCTTGGTTCGTCCCGGCATGTCTCCCCCGTCCACGTCCGCCCGCGCTACAAGGCGGTCACGTTAACGTCTCCCATCTGGGCGCTGGCCGCAAGGACCTTCTCGCCAGTGCCTCTCACCACTGTACCCGAGGAGACCGCACTTCCGTCAAGCGTGATCTGTCCCATGTCCACGAAGAGCTCGAGCGTTGCGCTGGAGAGGTCGACCCCACTCACGCTGACATCGCCCATCTGGGAAGAGACATCGGCGCGCGCCGCCTCGACGCCCTGCAGGTCGACGCTGCCAAGGCCCGTCGTAGCGTCAACGGATGCAAGCTCAACCGTCGTGGGGACCACAACGGTGATAACGATGCCATCCGACGCCTGCACGCCAACGTTGCTCGTCTGCTGTTGCGTCACGCGGAGCACGCCGTCTTGCACCTCGTACTCAAACGAGGTGTTGGCGGCACCGGTATAGCTCACCTGGGCAGACGTCCCGCTCTTAACCACCACGTCCGAGCAGACAGTGCTCACGTCCACAGACGAGAAGTCCTCGGCAATGGTGGCGTCAACGCTTCCGGCGTGCGGATCTTCGCCAGCACGACCCCAAAAGACCGCCCAGCACACGCAGCACACCGCAATGACGCCGAGAACCACCGCCACAATGCGCCCTGCATGCCACTTGTGCGCTGGTTGCGGCTTTACGCCAAGTGACTCGAGCACCTCGTCCGGGTTGCCAAAGTGATTGCATCGGGAACGGACCTTCCGGCGCCCCTCCAAGGAGGGATGAGAGACGCCGGAAGGCCAGGAAATGTACTCGCTTACTGAGCCACGAAAAAGCGCGGATGCTTCATGAGCGCAGTGTTGCCATCCACCACCGAAGACTGCGCCAAGTGAACCACCATGCGCTCCATGTCCAACACGCGCATCGAGGATTTCTCAGTCGCAGCGTTGAGCGCATCCTCCGCACCGACGTAGCCGGCAGAAAGCGCACCCCGCATAAGCGCAATAACCTGCACGGCATAGCGCTGCTCATCGGTCATCTTTCCCTGATTGTCGCCCTTGGCAAGCCTTGCCGCCGTATCAAAGTAGCCGCCTCGAAACGCCTCGGCATCCTCGTCGGAAAGGCCCAGCCCCGAGATAACTCTCGCAATCATCTCGTCCTCAAGGGCCTCCTTGACCTTGTCCTTGAAGCGCCCGCTTGAGTTCCAAAGCTTCATTGCCGAGAGAAGCACAACCCGCCACACGCCAACTTCCACCTCTTGCAGGCGCGCCTCGTCAGAGCCAAGACCACGCACCTCATCACTCTGGCAAACATCCCTAGCGCACTGCTCAACAATCCCGTACAGCACGTCAACGTACTCGTCGAAGCTCAGATTCACCTCGGGACGCGGCTTGGGAACCATCTCTTTGAGCCTGCCCATCATGCCAGAGAAGTCCATGGTCTGCTCCATTACTCCAAGTTAGCGTGGCGATCTTTGACGTCTTTCTCGGTCCAACCCATACGCCCCATTATCTCAAGCGCAACGATGTCTCCAAGGAGAAAAAGCTCCTGCTCAACAAGGGTGGACATGGGCTGCTCGGACGCATACTCCCCAGGGCCCGCAAACTTGGTGCGACCACGAAGAAGAAGACGGTTTGAGGCGAGCGAATCAATCGTGCTCCCAGGCGTGCACCCAATGTAGAAGACGTCGGCGCCCTTCTCGCGGGCAATACGACCTATCTCGGCGGGCAGTTTGCTCTCCCCCGAGCTTGACCCGATAAGTACAAGGTCACGCTCGCGTACGGGCATCTCGGTCTCGTCACCCACATAGTTGATGTCAATCCCCAGGTGCTTCAGGCGCTTGACCCACGCCTTAAGCGAGATGAGCATCCTCCCTACGCCCATCACAAGGGCGCGCCGCCCAGGCACCATTAGCTCGTCGACAAGACAATCTAGCTGCGCGTCATCAATAGATGGGAGGGTCTCTCCAAGCTCCTTGAGGACAAGGGCTGTCGAGTCCCTCCCGGCCATCACTCTGCCTCCGGCACGTACATGGCCTTGCAGATGAGAATCGAGTGATCGTTGATTCCCGAGCAAAGCGCGGGAAGCCCGTCCAGCGAGCTCTTGTGGGTGATGAGGTCGGTGACCTTCATCTTGCCTTCGTCGAGCATGCGTACGGTGTAGTGCCACTCGTTGATGGGCGTGTCTGCGTAGTGGGAGTTCCAGATGCCCTTGAGGCTCAGCTCCTTGCGTAGAATCTGGCTGTGCTGCGCCAGCTTGATGGTGGTGTCGCTCGCAGGATTGCCCATCATCACAACGGTCCCAAAGGTACGCGTGCACTCGATGGCCTGTCCCAGACCAGACCCGCTGCCAGTGCCCTCGATGGCCACGTCAACGCCCCTGCCGTGCGTAAGCTCGCGCACGCGCTCAACAAGGTCGACCTCCTTGGAGTCGATGACCTCGCACCCATGCGCGCGGGCAAACTCGCACTTTTCCTCGACGATCTCGGAGAGAACCACCGACGCCCCAAAGAGCTTTGCCCAGCGAGCGGCCATGATTCCGATGGGCCCAGCTCCCATGATGAGGACGTTCATGCCGGCGGTAACCCCGCCCTTCCTCACGGCGTGCTGCGCAACCGTGCACGGCTCGGTCATGGCAAGGGCCTCGCCGGGTGTGTCCGGGTTTGTCGATGGGACGAAGTGCCACGCAGAAGGTACCAAGCAGTACTCGGCAAAGCCGCCGTCACTTCTCGACCCAAGGTAGTCGTAGTCCTCGCACATGGCATAGTTGGCCGAGAGGCACGCGTCGCACTTCCTACACGGTATGCAAGGGAATATCGCCCCGCGCTTCCCCACAAGGTTCTTGTCCGCGTCCTCCCCCACTTCGACAATGGTGCCACCGAACTCATGCCCAATGGTGAGGGGGTAACGCTGCTTGCTGGTACCAAGCTTGAAAATCCTTGGGATGTCCGAGCCGCAAACCCCGCAACCCTCCACCTTGAGCAGCAACTGCTCGCCGACGGGCTTGGGAATCGAGACGGCATCGGTGGTGAACTCGCCAATGCGGTGGAGTCTGCATGCCTTCATCGTTCCTTCGTGGTACGCAGATGGCGAGAGATATCGTGAGAAGTCCATATGTGCGTCATTCCCATCTTTCGAAGTCGTTGTTGCTCGCTCACAGTCGCCTTCGCGCACGGAATGGGGAGGCCTACTTCTTGAGCAGCCCCTCGACGCTTACGGCGTTGTTCGCGGGTACGATCCTGATTTCAACTTTCACGCCCTTGGCAACAAGCTCCCTGAAGATTTCTCGTTCCTCGGGTGAGGCGGCAATGTTCTTGTAGAACTTCTTCCTGCCAGCCGACATGCCCATGCCGCCAATGTTCACGAAGTCAATGTCGACGCCTGCATCAACCAGGCGTTTAATGGTGAGCGGGAACTTCACCAACAGGATGGTCTGCTGAGGGAGACCCTCCTTCAGCTTGGGGGCCGCATCATCCACCGAGAGCGTCTCGATGGTCGTTCCCTCGGGGAGCAACAGCTGGAACATCTTGGTCATGAACGGGTCTTTGCTCACCTGGTCGTCAACAACCATGATGTGAGCGCACTCCGGGAACTGGTGAATCCATGCCGTCATGACCTGGCCATGGATAAGACGGTCGTCGATACGGGTAAACACAAGGTTCTTCACGCTCATGGCTCCGCTCTCCTTTGGATTGCCGGACAATACTTCTCGTGCGACAAATGCGTACTACGCTCGTGCAATCTCGGCTTTATATGCTCTGTACTTCTCTGAAAATGTGCCAGGACCACCTTGGATGAGCGAGGAGGTACCAACCACAAACCCCGTGGCACCCGCCTCATGCATGCGCCTGGCATTCGAAGACGTTGTGTTGCCGTCTACCACAATACTTATCGGGTGCTTTGCTCGAGAGGTTATCTCGGAAATCCTACGCAGCTTGTCAAGATGGTCGGGAACCATCTTCTGACCGGCAAAGCCCGGACTCACAGCCATGACCATGACAAAATCGAGAACGTCGAGGCACTCTTCCAGATAGTTCACGGGAACGCCGGGGCTTAGGGCAAGGCCCGCCGAGACGCCCATAGCGCGAAGGCTTTCGAGCAGGCGGTACGGTTGGAGAGAAACCTCGGGGTGGAAGCTCAGCGAGTCTCCCTTGCGGAGGTCGAAATACGGAACAAATCGCTCTGGCTCAGTGGCCATGATGTGGACATCAATCGAAAGGTCCGTAAGCTGTCGGATTGCCTTGAAGTCTTCCGAACCAAGCATGATATTTGGCACATAGTGCCCATCCATCACGTCGAAGTGAATCCCAGCGACACCTTCCTCCTCGAAGGCGCGCACGTAGGCCTCAAGATCCCACGGCTTGCAGCACATTACCGAGGGGTAGATGTCCACATCCTTCTTGTTTCCCATGTCAACCCCCTGAAGAGCCCGCCGCGAGCGGCAAAAGGCTCATACTTGTACCGAGCCCTCGCCGCGGTGCAAGCGCTGCGGGGGCCTGGGTAGCGTGCCCTCCTGTCCCACTTGGACATGGCTGTTCGGACAGGAGGGCACCCGCACGTACACTGTCTTGCTTCGTACTGGAGGCTTACCGCTGCATGTCTCGCGTGGTAGCCAGAGACGATCTAGTACAGACCCATGAGAGCCTTGATGCCCACGAGGGCAAAGCCAACCAGGAAGATAATGAGCACCATCGTAAGGGGCTTTACCTGCTTCTTGGAAAGGAGCGCCCAAGTTCCAAGCACCACAAGAAGCGGGAGAAGGCCAGGGAGCAGCGCGTCAAAGACGCCCGTCTGCAGGTTGAGCGAAACGGTACCAAGCTCATTGGTCCAGTCAAACTCAAGCCAGGAGAGGTCGACCTTGACGTTGCCAACGGTCATGCAGCCAACGACCATGAGGCCAACGATGGAGACCGCATCGAGGACCCTGTTGATGATGCCGCTCTGCAGCAGGTCGACGATCGCGTCGCGGCCCTTCTTGTAGCCCAGCATGTACATGTTGTAGCCGCAGGTAAGCTGGAGAATCTTGTAGCCAACATCAAAGATGATGGGGCCAGCGAAGTTGCCGGCAAGGGCAAGCTGGATGCAGATGCCGGCGAGGATGGGGTAGGCAATCGACTGCGAAACGGTATCACCAATGCCTGCCATGGGGCCCATGAGCGAGGAGCGCATCAGCATGATGTCATCTGCGGAGATGTCTGCGCCCTCGGCCCTCTTCTCCTCCATTGCACAGGTGATGCCGTTGATGATCGTGCCCATCCAGGAGGGTTCGGTGTTATAGAACACCAGGTACTTCTTGAGCTCCTCGGCCTGCTTATCCTCCGGGTACAGCTCGCGGATGACCGGCACGAACGCGTTCGTGTTGCCAAGGCCCTGGAGTCGCTCGTAGTTGTAGCAAGTCTCGGACGAATAGGTGAGCAGCCAGTTCTTGACGAGTGTCTTCTTCGAGAGCGCCATTATGCCTCGCCCCCAGTCAGCTTCTTTGTACTATCGGACTGGTAGTTGTAGAGCAGGATTGCGACAAGAGCTGCGATGAACGTGACCATCATCGTGGTGAGACCCATGAACTCGGCAAGCGCGAAGCCGATGAAGAAGAACGGCATGAGCTTGGGCTTATTCAGATACTGAAGCAGCATTGCGATACCAAGTGCTGGCATGAGGCCGCCAACGATGCCAAAGCCATCGACGATCCACTGTGGGAAGGTCTGGAACCACTCGCCAAACGGAGCGCCATAGAGCACCACGAGCATGGCGGGTATGCCGTTGAGTATGAACGAGACAAAGAACGACGGAATGTAGTTGCACATCCTCATGGCACGGATGTTGCCCTTGTTGAGGAAGTCCTCGGCCATGTGGACCCACAGCGTGTTGATGGACATGTAGGCGGTCCACACCATGATTGTCACGCTGCCAAGAATGACGCCCACCGTGGTTGCAGAGTTCACGTCGAGCCCGGACACAAGTGCCAGCGCCGTGCCAACAGGACCCGCAAACTGCGGGTTGCCAGGCATGGAGCCGCCGGCCGTAATGAAGCCAACGTAGGGCAGGTTGATTGCCGCAGCAATCATCATGCCCTCGACGGGCTTTCCAAGCACCAGGCCAACGAGAAAGCCTGACCATAGCGGGTACAGCCAGGTCCTCGTAACGACGTGGCTAAACCACCAAGTGCAGCAGGTCGTGATGAGTGCAACAAGAATGGCTTGTACTATCACTACTCTCACCTTCTACTTACACGCCCCAGCAGATTCAGAACAAAAAAGTTCAGCCTTCGGCCAGCCCTTGATCGCCTTGGGTCCCCCTCTCAAGTTTGGTTGTATGTGTGGCTTAGCCGAAGATCTTCTCAGCTAGACTGACCATTCCTTTACCACCGGCGGCAAGCGCCGTCTCTTCAAGATGTGGCAGATCCTGCTCGTCTCGGTCACTCACGACCTCGATAAGCATGGGCAGGTTGAGCCCGGTTACGCACCGAATCTTCTTGGTACCCATCTCGTTCATAATGCGTGCAATGCAGTTGCATGGGGTGCCGCCAAAAAGATCGGTGAGAACAAGCACGCCACTGCCTTCGGAGTCCTCGTAGAGCGAGTGAACTTTCTTGGAGAGCTCATCAAGAAATGCATCAGGTGACTGCCCAATATTCAGAGACACGGTTGCGTATCCTTTTGCTTCTCCCATGATAAGTGTGAGAGCTGAGGTTATCCCCTGAGCAAACTCACCATGTGTGACAAGTAAAATATTTACCATTTGATGTTAACCCCTCTCTGTGCTTCTCTGGTTATTCAGATAGTATCCACGTCGAAATTGGAGGGTGCTCAAAAACTTGCGGCGTGTGTTGAGTGGTATTTTCGCTTCGGCGAATGGTTGCGAAACGAAAGCAAGAGAAAGCACGTCCTGGTATTGTCAAACTAGCTGCATTGCTTCTGCGGGTAAAACGTATGAATGAGCAGGGAAATAACTTGTGATGCTACATACTCACATTGTTTCGCACTCGTAACGCTGCTTCAGCATGGGTACTGTATCCGTCACGGCACTGGAGTTGGAGGCCTCCCGATGGCAAACGCCTCACAAAGGATTACCTCCGAGGAGCGACAGAATCGAATTCTCGACATGCTCTCGAGAAAGGGCGAGGTTGTGGTCTCTGAGCTCAGCACAGAGTTTGGCGTCTCGGCGGTCACGATTCGAACCGACCTTACCGAGCTTGAGCACGAGGGAAAGCTCAAGCGCATACATGGTGGCGCCGTGCCCGCCCGAGAGCTTGTGGTTCCAAGCCTTCCCACACGCATCAGGAGAAACGTGAGGGCAAAGGACGCCATTGGCAAGGCAGCAGCCGAGCTGGTTCACGACGGCGAGACCATCCTTGTGGGGTCGGGAAGCACGACCCTTGCATTTATCCGCAGCCTTGACAAGAAGAGGGACATCTCCATCATCTCCGATGAGCCTGCAGCGCACACGTACATCCAGCAGCACCTTCCCAACGCTACTCCCATTAGCACAGGCGGCATCCTTGGTCGAGGCTTCCACCTCTATGGTCCCTACCTCAGCGCCTCCCTGGTGGGGACGCATGTGGACAAGGTTTTTCTCGGCGCCGATGGCTTCGAGAGACGGCTGGGCTTCCTCGCGGAGCGGCAGGTGACCGCCGACGCGAAGAAGGAGTTCATGAAGCACGCCAGCAAGGTAATCATCCTCATGGATGCAACTAAGGTCGGCGCAAGCAGGCTGTTTGTTCCCTTTGCCCAACCAGGCAACGTTGACCTTGTGATTATGGACACAGATCCCAGCGACGTTGTGGCAGAGGCTGCGCGCGTTAGCGGTGGCCGCGCGCGGGTGGTCGAGGTGGTACGGCAGACAGCTGGTCTCTAACGCGCACCGCCCCACCTCAGATGGCTCCAAAGAGTTGCTTCCACCGCAAACCTGCGGCTTAATTGCACCCCACAATCAAGACGCAAGCTATCTGCCTGCGGATTCTCTCGCGACCACAGGCGGTTAACTGCAATTAAGCCGCAGTTTTCAATCGGGGGCGGCCAAGGAGGCGTACGATTGCCTCAGCCGCGGCTTGCCACCCAGTCGCAAAAACGGAAGGAATCGCATGGCCAGCAAGGAACGCCTGACAGAGGATCTTCTCGCCCGCCTCCTGGCAGCTCCCAACGTGGAGTCCTACCTTGGCGAGCCGGACTCCACCGTCAATCGCGACCTCCCCCACTACCTGCGAGAGCTTCTGGACGAGAAGGGCATGAAGCGCGCCGAGGTCGTACGCGCCTCCGGTCTTAACGGCACCGTTGTCTACGACATCTTTGCCGGCAAGAGCCACCCCGGCAGGGACCATGCCATCATGCTTGCCCTGGGCATGCGCTGCACGCTTCGCGAGACGCAACGGCTCCTGCGCCTGTCTGGCGTATCGGAGCTGTGGCCCAAGGTGCGCCGAGACGCCATCATCATCTGGTGCATTGATCACGGCTTCGATCGCTCTGCCACCGATGACGAGCTGTGGAGCCTGGGCGAGCAGACCCTCTTTCACACCGGTCCCCTGCGTGCAGGGCAGGTCGGCAGCCATCCGGTCAGGCAGTCGCCCTCGCCCGCCCAGTGATTTTTCAGTTGCCAACTGAGGAGCGACCATCCTGGGTTGCATATCATGGAAAAGAGCCGGTCCTCACGTGCAAGCCGGCACTTATGCCATCGTGCGGGACGGGACCAAAGGCTTGAACGACGACCAGGTAATGCATGCAATGAGCGTTGATGACTCCTACCACGTGGAGCGTGTTCTCGCACATGGGCAGGGAGGCATAACCGAGCTTGTCACCCTGGACGGTACGGGCCCCTTCGTGCGCAAGCGTATCCCCGCAGCGCGTGCCCACCGAGGCGTCTGGGCAGCACTCCCCGAGATTGACTGTGCGCGCCTCCCCCACATCGAGGCAACGTACGAGATGCCCGATGAGTTCATCGTCGTCTACGACTACGTTCCCGGCGAAACCCTGGAGCAGCTCGTCGAGAGTCGCGGGAAGCTGGACGCCGCAAAGGCCCGGCATCTGGTTGGCGAGGTCTGCCAGGCCGTCTCGAAGCTGCATGCCCACGACATCGTGCACCGCGACATCACCCCCTCAAACGTGGTGGTTGCCGCCGACGGCGCTCACTTGATCGACTTTGGCATTGCGAGGCTTGGCTCCGAGGATGCCAAAGGAAATGAAGACCAGCTTGGGACCTGGGGCTTTGCCGCTCCCGAGCAGTACGGATTCGCAAAGACCGACGCCCGCTCGGATGTGTACTCCATCGGCCGGCTTCTGGGCTACCTCCTCACGAGCGTTCATCCCGAGGACAAGGAGAGCTACGAGCAGGCGCTTGCCTCTCCAGACGTGCCCGATGACCTGCGCTCGGTTGTCCTCAAGGCAACGGAGTTCGAGCCCAGTGCGCGGTATCAAAGTGCGGCTGAGCTCGAGCGCGCGCTACACAACGCGCCTGGCGAGAAGGACGGCACAACTGTGGCCACCGCGGCCATACCACGCAGTGCCGCAGACGCACACCCCGCGTCCGCGCCAAGGCGAGCACGCACAATCGCCCTTGTGTGCGTTATTGCCGCCATTGCCGTGGTGGCGGTGCTTCTCGCCATGCGTTTCTTTGTGGCCGACAAGACCGCCGGTTCCCAGGCTGCAAGCGGCAGCAGCGCCATATCAAGCGGCAACACAACCGTCGTCTCTGCACAGCCGGACGAGACAGACACCCAAGCAGCCGTGGACGCCCTCTCTGTTGGCGAGTCACACTGGTCGACAAGTAACGGCAGCGTATATGCCGAGTACTCGCTCACGAACAACTCCGACCGAACGGTTACGTATCCCAGTGTTACCATCACCGGCTACGCGGACGATGGCAGCGTCCTCTTCTCGGACGAGCAGGTCCTTTCCGTCCTCGCCCCCGGTGAGACGGCGTACCAAAGCACCGTCCTCGACGGCTCAACGACACCCACACGCGTGGAGTTCGTGCCGGTCAAGCCCTCTGCGGACCTCCTGTCCGATGACACGGCTCCCTCGTTCTCTACCGCGAACGTATCGGCCAGGTCAAACGGCTACGGCGGAATCACCGTATCGGGCACCGTCACGCTGGAGAAGGACGGAACGACAAGGCTGCTGAGCAGCGATTACGGGGTCTGCCTCACCGCCATCCTGCGCGACGCCTCCGGAAACATTGTGGGCGGAGGCGTCAACTTCCTCAGCTCTCACCCAGCAGAGGGCTCGAGCATTCCGTTCGAGGTGCCCATATTCGAGCAGGTTGACTATGCGACCTGCGAGGTCCACGCACTTGCCTGGTAGACCGGACGTGCAACGCGGCTGCATCACTCCTACAGCCCCAGGACCTGGCGCTTCTTCGCGTCGAATTCCTCCTGAGTGAGAATGCCCGCATCAAGCAGCTCCTTGAGCTTCTTGAGAGTCTCCACCTGGGAGTCGATGGAGGGCTTGTCCTGCTCGCCTTTTGACTGGGCGCCCTCTGCCGCACTGGCAGCGCCTGCCACCGAGGCATTCCTAGGGTCAAGCGACCCGGCAAGGTTCATCCCAAAGACCATCGCACCGCCGTCGCCCAGGCCGTTGTCCCTCACCCCCTGCGCAATAAGCTGCTGGGCAGAGATGTCTGCGGCACGCTGAGAGACGTCCTCGTAGGCGCGCACGCCCATGCGCTTCTCGGAGAACTGCCGCACGAGCTCGCGCGACTGCTCGGAGAACTCGATGTTCTCGATAGCAACCGACACCAGCTCAAGGCCAAAGCGCGTTGGCCACGTTCCGGCATTGTCGCTTCCCTCGCGAATCTTCTCGCCAAGCGCCATCGTTTGCGATGGCAGCTGCGAGACGCGATACGTCGAGGAGAGCGCGTTTGCCGCGGCGACAAACGACGTCAGGAACTCGCCGGTGAGCTGCCGGCGCGCGCGAGGGTCGTCGAGCGAGTACGATGAGCAGTTGGCAGGCACAAAGTTGCGGATGGCAAGCGTTGGGTCGCAGACTCTTACGCTCATCATGCCATAGGCGTAAATCTCGAGGTCAGCACCGTAGTAGAGGTCATTGTACGCAAGCGGGCCATGTGTCCCAAAGCGAATGCCGCGCAGCTCGCGCAGGTTGACGAAGGCAACCCGCTTGCTGTCGGGTGACATGCCGCCAAAGCCGATTCTCTCGGCGGCCTGCTGGACGAATATCCTGCCAAGCCCGCCTTCTGCGCGGTCCTTCTCGTCAAAGATGGTTGCCTGGCCATTGCGGTACTCGTAGCCTCCCGGCGTAGTTATTACCTGCTCTATGCCCGCTTGGCTAAAGACGAACGCCGCCGTGTTCTCTGGAACATAAATTATCGAACCATTTGAAAGAATGTCTTCGGCACCGTAGTTGCCTCCGCGCCCGTTCTGGGAGTTTCTCCGCACCCCCGGTGTCACAAGCGTGTGCTCGTCAAAGTGGCCAGCGGTGATAACGTCTTTCCATTGGTCCGAAAAGACACCGCCAATGGAGTCAAACGCTGCGTCGATGATGCCCATGGTTGTCTCCTCGCCGGTCTAGAGGGTCTGCTTGGTATCGCAGTAGCTACAGGTGACCACCGTTCCCTTGCGCCCAACGATTGGCGCATGGCATCCCACGCAGCGCTTGGTAACGGTCATGGGACGCTGGGGCGGCTCTGCCTTCTTGCGCGGCTGTCCCGTGCCCCCAAATAGCGCCCCAAAGGTACCCTTGGTCTCTTCCAACAGGTCGCCCAGCATGTCACCCGTCTCGCCGTCTGCGCCAATGCCGTCCAGGTCACCTACAGCAGCGCTCGAAATGGCCTGCTCCCAGCGCCTGGCGGCGCCTGCGGAACCACCGGCAAAGCACAGCGAGACGGTCTCATCAGAAAACGCGACGTTAAGGACGTAGCTGTTGTCGACCTTGGTCACCGCGGTACGCGGCACCCCCAGGTCATCCAGCGCCTGCTCGAGCGGAAGCCGCTTGAGGTAGCGAGCCGTTCTAAAGGCTCCGTCGGGCACGACCACAACAAGAACCAGGCTTTTGTTTGTGAGAACGACCTCGTCCAGGGGGTCTCTTCCCTCATCGCTCACAAGGATGACGTCGCTGCGTTGCAGGATGATGAACTCCTCCTGCCCAAGGTTGTAGGACTTCATGATCACCCCAGAGGTCGGACTCGCTTGCCTCGGCACAGCCAAGGCACCGACAAGACCAATCTTAGGAAGCGCGCCAAGAATTACCTCAGTTGCCAGCTGAAAACCGGTCGCGGAATTCAGTTGGGAACTGAGGTAATGGACAACGCCCCTTCTCAGAATTGGCTCAGCAGTTGCGCAATCCAATAGACCCAAGTTCAGCTACGAGAAAGGGGCATCCATGGAGTGGGAGAAGGCCAATGGCGCAGGCGGGTCTGGAACGTCGTCTGGCGGAGGGGTGCCCAAAGGGAAGAAAGGCGGCAAGGGCAAGGTCGTTCTTCTCATTATTGTCGCTTTGATTGCAATATTTATGATATCCCGGTGCAAGGGCAGTTCGAACGATGCCAAGAACTCAAAGCTTGACTGGCCCTCGAACGGACTTGCGACGATGCTTCCCAAGCCTGACACGGATAAGGGCAAGGTCGAGATCAACTCTGACACTGCATTCTCCGCAACGCTTGCCAAGTACTCGAGCAGCGACTACTCGAGCTACGTGGACGCCTGCAAGGAGAAGGGCTTCACGGTCGACGCTGACCAGATAGGCATTGGCTACGCCGCCTTTAACGAGAAGGGATACAAGCTCTCACTCACCTATTACGAGCGCAAGGAGGAGCTCACCGTCCATCTCGAAGCGCCTGACGAGATGAGCGGCATCACCTGGCCCACAAGCGGTCCGGGATCGCTGATTCCCGCTCCCCCGTCCACGCAGGGCTCGATTGTCCAGGATTCCTCCAAGGTTTACCACGTTAACGTTGGGGACATGGACAAGGATGCCTTCTCGGCATACGCCACGCAGTGCAAGGAAGCGGGCTTTGACGTGGACTACAGCAGTGGCGACACGTACTACCAGGCGAATAACGCAGACGGCGCAAAACTCCGCGTGGACTACAAGGGCGCCAACGTTGTATCCATCAGAATCGACGCGTCTGAAGCAAGCTCAACCGGGGGCGATACAACCTCTAGCTCTTCCTCATCGAACACAACCTCTAGCTCTTCCTCATCGAACTCTTCCACGACAACCGATTCGTCAGTCGTGACCCCGGAGTTCAAGGAGACGATGGACTCCTACGAGGAATTCGTGAACAAGTACTGTGACTTTATGGTCAAGTATACCGACGCAGACGCCGTCGACCAGGCAAGCATGCTCGCGGACTACACCGACCTCATGCAGCAGGAGGCCGACTGGGCCCAGCGCATGTCCGCCGTTGACGAGAGCACACTCAGCGACGCAGACGACGCGTATTACATCGAGGTCCAGGCCCGTGTGAGCAAGCGCCTTATCGACGCGGGCGTGCAAATCCAGCAGTAGCAAAGACGAGACCGCATCGCAGAACCCCCTGGCACCCCAGGTGCCGGGGGGTTCTCGTCTAGGGAGGGCAGCTGTTCCAATGCTGCGCGCCCGTTTCTTCGAGCGGCTGTTTCGCAGCCGGCGCGGCCCTCTCGCACCCGGCGCGGCCCTCTCGCACCCAAATCTGCTACTTAATAGCAGTTAGCTGAATGCGTCGCTGAGAAAAGCCGCAGGTTGGAACCTTACCACACCTTAAAGGGTTGCTATTAACCCGCAGGTTTCCTGAGCGAACCCGTTCGGGCGCACGTTCGGGACCTCTACCAAGATCCCGAGAGCCGGCCCGCGACCGCCACCACGAATAAGAAAGCGGCCCCGGCGCCAAATTGACGCCGAGGCCGCAGCTGTAGCGGAAACCTTGTTAAAGCGGGCCTTCTGGAGCCGCGTGGCGAGAAGAACGTACGCCGCAGGACGAGAAGGTCACGCAGCACCTACGCCACGGGCACCAGCTCGCCGCCAACGTACGTCGCCGTGAGCGACATGTCGGCCGCGTAGACGTTGAAGTCCGCGTTGCGCCCGGGCAGCATGCTGCCGCAGACGTCATCCACGCCCACCGAGCGCGCCGCGATCTCGCTGCCCATGCGAATGGCCTGCTCGGGCGTCACGATGCCCCAGTCGACCATGTTCTTCACGCCCTTGGCAAGCGTGAGGACAGACCCAGCGATGCTGCTCATGTCGGCCAGGTAGCAGAGGTCGTCCTTCATTACGACGGGCAGGCCACCGCTCATGTAGTTACCCTCGGGCATGCCGCCGCAAGCTAGGCAGTCCGTGATGAGAACCACGTGGTCCCAGCCCTTGGCGCGCACGAGTGCCGCGCATGCGGCCGGCTGCACGTGGTGGCCGTCGCAGATGAGCTCAGCGTACGTCTCGTCCGTGGTCATGGCGCAGCCAAGCACGCCCGGCTCGCGCTGATGCAGGCCGCGCATGCCGTTGTAGGTGTGCACGAACACGGTGGCACCGGCATCAACGGCGGCAATGCTCTCATCGTACGTGGCGTCGGAGTGACCAAGCGCGGTCACCACGCCCTCTGCGGCAAGGCGCGAGATGTACTCTGGCGCCTCGGGGTATTCGGGTGCCAGCGCACTCTTGCGAATGAGGCCGCGCGCCCTGCGCTGCCACTCCGCGAAATCGTCGTACGAGGGCGGCACCAGGTACTTGGGGTTCTGGGCGCCCTTGTGCTTCTCGGTGAAGAAGGGTCCCTCGAGGTAGATGCCCGGAATGCGAGCGCCCACAAAGTCATCGTCGCGCTCGTCCACCGCGTCCGCGATG
>ERZ772821.1323-NODE-1323-length-15343-cov-21.333072_pt1 | contig 15343 bp, 9 predicted proteins | sample MGYA00580859_ERZ772821 | MGnify/ENA primary metagenome ERZ772821 (study PRJEB29015, sample SAMEA2737674) | human gut metagenome | biome: human gut; feature: human-associated habitat; material: faeces | place: China | collected 2012 ...
GCCGTGCGGGTCAGTTTTATTTTGAATTGCGGCTTTGAAGCGAGATTTCGTCATTCGTCTTTATAACAAATCCGACCGCGCCGCCTGTGTTCGTTATCAGCAGCTCGTCGCTGCCCGCGATGCTCGCATATATATTGTCGACATCGATATCAACAGTATAGCTCCATGTGCCGCTGACTATCATTCCGCTGCCGTTGTCTATTTTGACAACGACCTTGCAGTCGTCATACTTGAGCGTGATGCTGCCCTTTGAGCAGTTCACCTTGACGCTCGGCATGGCTTCAAAAACTCTGTCGAGGTTCCCGACCGTGCCGACAGTCCTGCCGACCGGACCCTGATGCGCGTCCTTAGTATTCTGATCGTCCTGCTGCATCCTAACGTTGAGCGTCACTATGGTGTAGTTGCCGTAAGCGACGGCGTTCGCGGAGATAAGGTCGCTCGACTTAATTTCATCGGGCACTCCGGGCACTTCGTTCACAGGCGTGCTGTTCGCCGCGAGCGCCGCAGAGGCTATGCCCGTAAACAGGGAGAGCATTCCCTTTTGGAAGCTGTTGCGCGGAGTGTAATCAACGCGCTTCATGGACATATACTGCGTGGCGTCGATGCTCTTGGTGTTCGCCGCCGCAGCTTTGTAATACTTGAGCACCCGCGAAGTGTTCGTGGAGTTGAGCCCCTTGTAGACGTTGACAGTCTCGGTCTTTGTTCCGCCGGAAACATTGGAGCGCGTCGCGGTTCTTGAGTCGGTCGTCGGCTCGTCAGTTGTCAGCTCCGCAGAGTCGGTGGACTCCTCATGAATATTCCCCGCATCAGTGACCGAGGGTTCGTCCGTAGAAGACTCCGAACCGTCATCGTTCGTTCTGCACGCCGAAAAGGAAAAGAGCATAGCCGCCGCAAGCAAAAGTGCGGCAAATCTCATAAGCTTTTTGTTCATTCTTCTCCCCCCGACAGATTTTATCTGAGTGTTGCACTTGATTAGGCTTATATTTTAAGATATTGAAGCAGACAGGTCAAGAAAAATCTTATAAAAAAACATGGCAAAAAATTAATTTTTGATAAAGCCGCAGTTTATCCGACGCATATCCCCGACAGCCGACAAAAAACCGCCCGTCTGGAAAAGACGGACGGCTTCGATTTTTTTCAGATATCAGCCCTTAGCGGTGTAAGAGAAAGCGACGATACCCTTGAGGTTATTGACGGAGACGATGGAGACCTTGATGCCGTTTGCATAGACATTGACATCATATGCCCAGCTGCCTTCAACGATCTTGCCGGTGGTGTTGTCAATCTTGACGACGACCTTGCAGTTGGTGTATGTCAGCTCAATCTTGCCGTCCTTGTAGTCGACGCTGAGTCCGAGCTCTCTGATAGCGTTATCGACATCGCCGAGAGTACCGACTGCGCAGCCGACGGAACCGCTGTGGTTATCAGCCTTCGCGCCCTGAGTCTGATCCTTGACGTTGAAGGTGATTGTGGTGTAGTTGCCGCTGGTCACCGCGCTGGCGCTCTTCATGTGGCTCGCCTGCATGCCCGAGGGCTTGCCAGGGATATCGGTACGATCCTTGGAGTTCTTGTTGAGTGCGTTTGCAACGGGCTTCTGAGCTATCTTGAGCAGAGCGCCGAGGCTGCCGTCAGCAGTGATGCTGCCCTTGAGAGCCATGTTCTGTCTGCCGCTCTTGAACTGCTTTGTCTTGGCGATAGCCGCCTGATAAGCTTTGATGCAAGCTGCTGCGTCGTTGGTGTTGAGACCCTTGGAGGGAGTCGTGCTGCCCTTGGTCGTGTTCTTTGTATCGGAGGACTGAGAAGCCTTAGTCTCGATAACGGTGTGACCCTCTTTATCGGTGACTACCTCGGTCTCGACCTCGAAGGAAGCCTCTTCGGAAGAAGCGGTATCATCGGAAGCGGAAACATCCGCCGCCTGACCGGAGGTCTGCGCGTCACCGGCAGTGGTGTCGTTGTTTGTGTCATTCTTCTTGCACGCCGCGAACGAGAGAACGAGGACAGCGGCAAGGATTATTGCCAGAATCTTTTTCATCTTATTTCACTCCTTATTGATTTATATATAATTGTATAATCGTTGTTCCAATCATTCAATAGACAAAAGATAAAATTTCGTTTAACGGGGGTAGTCCAAATTGTGTAAATGCGTCATTAGTAAAACACATCGGGGAAAAGTGTTTTGATTTTGGCGGCGGTTTCGCGTAAGTATCCGAAAATAAGAATTTGCCTGTTGATAAATCGAGGACAACCACGACAATTTTTATCCGGACGCAATCCCTCAATCTCGGCTTCGCCGATCCAGCTTTCTTTACACAAGGGAGCCGACAACAATTTTATATGTGAGAATAAAAATACCGTTATATTGCCTGAAGAACTCCGCCGCTATTGGCATATAAGTGCGTCTGCTCATTCTCCCCGACCGCAAGCGAAAAGCCCTCCGCACTCAGAGTGCAGAGGGCTGAATTTCGTTTTTTTGTTACGCAAGTATCTCGCCCATGAGACCGGGAGTTGCGCCTGCGGCGTTGGACTCATCGGTATCGATGTGCATTGCCAGCGCATACTTCGGGCTGACTCTGACGACGACATCGCCGAAAACGAGCGAACGGCCGTTGGAGTCGATCTTGACGCTGACTATCTGCTTGTCCTGAAGACCGTATTTCTCGGCATCCTCGGGAGTTGCGTGGATGTGTCTCTGCGCTGCGATAACGCCGCACTCAAGCTCTATTTCGCCCTTGGGGCCGACAAGCTTGCAGGCGCCGCTGCCCGCAACGTCGCCGCTCTCTCTGACAGGAGCAGTCACGCCTATCGAACGGGCGTCGGTGAGCGAAATCTCAACCTGATTCTCGGGACGCACGGGGCCGAGGATGGAGACCGCCGGGAAGCTACCCTTCGGTCCGACAACGGCAACACGCTCGTTGCTCGCGAACTGGCCGGGCTGAGAGAGCTCCTTCTTGACGGTCAGCTCATAGCCCTCGCCGAAGAGGATATCGAGAGCTTCTCTGGTGACATGTACATGGCGCGCGGAAGTTTCAACAAGAACTTTCTTTTCCATTTTAAATATCCTTCTTTTTCACTTGATATGTTTGTAAATGCATTTTGAGGCAGGAAATTCCTGCCTCAAAACAGTCATTTTGTTTAATTAGTAAGCGATGTTGTAAATGGTCTTTGTGCCGAAAGGAAGCACTACCATTTCGTCGCCAAGAGGAAGGTGAATTGTCCATTTGGCATCATATGTAGCATTGATAACGCGGCTGGTCTTAGCATCAACCTTAACGGTAACTGTACCGGAGGGATACTCCATCTGAGCGGTGCCGATTTTAAAGGCTTTAGCGACAGACTTAAGCACGCCGCCGCTAAACTGATCGTTGATAACAGACGGGAGAACCACGCTGAAAACCTTCGGGGCATGACCCGAGCCGTGATGAACGTTGGAGGAAGCCTTGTCGGCAACCGTCTTTATAGTAATGGTGTAAACTCCGCCCGCCTCGGTGCAAGTTGCGCTTGCGACATCATTCGCAGTAAGCTTGCTCGACCAGGACTCGTTCTCAACAGGGAAGTTAGCCTTTATAGCCGCAGAATTGGAGAATGTTTCGGAGCCCTTGCTGTTCTTCTTGAGCTGACCGTCAACAAAGCTGTCTATACCGCCGACAAGCTTATCGACGATGGAGGGCACTCCGGTGATTTTGCCGCTTCTGTAGTTCGTCTCAGAAACTCTTGTAACGCTCTTCGCACTGGGCTTAACGCCGTTAATGGCCTTGTTGAAATACGCAACTATCTCAGCCTTTGTCGCGGGCTTGGAAGCAGTGGTGCTGCCGCCATGGTTGCCGCCCTGATTACCGCCCTGATTGCCCTTCTTGGTCTCCTCGGGAGCTACGGTGTTGCCGGAAGCGTCGGTCTGAGCCTCGGTGGACTCGTCGCCGCTGACGGACTCAGCTTCGCTGGACTCGTCGTTTGCAATCGTCTCGCCGTTTGCCGAAGTGTTGGGCTCGCCTGTGGTTGTGTCGCTGTTGTCCTTATCCTTCTTGCAGGCTGCAAAAGCAAAAACGAAGCAGAGAGCAAGGACAAGAGCTATGATCTTCTTTGTCATTTCAGTTACCTCCGAATATGAAATCTTCATTCAGTCGCGCTTTTTTTGCGGTTTTCTCTCCCGAGCGAATGAGCACGAAAAATCAATTCACTGCTTGCGCGGTCGTATTCATTATAAAATAAAAGAGTGCAAAAATCAATGGAAAATTAAAGATTTATGAAATTTTTATCGATTAACCTCTTTTGATTTGAGAAATTGTTCTTTGGCTCTTGATTGACGGGCGTTTTTCTGCAATAATATAGTGTATATATTTACCTACAGAAACGGAGTGCGGTTTAATGACTGATAACGAAAGACTCGCCGATCTCCTGTTCGGCTCGGACATATTGACGCCGGAGGAGTGCGAGCTGAGATTTCCCCCACGCGAGCTTCCCGAGGGGGCGCGTGTGACCCGATTCTCACCGAGTCCGACGGGGTATCTCCATATAGGCGGCCTGTTCGGCGCGCTCGTCGATTTTCTTACGGCGAGAGTCAGCGGCGGACTGACTTATCTGAGAATCGAGGACACGGACAAGAAGCGTGAGGTCGCCGACGGCGTGTCCGCAATAATCAACGGATTCAAAAATTTCGGTCTCGAATTTGATGAGGGCGTGACCGGATTCGACACAGAGAAGGGCGCTTACGGTCCTTATACCCAGAGCAAGCGCGTTGAAATTTACCACGCGGTCGCCAAGCGTCTTGTGCAGGAGGGCAAGGCATACCCCTGCTTCTGCACGGCGGACGAGCTCGCCGCTATCCGCGAAGAGCAGGAAAACGGCGGCGCGGCGATAACCGGATATTTCGGCAAATGGGCGAAGTGCCGCGACCTGAGCTTTGACGAGCAGAAGAGACGCATCGAGGCTGGCGAGCCCTATGTGCTCCGCTTCCGCTCCGAGGGCGACGAGAACAAGAGAATTGTCTTTGACGACATGATCCGCGGCAAAATTGAAATGCCGGAGAATATAATCGACGAGGTGCTTTTGAAGAGCGACGGCGTGCCGACCTATCACTTTGCACATGTCTGCGACGACCACTTCATGCGCACGACGCACGTTATTCGCGGCGAGGAGTGGATATCCTCCGTCCCGAAGCACATCGCGCTGTTCAAGGCGTGCGGCTACAGAGTGCCGAAATACGCGCACACTCCGCAGGTCATGAAGATAGACGAGGAGACGGGCGCCAAGCGCAAGCTCTCGAAGAGAAAAGACCCCGAGGCGGCGGTCAGCTACTTCGTTGAGCAGGGATATCCCAAGGAGAGCGTTATCGAATATATCATGACGCTGCTCAACTCGAACTTCGAAGACTGGCGCAGAGCGAATCCCACGGAGGACTGCTGGAAGTTCCCGTTCAATCTTAAGAAGATGAGCGTGAGCGGATGCCTGTTTGACATGGCGAAGCTCAACGATGTGAGCAAGAATATTATTTCGCACATGACGGCGGACGAGGTGCTCGGCAATATACTGAACTGGGCGAAAGAATATGACGAGGAGCTCTACAAGCTTCTCGACTCTAACCGCGATTTTGCGCGCGGCATATTCTCGATAGACCGCGACTGCCCGAAGCCGCGAAAGGATATCGCAAACTGGGAGCAGGTCAAGGACTTCGTCTCGTATTTCTACGATGAAATCTACACCCCCGACTACACCCTGCCCGAGAATATCAGCGCAGGCGATGCGGCGGCGATACTTCAAAAATACATCGGCGAGTTTGACATAAACGACGACAAGGACGCATGGTTTGCGCGCATCAAGACGATGTGCGAGCCGCTCGGCTACACGCCCAACGTCAAGGAATACAAGAAAGATCCCACGGCGTTCAAGGGTCATGTCGGCGACCTTTCGACCGTTATCAGAATCGCAGTGACTTCGCGCCGCAACACGCCCGATCTTCATTCGATAATCAGGTTGCTCGGCGAGGACAGAGTCAGAGCGAGGCTCGCTGCGGCGCTCGCACACTACAAGGAGGAGAACTAAATGGCTGACAGCACCAATCTCAATTCAAATTTTATCACTGATTTTATAGACGAGGATCTTGCAAATGGGGTCAACACCCGCGTGCAGACGAGATTCCCTCCGGAGCCCAACGGCTATCTGCACATCGGTCACGCAAAGGCGATATGCATCGACTTCAGCATCGCGGAAAAATACGGCGGAGTGTGCAATCTCCGTCTTGACGACACGAATCCCTCGAAAGAGGATGTCGAATATGTCGACGCGATAAAAGAGGACATTGAGTGGCTCGGCTACAAATGGAACGAGGTCTACTATGCATCGAGCTATTTCGATTTTCTCTATGAGTGCGCGATAAAGCTCATCAAAGAGGGCAAGGCGTATGTCTGCGACCTGTCGCCCGAGGAAATACGCGAATACCGCGGCACTCTTACAGAGCCGGGCAAAAACAGCCCCTACCGCGACCGCTCGGTTGAAGAGAATCTCGATCTCTTCCGCCGAATGACCGAGGGCGAGTTTGCAAACGGCGAAAAGGTTCTGCGCGCCAAGATAGACATGGCGAGCCCGAACATCAATATGCGCGACCCGGTCATCTACAGAATCGCGCACGTCTCCCACCATCAGACAGGCGACAAGTGGTGCGTCTATCCGATGTATGACTTTGCCCATCCCCTCTCCGATGCTGCGGAGAAGGTCACATATTCCCTGTGCTCGCTCGAGTTTGAGAACCACAGACCGCTCTACAACTGGTTCATCGACGCTATCGGCTTTGAAGAGCCGCCGCGCCAGATCGAGTTTGCGCGCCTTAATCTCAACTACTGCGTGACGAGCAAGAGAAAGTGCCTCGAAATGGTTCAGACCGGCGTTGTCAACGGCTGGGACGACCCGAGAATGGTCACTCTCTGCGGTATGCGCCGCAGGGGCTATCCCGCCGCCGCAATACGCGATTTCATAAGCCGCGTCGGCGTTGCAAAAGCGTACAGCGTTGTTGACTACGGCCTGCTCGAAGCGTGCGTCAGAGACAATCTCAATCAGAACTCCCCGCGCGCCATGGCGGTTCTCAATCCCCTCAAGCTCGTTATCGACAACTACCCCGAGGGCAAGACCGAGGAGATAGAGGTCGAGATAAATCCCGACAAGCCCGAGCTCGGCCGCCGCAAGGTCACATTCTCCCGCGAGCTCTATGTTGAGCGCGAGGACTTCATGGCTGAGCCCGTGAAGAAATATTTCAGGCTCTTCCCCGGCAACGAAGTGCGTCTCAAGAGCGCATATTATGTGACCTGCAACTCATATGATACCGATGAAAACGGCGAAGTCACCTGCCTGCACTGCACCTACGACCCCGAGAGCCGCGGCGGCGAGACGCCCGACGGCAGAAAGGTTCGCGGCACCCTGCACTGGGTCAGCGCGGCGGACAACGTGAAGGCTCAGGTGCGTCTCTATGACCGCCTGTTCAACACCGAGAACCCCGCAGGCGAGGACGGAAACGGCGACTATCTTCAGAACATCAACCCCGATTCTCTCAAAATTATCGACGGATGCCTGCTCGAGGGCGGACTCCGCGATGCAAAGCCGGGCGACACATTCCAATTCATGCGCCAGGGCTACTTCTGCGTCGATAAGGACAGCACTCCGGGCAATCTTATCATAAACCGCACCGTTGCGCTCAACTCCTCGTGGGACAAAAAGAAGAAATAATCAAGTAAGAAAGGTCGGTCAGGATGAAAGCTCTCAACAGAATTGTGACGGCTCTGCTGGCAATTGCAGTGTTCCCCGTCGCATATTTCACGGATCTCATAACCGTCTATATGCACGCGACTATCTATGATTCAAATATTGTAGAGAATCTGAGCGTCAAACGCATCATCGAGCTTTTCACGGGAGACGGTCTTTTCGCTGACCTCGTCAAAGGCGGCGCATCCGAGCTCCCGGACGGACTTTTGAAATTCAAGGGCAATTTTATCGCCTTTGTTGTATTCTTTGCCATCGCCCTGCTCGTCGCGCTCGCGACGGTTATAGTCGCCGCGGCGACGAACTCGCGCAAGGCGACCGCTTCGCTCGGCGCGGCAGGTCTTTTGAGCATTATAGGCATGAGGATAGCGTTCTCCGCCGTCTCTTCGGCGGTCAAAGCGGGCACACTGACCCTCGGTTCGCTGACTGACATGTCGTTCATGAATCTCTTCGGCAAGATAGTGCTCGTCACGATGAGCACGGCGCCTGCGGTGATGACGGTTTTGTTTTTGGCGATACTCATCTGGAACGTCGCGTTTATCGCAATCGACCTCGGCGAGGAACAGCCGAAGAAAAAAGCCAAGCACGCGAAGAAAAAATAAAAAACGAGGGAGTCGGATTTCCGGCTCCCTTTTTTGATAGAACAAGGCTTTGTGTTGTGCCGAGCCGGCAACAGGGCTTCCAAATAGATTCTGTTAAAAATCCAAGCTTGCTCTTTATGCTCCACGCCGCCAAAAGATTTTATCATCTTAATCAAAAAATCCGCTGTATCAATTATTTGATACAGCGGATAATTTTTTATATTTTACACTCCGAACTGGCTGGCGTAGAGCTCTCTGTAGAAGCCGTTCTGTGCGAGCAGCTGTCCGTGTGTGCCCCGCTCGACTATCGTGCCGTTGTTCATAACCAAGATAACATCGGCGTCGCGGATGGTCGAGAGCCTGTGCGCAATAACGAAGCTCGTTCTGCCGTTCATCAGCGTGTTCATCGCCTTTTGGATATGCACTTCTGTGCGCGTGTCGACGGAGCTTGTCGCCTCGTCGAGGATAAGCACCGACGGGTTCGCGAGAATGGCGCGGGCTATCGTCAGAAGCTGACGCTGACCCTGCGAGATGTTCTCGCCGTTCTCTTCAAGCATCGTCTCGTAGCCGTCGGGCAGTGTGCTGATGAAGTGATGGACCCTTGCCGCCTTTGCCGCGTCAATGACCTCTTCGCGCGAGCAGCCTTTGCGCCCGTAGGCTATGTTCTCCATTATCGTGCCCTCGAACAGCCATGTGTCCTGGAGCACCATGCCGAATACACTGCGCAGATTTTCGCGCGGTATCGAGCGTATGTCGTGCCCGTCGAGAAGAATCTCGCCTTTATTGACATCATAGAAGCGCATGAGCAGGTTAACGAATGTCGTCTTGCCCGCTCCCGTCGGTCCGACTATCGCGACGAGCTGACCCGGCTCGACTTTCAGATTCATGTTTTCGATAAGCGGCACTTCGGGAGTGTAGCTGAAGCTGACATCTTTGAATTCGACCTCGCCCTTGGGCTCTTCGATCCTGGTGTCGTAGCAGTCGGCGCACTCGTCGGGCTCATCGAGCAGGTTGAACACGCGCTCCGCACTCGCGAGCGAGGACTGAAGGTTGTTCGCAATGTTGCCGATGCTGACGAGCGGCTGCATGAAGAGCTTTGAATAAGTGAAGAAAGTTGTTATGTCACCGAGAGAAAAAGTGCCCTTTATGACATACACGCCGCCTATGACGCAGATGAGCACATAGGCTATGTTGCTGACGAAATTTAATATCGGACCGATTATACCGGAGATGAACTGCGCCTTGTATCCGGCTTTTGCGAGACTGACATTTATATCGTCGAACTCGTCTATCGCCTGCTCCTCGTGGTCAAAGACTTTGATGAGCGTGTGGCCGGTGTACATCTCTTCGATATGACCGTTTATGTTGCCCGTCTCGTCCCACTGGCGGCGGAAATAACGCTTGGAGCGCTTAGAGATGATCGATATCACGAGAAGGCTCGGCGGGAGCACGGAGAGCGTGATAAGAGTTAACTGCCAGCTGACATAGAACATCAGCGCGAGCATACCGATGAAGCTCACCGCAGAGGTGATTATCTGAATGAGATTGTTTTGCAGGGTGTTGCTGATATTGTCGATATCATTCATCATTTTGCTGAGGATATCGCCCTTCGAGTGAGAGTCGATATAGCTCAGCGGCAGATGGGTCAGCTTGTCGTTGACTTTGTCGCGCAGATCGCGCACGACGGACTGCGTGACGCCTGCCATGATGTAGTGCTGAACATAGCTGAGCACCGCGCTCAGACCGTAGATGCCGAGAATGGTCAGCAGGATTTTCTGTATCTTTGAAAAGTTTATCTCGCCGCCGGAGAGCTTTATATCCGCCTGCTCTTTTATCGCGTCGACTATGTCGCCGAGGAACATCGGTCCCGTGACGGTCAGCACCGTGCCGATAACGCCCGCTATGAGCACGACGACCATGCCGGGGATAAACGGCTTTAAGAGCGGCACGAAGCGTGAGACGGTCTCTTTGAAATTCTTCGGCTTTTCGCCGGGGCGGCGGTTGCCGCCGGAATATCCGCTGTATTTCTTTCTCGATTGCGAGGTGCGCTTTCTCTTCAGAGGTGATCTTCTGCTCATGCGAGTTCCTCCTTTGAAAGCTGGGATTGGGCAATTTCGCGATAGACCGTACAATTTTCAAGCAGCTCGCGGTGAGTACCGATGCCCGCCACCTTGCCCTCGTCGAGCACGATTATACGGCTCGCGTCGATTATCGTTCCGACGCGCTGGGCGACGATTATTTTTGTTATATCCGGCATCCTCTCGCGCAGAGCCTTGCGGAGCTTTGCATCGGTTGAGAAGTCGAGAGCCGAAAAGCTGTCGTCAAAAACATATATCTCAGCCTTTCTTATCAGCACGCGCGCTATCGCGAGGCGCTGGCGCTGACCGCCGGAAAGGTTCTTGCCGTTTTGCGAGAGCTCGCTGTCGAGTCCGTCCGGCATAGCTTTGACAAAGTCTGCCGCCTGCGCGGTTTCGAGCGCCTCCCACATCTCCTCTTCTGTAGCGTCGGGTTTGCCCATGCGCAGGTTGTCGGCGACGGTGCCGCTGAACAGGAATGCGCTCTGCGGAATGAAGCCTATTTTCTCGTGGAGGGTACGCATAGACATATTTTTTATATCCACGCCGTCAATGAGAATCCTGCCGCCCGAGACATCGTAAAATCGGGGGATAAGATTGACGAGAGTTGATTTGCCCGAGCCGGTCGAGCCGATAACGGCGGTGGTCTCGCCGGGCATGGTCTTGAAAGATATGCGCGAAAGTATCGGCGAATCGGCACCCGGATAGCTGAAACTCACGCAGTCGAACTCAAGCTCGCTGCGACGGTCTGCATCGGGGGTTATCGGATGCTCGGTCTCTTTTATCATCGGGACGAGGTCGAGTACCTCGTTGATTCTCTTTGCGGATATCTCCGCTTTCGGGAGCATCACGAACAGCGACGCCGCCATGGAGACCGCGTAGATTATCATTATCATATAGACCATGAACGCCTGCAGATCGCCGACGGTGTTCGCTATCTGCACGCTGTCCGCGACGGCGTCGAGCGCGTCTATCTGATCCGCCGCCATCTTGAGGAGAATGGCGACTATGACATAGCAAAGAAGCGTTGCGAGCGGAATAAGGAACGCAAAAATACGGTTTATCTTGAGCATGAGTCCGGTCAGGTCGTAGTTTGCCTTTCTGAACTTCTCGTCCTCATATTCCGAGCGGTTGAACGCGCGGATAACTCTGATTCCGCTGAGCTTCTCGCGCAGGATGAGATTGAGTCTGTCGGTCTTTTTCTGCGCCTTGTCGAACATCGGCAGAACCTGCTTTGCGACGACGAGGGCGATAACCAAAATTATCGGAATAGCGATGAACATGACGGTCGAGAGCTTCTTATTCAGCGTGAACGCCATGAACGCGCCGCCAACCATGACTATCGGCGCGCTGATAATAATGCGGATCATCATCAGGATCATGTCTTGAATCTGGCGGATGTCGTTTGTCGTTCTCGTTATCAGCGAGGGCGTGCCTATCTTATCTATATCGCACTGGCTCAGCGACTCGACCTTGACAAACAGCGCGCGGCGAAGCGACAGACCGAAGCAGGCGGAGACCTTTGAAGAATAGTAGCTGCCCGCGATTGCCGCGCCTATCGCGATAGCGGAGAGCACCGCCATAACGCCGCCGATGAGCTGAACAGCGCCCATGCGCCCGTCGCCGATGCCGGTGTTTATCATCAGAGCCATCATCGCGGGCAGGATCAGCTGCATAAGATTGTTGAACAACGAGAAAAACAGCGCCGCCACGGTAGCTCCCATATACGGTTTTAGAAATTTAACTATCTTTGTCACGAAGCGCGATACCTCCGTCTGTCGAAAAAAAGATATAATTACAATTTATTTTATCATTGAAATGTGAACGGTTCAATAACTTTGGTAAACTTTCGGCGACAAATTGAATATATATTGCACGGACTCAATAAAAAAGGGGAGAAAATATGGACTGGTATTCGATGAGCGCCGCAGACGCGGTCGGCAAACTCAGCAGCAGCGTTGACAGGGGCTTGAGCTCGCGCGAAGCGGAGAAGCGGCTCGGGCAGGACGGCGAAAACATACTGCGCGGCAAAAAGAAAAAAAGTATCATCGCGGAATTTTTCGAGCAGTTCAAAGATTTCACCGTGATAGTCCTGCTCATAGCGAGCGGAGTGTCATTTGCGACCTCGTTTTTAGAGGAGCACGGTGATTTCGCCGACCCGATAATGATATTGATAATAGTTATACTCAACGCCGCAGTCGGGGTCATTCAGCAGCGGCGCGCGGAGCATTCGCTCGAGGCGCTTAAAAATATGTCCGCGCCGACGGCGGCAGTCATAAGAGACGGAAAAGAGACAAAAATCCCTGCATCGGAAGTTGTTCGCGGGGATATTATAGAAGTCCGTGCGGGCGATCTTGTCCCCGCAGATGCGCGGCTGATATCTTCACATTCGCTGTCGGCTCAGGAGAGCGCACTGACCGGCGAATCCATGCCGTGCGAAAAGGACGCTCTCTGCCGTATTCCCGACGGCAGTCCGCAGGCGGAGCTCAAAAATATGATATTTTCGTCTTCAGTCATAACCGCGGGCCACGCCAGGGCAGTCGTGACTCAGACGGGCATGGACACGGCGGTCGGGAAGATAGCACATCTTCTGAACACAGAAGACGAACCGACAACGCCGCTGCAAATAAAGCTCGCGAAGATAGGCAAAGTCCTTGGCATCGGCGCGCTGGCGATATGCGCGCTGATATTCGTGCTCAGCATCCTGCGCGGCATGGGCGTGCTCAGCGCGTTCATGCTGTCCGTCAGTCTCGCCGTTGCGGCTATCCCCGAGGGACTGCCCGCAGTTGTCACCGTTGTGCTCTCGCTCGGGGTGCAGAAGATGGCGAAGAGCAACGCGGTCATACGCCGCCTGCCCGCAGTCGAGACGCTCGGCGCGGCGACATATATCTGCTCAGACAAGACGGGCACGCTGACACAAAATAAAATGACCGTAACTGCCGCCTGCTCGCCGTCTGGCGAAATTCAGCTGACCGGCGAAGAGGCAAAAAAGCTTTTCTCTCTCGCCGTTCTCTGCTGCGACGCAAAATACGAGGGCAAGGGCAAGGTGTCCGGCGAGCCGACCGAGGCTGCGATAGTCGCGGCGGCGGAGCGATCCGGCACCGATACGGCGAAGCTCAACCGCCAAAAGCCCAGAACCGATGAAATACCGTTCTCGTCCGAGCGGAAGATGATGTCCGTCGCGATAAGAGACGGGGACAAAAAAATAACGGTCGCAAAGGGCGCGCCCGATGTGCTGATAAAAAAGTGTTCCGACATAATATTAAACGGAACGAAAAGCCCGCTGACTTCGGCTCGGCGCGAAAAAATACTGAGCCTCAATGCCTCTCTTGCCGAGCGGGCGCTGAGAGTCATTGCCGTCGCCACGGGCGAGACAAACGGGGGAAAAATAAGCGAGACGGGGCTGACATTCTGCGGGCTTATCGGCATGGAGGATCCGCCGCGCGAAGAGGCATATGAGGCGGTCAAAACCTGCCGCCGCGCGGGAATAACGCCTGTTATGATAACCGGCGACCATGCGGGCACCGCCTGCGCCACGGCGAAAAAGCTCGGCATACTCTCGCGCTCCGGCGAATGTCTGACGGGCGCGCAGATAGACAAAATGGGCGAGAACGAATTCGCGCGCGCCGTGCGCTCCTGCCGCGTATATGCGCGTGTGACGCCGGAGCACAAAGTCCGGATAGTCAAGGCTCTGCGCGCCCACGGTGAAGTTGTTGCGATGACGGGCGACGGGGTCAACGACGCGCCCGCATTAAAGGCCGCCGATATCGGCTGCGCCATGGGCAAGGGCGGCACGCAGGTGGCGCAGAACGCCGCCGACATGATTCTGACCGACGACAATTTTGCGACAATAGTCAAAGCCGTCGCCCAGGGGCGTGGAATATATGACAACATCCGCCGCGCCATACACTATCTGCTCGGCTGCAACATCGGCGAGATACTCTGCGTCTTTGCCGCCACTCTCTTCGGCATGCCCGCGCCGCTCCTGCCGATACAGCTTTTGTGGATAAATCTCGTCACAGACTCCCTGCCCGCGCTCGCGCTCGGCGCGGAGAGGCTCGACAGCCGCATCATGCAGCGTCCCCCGCGCGACAGCTCAAAGAGCTTTTTCGCCGACCGCACGGGGCTCGACATAGCCCTCGAGGGAATGTTGATAGGCGCGCTGAGTCTGTTTGCGTTCGTCGCGGGCAACTCGCTCTTTAAAAATTCCTGTGTCGAGCTTGGACGCACCATGGCGTTTGCGACGCAGAGCCTCTGCGAGATAGCTCATTCGTTCAACATGCGCTCGCGCCGCTCGGTTTTCAGCATCGGTATTTTTTCAAACAGAAAGCTCACTATTTGCGCCGCCCTCTGCGCCGCGCTCCAGCTCATTGTTATGACCGTCCCGCCGCTGCGGGTGCTGTTCGATGTGTCCGTGCTCAATATATATGAGTGGCTGACCGTCGCCGCCCTCGCCCTCGCACCGATAGCGTTTTCCGAACTCGGCAAAGCGGTTGGAGGGAAGAGGGAGGAATGATTTGCATGACTTGACAACCCCCAACTTATCGCAAATTATAAAAACAGCCCCGGAAAACTCCGGGGCTTATTATATGTATCACTGTGTCAATCCGAGCTTCTTTGCCATTTCGGCGGTCTTGAGTTCGAGCAGTTTGGAGACTCCGTCCTCCTGCATTGTGACTCCGTAGAGGACATCGGCTTCTTCCATTGTGCCGCGTCTGTGCGTAATAAGTATGAACTGCGTGTTCTTCGTCATGCGGCGAGCATACTGTGCGTAGCGCGTGACGTTGACATCGTCGAGCGCCGCTTCGACCTCGTCGAAGAAGCAGAACGGCGCGGGAGTGACCTTGAGGATGGAGAACAGCAGTGCGATTGCCGCAAGTCCCTTTTCGCCGCCCGAGAGCAGGTCGATGTTCTGAACATTCTTGCCCGGGGGCTGAACCTTTA
>ERZ772821.1328-NODE-1328-length-15293-cov-6.623376_pt1 | contig 15293 bp, 11 predicted proteins | sample MGYA00580859_ERZ772821 | MGnify/ENA primary metagenome ERZ772821 (study PRJEB29015, sample SAMEA2737674) | human gut metagenome | biome: human gut; feature: human-associated habitat; material: faeces | place: China | collected 2012 ...
ACGAAGTGGTGTCCAACCACGTCTTTGCCTTCCTAGGGCTGACCGGCGGGACGGGAACCGTCCGGCTGGTCCACATGGCGGCCTCCCACTGGGGGTTCCTGCTGATGAGCTTCCACCTGGGGCTCCACTGGGGCGGGGTGCTGGCCCGGGGAGGGCGGAGGCTGACTCTGCCCCCGCCCTCCCCCCGGCGGGCCAGGATCGGAACCCTGCTGGGGGCAGCGGTGGCGGTGTACGGCCTCACGGTGTTCTTCCGGCGGGATTTTCCCACCTACCTGTTCCTCCGGAGCCAGTTCGTCTTTTTGGACTTCTCCGAGTCCCCCTTGGTGTTCTACGGGGACCACCTGGCCCTGATGGGGACCTTCGTCTTCCTAGGCTGGGCGCTGGCCCGGCGGCGGGGGAAGGTCTCTGCCTGACCCCACCCCCACGAAAAAACTGCCGCGGAACCACAGGTTCCGCGGCAGTTTTTCTCGTTGGGAGGTGTCGTAGGCCCCAGGGGGCGGGGGGCACTCGCCTTCCTCTCGGCTCACGCCGTGGCGTTTTCCCCGCCGGCGTGGGCATCGGACCACGCCTGTTCCAAGGCAGACCAGTCCCGGTTGGGGAGGAGCTCCGTCCAGATCTCGTAGGGGGCGTCCTCCTGGTCGGTGTGCATGGTGTAGGCGTGGGCGTTGGTGGCCTCCTGGATCTGGGCATAGTACCAGGCAGACTCCGGGTTGTCCGGCCAGGTGACCATGTTGTCCAGCAGGTGGTCCGCGTCGGGGTGGCGGTCCACGGTCCGGTTGACCATGGTCACCGCCTCGGCCCGGGTGATGTTCTGCTGCGGACGGAAGGTGCCGTCCTCATACCCATCCACAATGCCGGCATTGGCGGCCTCGTTGATGTACTCCGCCGCCCAGTGGCCGTCAATGTCGGGGAAGCGGTTTCCGCCGTCATAGCTGGCCTCCAAGAAGCGCGCCGTAATGGTGGCGAACTCCGCTCTCGTAATGTTCCCATCGGGCCGGAAGGTGCCGTCCTCGTAGCCGTCCAGGATGCCGGCGTTGCTGAGGGTGGAGACGGCGCTGTTGTACCAGGCGTCGGCAGGCACATCCGTGTAGTCGTTGGTCTGGCTCCAGAACTTGTCCCGGCTCTCGTCGGTGAGGAGACGGAAGAAGATGGTGGCCACCTCGGCCCGGGTGATGCTGCCCTCGGGGCGCACGGTGCCGTCCTCGTAGCCCAGCAGGTAGGCGTCGTGGTCCTGGGTGTTGAGGGTGGGTTGGCCGGCGTTTTCCCCATGGTTCTTGTCGTCGATGACGATGGCGTATTGGCTGGCATGGCTCATCCGCAGGGCGACGGAGCCGTCGTCGGCGATCTGGGTGCTGGTCTCAAAGGTCAGCGCTTCCGCCTCCTCGTCGTAGTGGTAGAGGTTGGCCCAGTACCCGGCGTTCTCCCGGCCCAGGGGGGCGGTGAGGGTAAGGGTAAAGCCAAAGGCTCCGTCATGGGCCAGGGTCATCTGCACCGTGCCGTACGCCCCGGTGACGGTGTTGATGACATCCGCAGAAATCCCGTTGGTGCCCAGGTCCACGCCCAGGTCCAAGTCGGACAGGCTGGTATCCGTGGGTACGTCCTGGCCGTTCACCGTCCAGGTGATGCCGCCGCCCAGGTCCAGCTCCACGGTGACGTCCTTGCCCGCCACTTCCTCAAACATCTCGGCGGGGACTTCCGTCTCTCCGCTCATGTCGATGGTGATGGTGTCCCCAGGCTGGGCCTGACCGATCTCCTCCTGAATGTCATCCCAGCCCTCGCTGTTGCCGGTGTTGGGGCCGGTGGGCTGGGGCGGGATGTAAGGCGGTTTGTCATCGTCCCCGGGGCCGGCCTGTTCCGCCCAGCGGGCGTACAGGGTGGTGTCCGCGGTAAAGACGGTGCCGGTGGTCACCCGGTCGCCGCCTGCCGTGTACCAGCCCAGGAAGTCATACCCGTCCCGGGTGGAGGTGGGCAGGCTGGTCAGCTTGCCGTCCACCGTGGTCTGAGAGGCAGGGGTGGTGCCGCCGGCGGCGTCAAAGGTGATGGTAAATTCCTCCGGTTCCGGGGGCGTGGTTCCCACCACTTCGCTGTGGAAGTATTTCCCGGTGTTGTTGACCTGGTCGGTGATCTCCGTTTCCGAAGCAAACGGGGAGCCCTTGATGGCTGCCGCCGCTGTTTCGCTCTCCCCCAGCAGTACCGCGATCTGCTGGTCCGTCTGGGGGGCGATGGTGACCTTGCAGTCCTTAGAACTGCCATAGACGCCGCTGGTGTTGCCGGTGGCGGTGATGGTTCCACCAGTGATGGTGAGGGCACCGGTGTAGATGCCATAACTCCCTTCGGTGCCAGTTTTGCCGATGGCAGTGAATACACCGCCGTTGATGGTAATGCTATCGGCATCGATTCCGCAGCTTCTGCCTTCGGTATCGCCGCCGGTGGTAGTGACCTCACCGCCGGAGATGGTGATGCCATCCTTGGAGACACAGATGCCATCGCTGTTGTCTCCGCTGTCGCCGCCCCGGGCGATAACCGTACCGCCGGAAACGTCAATATTGCCATAGTCAGCATAGATCCCGCAACTATAGTCTGCGCTGTCGCCGCTTGTCGCAGTGACGTCGCCGTTGGTGATGGTGACGTCGTTGTATGCATAGATGCCATAGCTGTCTTCTGCGCCATCTCCGCCGGTGGCGTTCACGGTGCCGCTCTGGACAATGAGGTTGTCCGTGCAGATACCGAAGCTCCCCGATACCGTACCGCCGCCGGTGACGGTCAGGCTGCCGTCGCCGGAGATGGTGAGGTCGATAAGCTCGGTGGGGCCATAGGCAAAAATGCCATAGCTTGCTCCGCTCCCACTGCCACTGGGGCCGGTGACGGTGTTGGTTCCCACCAGCGCTATGTTGAGGTCGCTGTCCCGGTAGTACCAGATGGCGGCGCCCCCTAACGCGCCCTGGGTGATGGTCGCGTTGTTGAGGGTCAGGGTGCTGCCGTCCCATTTGATGTTGTAATCGTTCGCGTTCGCCCCTTCTGTTGCAACGGCTCCATCCGCTCCCGTCTTGGCGTAGGCGGGGTTATCCGTGGTGCCTGTGAGCCCTATGCCGCCCACGAAGATGTTGCCCTCCAACGTCTGGCTCTCGCTGTGGAAGTATTGGGCGCCGGAGACGAGGTCGGTGATGTCTTCTGGCAATACAAACGGCGAGCCGATGATTTCCGTCGCGCTGTTCGCATCCTGGCCCGTTTTCACTTGGATGGACTGGATAGACGCATTGCCCTCCGGATCCAGATAGATGGCCCTACCCAGGGCCCCAGTGTCGCCGGTGGCAGTAACGGTGCCCCCGGAGATTTCAATGTCGCTGTTTGGCGTATAGATCCCATAGCTCTCCGCATTGGCCGTTGTGCCAGTGGCGGTGACGGCGCCCCCGGAGATAATGACGCCACCAAACAAAGAACTGCCATAGATGCCGCAGCTCGTTGTGTTGTTGCCGCTGGACGTGACAGCGCCGCCCTTGGCGGTGACCTCACCGCCGGAGATGGTGACAATATCGGCGCAGATGCCGCTGCTGGCATCACCGCCATCCTCTTCGCTGGACGTGACCGCGCCGCCGGTGGCTTTGACGGCGCCGCCGGAGATGGTGACGTGGCCTGTGGCGTAAATGCCATGGCTCTGAAACTCTGCCGCCCCGCCGGTGGCGGTCAGGCTGCCGCTAGTGATGATGGCATCACCCCAGGTGTAAATGCCGTAGCTTTCCCCACCGTAGACTGCAGGGGCATCGCCGCCGGTGGCGGCCAGGCTGCCGCTGCCGGAGATGGTGAGGGTAACCTCATCATCAACATGGATGCCATAGCTGCTGCTATCTCCCCCTGAAGAAACGTCCGGCCCGGTGACGGTGTTGTCTTCCTCCAGGACGATTTCCAGGTCAGTTGCTTCGTCGTAGTAGATGGCGGCACTTTGGGGTAGGTAATCATCAGGAGTTTCGGCAATGGTTGTAATCTTCGCGCCGTTGAGGGTCAGGGTGGCGCCGTCCCACTGGATGTTCCAGTTATTCTCGGCGGGGACAAAATCCCCATCCGTGATTTTTGTGACGGCGCCGCTGTCGTTCGTGGTGGCATAGGCGGGGCTTTCCTTGCTGCCCGTGAGTTCCACGCCGCCCACGAAGATGGGGCCGCTGACCTCAGGGTCCTCGGAACCGCCCTCGTCCGTCAGCAGGGCGCTGATGGTGCTGGCAATCAGACTGTGGCCGGCGGCGTTGGGGTGGAAGTCGAGGTTGATGGAGGGCGAAACCGATGCGTTGCAGGGGTTGTTCTCCGCTTGCTCAAACTTCGTGTACACATCAGCCACGGTGTAGTCGGCGCTCTCTGCGCTCGAAGAAATGACCGTATTCAGCGCCCGTACGGCGGTGTCAATGGCAGACAAGTCAAGGCTAAGGACCCCTGTTCCTGTTGTTAAATGGCCGTACGGGTTGTACTGGTTAACCACGATAATTTCGGCACTTGAGTTGTTTCCTTTGATGGCAAAAATAATATTCGTAAGGTTGGTCGTAAACGCGCCAAGAGCAGTAGTCGCTTCAGTTGATTTCGGAAAATCTGGTATTTTACTTGCAGCAAAACTCAACATTGCAACCTGTGGTATCTCCGAAGGAGTGCCCGCCAGTGATGCCTTTACATCCTCTGCCGTGATAGGCGTATCGGAATTTTGTTTATTATACTCCTCCGCCAGATATGCATACAGCGCATCCATCAGGTCGTTGCCGCCGATGGTGACGGTGATCAGGTCGGCGTTTTTCAGCGTGTCGGCGTTTGCCTCGCTTGTCACAACTTCCAGCAGATCGGTGGAAGTTGCGCCATCACTCGCTAAACTGTCGTTCAGCGTGTATCCCTTTTGCTTAGCGATTTGCTCCGCAAAACTTTGCGCCTCATCCAGCCCATATCCGGTGGTGATGCTGTCCCCCAGGGCCACATAGCTCTTCTGCTCTCCCCCCGCCGCCAGCGCGCTCGCCGGGAGCAGGGACAGGGCCAGGCACAAGGCCAGCAGCGTGGAAAGGATCCTCTTTCTCATGGTCTCATTCCTCCTTTTGTGGTGGTTCCCCTTGCCGCGTCCTTTGGACCGGCCGGCGCAGGGCGGGCGCCCTTCCATCCCCCCTGTCCAGGGGGCAGCGTCCCGCACTGTTACCCTACCACAAAACGAGGATTTTGCCATCACCCGTTTCCAGGGGAAAAATGGGCCATGCCCGCAGGGGCAAACCTGCGGGCATGGCGAGAAACCGGAGAAGTTACCGCAGCATGAACTGCTTCAGATCCTGCCGGTGGGAGATGTGGAGCTTCTCCATGGCGGCGGAGAGATACCGCTTCACCGTGTTGGGAGAGATGCGGAGGTGGGCGGCGATCTCCTGGTTGGTCCACCCCCGGGCGGCCAGCATGGAGACGGCGAACTCCGTGGTGGTGAGGTCATCGGCCACGTCGTGGCCTGTCTCTGGGTTGTGGACTTTTCGCCACCCGGCGGAAAAGCGGTAGGTGATGGCGATGACCCGCTTGAAATCCTCCGGCCAGGCGGGTTTGATCTCGGCCTCCAGCATGCCCCCCAGCAGGCCGTGGTGCTCCCCGAAGCCCTCGATGAGGTCGTCGGGCTGGGCCAGGGCCCAGGCGGCCAGGAGGTGGGCTCTGGCCTTCTGGGTCTGCTTCAGGCTCATGTAATCCATCACCGCCACCAGGTGGAGGTAGAGGGCGGGGATGGGGTAGGCCGCCGCCCCCATGGACAGCGCCCCCTCCACCAAGCCGGCACTGGGGCCGTACTCCCCTTTCAGGTAGAGGTAGTGGGCCTGGATATACAGGGCGAAGGCCCGCAGCCCCTGAGGCAGAAGGGGGAGGAAGTCCTGGGTATCCGGCAGCCCCTCCGGCAGGGGGAGGTGGAGGAGCACCGCCCCCGCCGCTGCCACAAAGGCCGAGGCCGCCTGGAACTGGGGGGATCTCTCCCCTGCGGCGGCCAGGGAGGTGCTCAGCTCCCCCAGGGCAAACTTGGCCCGGCAGATCTCCCCGATGGAGAGGTTGGCATAGGCATAGACCAGGCAGGCGGACAGCCGGGCCCCCACGTCGTCGCTGTCCAGGTAGGGCTGGGCCTCCTGGGCGGCCTCCTCGGGGTGGCCGGTGAAGTAGTGGTACTCGGCCAGGGCGATGTCCCGCCGGGGGCCGGGGGCCATGGCCTCCACCGCCGCCCGGCACTGCCCCGGGAGAAAGGGGGTGTTCATCAGGGGCATCAGGTTGGCGGCGTCCAGCTGTCCGCCAGGGACAGACGGTCCCTCCGCCAGCAGCTGGTCCTGCTGGGAGACCTGGGGCTTGGCCGCCCCGGCTGGGATGGCCCAGAATTTCCCAAACTTTTTGGCCCCGGGGATGCGGCCTTGGGCGCAGAGCTGCTGCACCGTCCGAAGCGAGAGGTTCCATGTTTCGGCGGTTTCCCGCACGGTAAGGTAGTCCATGTCTGGCCCTCCTGGTCCTTGATTTTTCGCCTTTTTATTATATGCGCGTACGCGCATGGTTGCAAGGGGCAGGGAAGTTGCCTGATGGGCAACTTTTTCCCCAAAGGTTTCTTTTCCCTCCCTTGACCCCGGCTATGTCCCTGCCCTATCCTAAAAGGGAAGGAGGAAACCCAACATGAAGGAACTGACCATCGGCAAGATTCTGCTGGCCCACCGGCGGCAGCGGGGGATCACCCAGGACGCCCTGGCGGCCTGGCTGGGGGTGTCCAAGGCCTCGGTGTCCAAGTGGGAGACCGGGACCACCTACCCCGACATCACCCTGCTGCCCCAGCTGGCGGCCTTCTTTCACCTCACCATCGACGAGCTCATGGGCTATGAGCCCCAGCTGACCCAGGAGGAGATCCGCCGGCTCCACCGGCAGCTGTCGGCGGACTTTTCCGCCCAGCCCTGGGAGCAAGTCATGGCCCGGTGCCGGGCGCTGGCCAAGAAGTACTTCGCCTGCATGCCCCTGCTCCTGGAGCTGGGCACCCTGTACGTCAACCACAGCAACCTGGCCCCCACCCTCCAGGCCACCCGGGAGAGTTTGGAGGAAGCCCAGGCCCTCTTCCGGCGGGTAAAGGCGGAGAGCGGGGACCTCTCCCTGGCCCGGCAAGCCCTGCACATGGAGGCCTTGTGTGCCCTTACCCTGGGCCGGCCCAAGGAGGCCAAGGCCCTGCTGGAACCCCTGGACCTCCCGCTGTCCTACCCAGAACCCATGCTGGCCAAGGCCTACCAGGCCCTCCAGCAGCCGGAGAAGGCCCGGCAGATCCTCCAAGCGGGGGTCTACCGCACCATGTGCGAACTGTTCAACACCCTGCCCACCTATCTCTCCCTGTGCATCCAGGACCCGGCGGCCTTTCGGGAGACCTGGCGGAGGATCCAGGCCCTGGTGGATGCCTTCCAGGTCAAAACCCTCCACCCCACCCTGCTGCTGTCGGTGTACCTGGGGGCTGCACGGGGCTTTCTAGCCCTGGGGGAGGAGGACACCGCCCTGGACCTGCTGGAGGTCTACACCGACCTGGCCACCGGGGATATCTATCCCCTGCGCCTCCACGGAGACGCCTTCTTCGACCAGCTGGACCGCTGGATGGAGGACACCCTCACCCTGGGCCGGGACCTGCCCAGGGACGAGGCCCTGGTGCGCAAGAGCATGACCCAGGCCCTCACCGCCCATCCCGCCTTCGCCCCTCTGGCAGACCACTTCCGGTTCCAGGCCCTGGTGGGGCGGCTGCGGGCCAACGAGGAGGTGGCGCCATGAAGGCCATTGTCCTAGACCATCTGTCCAAAACCTACCCCGGCGGGAAGGCCGCCTTGCGGGAGGTGTCCATCGCCCTGGACCCGGGGGAAATCTTCGGCTTTCTGGGGCCCAACGGGGCGGGCAAGACCACCACGGTGAAGCTCCTCACCGGGATGCTTACCCCCACCGGCGGGGGCTGCACCGTGCTGGGGCGGGACCCTGCCCGGCAGCCGGAGGCAGTCCACGCCCTGGCCGGGGTGGTGACGGAACACGCCCAGATGTACGATACTCTCACCGGCTTGGAGAACTTGACCTTCTTCGGGGCCCTCTTCGGCCTGGACGCCAAGGCGAGCAAATCCCGGGCCCAGGCCCTGCTGGAGGAGCTGGACCTAACCCACGCCGCCGGGCAGAAACTGGGGGCCTACTCCACCGGCATGCGGCAGCGGCTCTCCCTGGCCCGGGCGTTGATGCACCGGCCCCAGGTCCTCTTCCTGGACGAGCCCACCTCCGGCCTGGACCCCCAGAGTGCCCAGGCCGTCCACACCCTCCTCCGCCGCCTGGCCCGGGAGGAGGGTACCACCTGCTTCCTGTGCACCCACCAGCTGCGCTATGCCCAGGAAATCTGCACCTGCTACGGCCTGATGGACCAGGGGCGGCTCTTTGCCCAGGGCACCCTGGACCAGCTCCGGGCCCAGGTGGGCGGGGGCGGGACCCTTCTCCTCCAGGCCGGGGGGCCGCCCCTCCCCTTCCCCCAGACCGGGCCGGGGCGCTATGAAATCCCCATTGCCGGTGAGGAGGACATCCCCGCCCTGGTCCGCCAGGCAGTGGCCGCCGGGGGAGAGATCACCCGGGTCCTCCCCCAGGCCCCCACGTTGGAGGACCTCTACTTCCACCTCATCGGTCAGAGAGAGGAGGCTTTGCCATGAACCGCGGTATGCTTGCCCTGATCCGAAAGGACCTCCGGTCGGTCACCGCCAACCACCGGATGCTGGTGACCCTGCTAGTGGTCCCCCTGGTGCTCACGGTGTTCCTGCCCACGGTGGCGGTGGTCACCCTCCACACCGCCCCGGAGGAGGCGGCGGACTTTCAAAAGCTCCTGGCCCTCCTCCCGGTGGCCGCCGGGGGGGAGGGCCAGGAGCGGCAGATCCTGAACCTGCTGCTCAACTATGTCCTGCCCCTCTTCTTCCTCATCATCCCGGTGATGACGGCCTCCGTCATGGCCTCGGCCTCCTTTGTGGGGGAGCGGGAGAAGCACACCCTGGAGACCCTGCTCTACGGCCCCCTGTCCCTCCGGCAGGTGTTCCGGGCCAAGGTGCTGGCCGCCTTCACCCTGAGCATGGGGGTGAGCCTGCTCTCCTTCGGGATCATGCTGGCGGTGTTTGAGGGGGAGGTGCTCTGGCTCACCGGCCAGCTGCTGGCCCCGGCGCCGGCGTGGCTGCTGGTCCTCCTCCTGGTGGCCCCGGCGGTGGCCCTCATCGCCATCCCCCTGATGGTCCGCCTGTCGGTAAAGGCCAAGAGCGCGGAGGACGCCCAGCAGGGGGCCACCTTCCTGCTGCTGCCGGTGATCCTGCTGCTGGTGGGGCAGTTTTCCGGGGTGCTCTTGGTGAGCCCCACCCTCCTCCTGGCGCTGGGGTTGGGATGCGCCGGGGTGGCGGCCCTGCTGATGCGCCGGGCCATGGGGAACTTCACCTATGAGCGGTTCCTCCAGTAGCCCCTAGGCAAACCCCCGCCGTTGTGGTACAATGGGGGCACGAACCAAAGCCAGGAGGTGTTTCCCATGCCCCAAAACCCCGAAGGCCCCGGCGGCCTGTCCTCCCTGGACGACTTTGACCTGCTCTCCCTGGGCCTGCTGCCCCAGGAGGAGGAACCCGAGGAGGAACCCCCGGAGGAAGAACCCCGGATCAACCCCCTCCACGACATGGACAGCCTGGAGTTTCTCCTCTGGGCGGAAGAGGGCGCCCGGGCCCAGATCTCCCGGAAAAAGGCCCAGCAGCAGACGCCGGAGGACCCCAAGAAACAACCCTAACCAAAAAACAGGCCGCCATGGAACCTTGCGTTCCACGGCGGCCTGTTTGCCGGTTCCCCCATCGGTCACAGGTTTTTCACGAACAGCGCCCGGATGGCGTTGAGGACGGCCAGGATCATCACCCCCACGTCGGCGAAGATGGCCAGCCACATGTTGGCGATGCCCAGGGCCCCCAGCACCAGGCAGACCCCTTTGACCCCGATGGCAAAGACGATGTTCTGGTAGACGATGCCCAGACACTTCCGGGAGATCTTGATGGCCTTGGGGATCTGCATGGGGTCGTCGTCCATGAGGACCACGTCGGCGGCCTCGATGGCCGCGTCGGACCCCATGGCCCCCATGGCGATGCCGATGTCCGCCCGGGAGAGGACGGGGGCGTCGTTGATGCCGTCCCCCACGAAGGCCAGCTTCTTCTTGGGGGGCTTCTCCTCCAGCAGCTGCTCCACCTTCTCCACCTTGTCCGCAGGGAGGAGCTGGCTGTACACCTGGTCCACCCCCAGCGCCCCGGCCACTTGCTGGGCCACCTGGTCCCGGTCACCGGTGAGCATGACGGTCTTTTCCACCCCGGCGGCCTTCAGGGCCTGGATGGCGGCCTTCGCAGTGGGCTTTACCACATCCGCGATGAGGATGTGGCCGGCGTACTGGCCGTCCACCGCCACGTGGATGACGGTGCCCACCTGGCGGCAGGGCTCCGCCGGGACCCCGATCCGGTCCATGAGCTTGTCGTTGCCGGCGGCCACGGTGTGGCCATCCACCTGGGCCAGGACGCCGTGGCCGGCGATCTCCTGGATCTCCCCCACCCGGCTGCGGTCCAGGGGTTTGCCATAGGCCTTCTGGAGGCTCTTGCTGATGGGGTGGGAGGAGGCACTCTCCGCCAGAGCGGCGTACTCCAGCAGCCGGTCCTGGTCCATGGCGGCGTGGTGGATGCCGGCCACCTCGAAGACCCCCTGGGTGAGGGTGCCGGTCTTGTCAAAGACCACATAGTCGGTCTGGGAGAGGATCTCCAAGTAGTTGGACCCCTTCACCAGCACCCCGGCCTTGCTGGCCCCGCCGATGCCGGCGAAGAAGGACAGGGGAATGGAGATCACCAGGGCGCAGGGACAGCTGATCACCAGGAAGGTGAGGGCCCGGTAGATCCAATCCCCCCACAGAGGCGCCAGGCCCAGAGCCCCCATCCGTACCAGGGGGGGCAGGAGGGCCAGAGCCAGGGCGGCGATACACACTGCTGGGGTATACACCCGGGCAAAACGGGTGATGAAGGCCTCCGACCGGGACTTCCGGGAGGAGGCGTTCTCCACCAGGTCCAGGATCTTGGACACGGTGGACTCCCCAAATTCCTTGGTGGTGCGGACCTTCAGCAGGCCAGTGAGGTTGATGCAGCCGCTGATGATCTCCTCCCCAGGCCGGATGTCCCGGGGGAGGCTCTCCCCGGTGAGGGCGGCGGTGTCCAGGGTGGAGGTTCCCTCCACCACCACCCCGTCGATGGGGACCTTCTCCCCAGGCTGGACCACCAGGACGGTGCCGATGGTCACCTCGTCGGGGTCCATCTGGACCAGCTGGCCGTCCTGCTCCACGTTGGCATAATCGGGGCGGATGTCCATGAGGTCGCTGATGTTCCGGCGGCTCTTGCCCACGGCGTAGCTCTGGAACCACTCCCCCACCTGGTAGAAGAGCATCACGGCGATGGCCTCGGTATAGTCCCCGCTGCCCTCGTAGAGGGCCAGGGCAATGGCCCCCACGGTGGCCACCGCCATCAGGAAGCACTCGTCAAACACCTGGCGGTTGCGGATGCCTTTGCCCGCCTTGAGGAGGATGTCATAGCCCACAACGAGGTAGGGGATCAGATAGGCCACAAACCGCACCGCCCCAGTGAGGGGGAGGAAGTGGAGGGCCACCAGCAGGGCGGCCGCCGCCAGGATCCGGGCCAGCATGGTTTTCTGTTTCTTGTTCATAGTCAGGCACTCCTTTTCATGGGCTTGCTCCAGGGTAGGCTGCCCCCCTGCCGCAGCGCCGGCAGGAGGGCAGTTTTGGGGAAAACAGAGGGATGGCGGAGGGGCTCACAGGAAGATCTCGCAGTCGTCCTCCACCCGTTTGCAGTTGGTGCGCACCTGTTCCATCACGGTCTTGGGGTCCTGGCCGGCCTCGAACTCCACGTTCATCTTCAGGGTCATGAAGTTCACCACGGCGTTCTTCACGCCAGGGGTCTTGTTGGCGGCGTCTTCCATCTTGTTGGCGCAGTTGGCGCAGTCCACATCGATTTTGTAGGTCTTTTTCATGGAAAGGTCTCCTTTCAAATGCACAGGCTCCGTTTTTTTCGTTTGAGCACTTGTTCAACTGTTTCTGTACACAGGATAGCACCTTTCCCGGAGAAGTCAACGGCTTTCCCGCCGGTCCTTCCGATTGGAGGAAAGGAATTTCCAAATGGAGCAAAGCCCCGTCCAAACGGCCCTTGTTCCCCCCTGGTGGGTGTGATAGAATAGCCGCAAGACAATCTTGGGAAGGAGGCCACGGCCATGGAGACAAACTGGACTCAGACCATCAAGACCCATCTGGCAGAGGTGCCCCCGGGGACCCTGGTGGAGGTCTCCCCCAACGGGGAGGAACACCCGCATCCACCAGCCCCCCACTGGACCGGGCGGGGTCGGCTGGAGCACTACCCCCTCTTCCCCGGGGCGGTGTTCACCCACCTGTGGGTACTGGGGGAGTCCCTCCCCCACCGTCACGCCGCCCTGGGCTCCGGCCTGGAGATCACCCACTGCCGCCTGGGCCGGGTGGGGTGGGAGATGCAGGAAGGCCTCACCCTCTACCTGGGGCCTGGGGACCTGGCTCTCCACCCCATGGCCTGCTGCGCCCATTCCCTGCTGCGGTTCCCCCTGGAGGGGTACGAGGGGTTCTCCCTCTCCCTGGACGTGGAAACCTTAAAGGCCCACCTGCCCCCTGCCCTGGCCCTGGGAAGGGTAGACCCTGGCCGGCTGCTGGAGAAGTTCTGCCCCCAGGGGAAGCCTGCCGCCCTCCCCGCCCGGGCGGACCTGGACCACATCTTCCGCCCCCTCTATGACCTGCCGGCAGACCTCCGCCCCGCTTACTACACCTTAAAGGCGGAGGAGCTCCTCCTCTACCTGGCCCAGACCCAGCCCCCCAAGGAGGGGGCGCCCCAGGCCTACCTCTCCCAGCAGGTGGAGGTGATCCGAGCCATCCACGACCAGCTCATGGCCCATCCGGACCGGAGGGTCACCATTGAGGCCCTGGCCAGGGAGCACCACATAAACACCTCCACCTTGAAGTCGGTGTTCAAGGCGGTGTATGGCCAGCCCATCGCCGCCCACATGAAGCACCACCGAATGGAGGAGGCCGCCCGCCTGCTCCGGGAGACCGACGGAAGCATCGGGGACATCGCCCAGCAGGTGGGGTACGAGAACCAGAGCAAGTTCTCCCAGGCCTTCCGGGACACCTTCCAGGTTCTGCCCACCGAATATCGGCGGGCATACGGGGTGCAGGCCGCCGGCCCACGGGACCCCAGCCGCCCCTGATCCCCGACACAGCAACGCCCCCTGGGGGCCGTTTCCCAACGGCGCCCGGGGGGCGTTGCGCGTTCTACAGATTTATTTTTCTATTGACTTTAATTTTATTTATGGTACAATCAATATTGTTAAAATCAATAAGAAAGGAGAATTGAATTGGAGATAGACAAAATCCCGCAGTGGATACTTGCGTTGGAACCGGAGGATGCAACCTTTCTCAAGAATTTTGTTTTGAAATCAGGGTCCTTGAAAGAAATTGCACGTCTATATGAGGTATCTTATCCCACAGTTCGTCTTAGATTGAATAAGCTCATTCAAAAAATCGAATTGAGCGACCAAAAGGAGGAGGAACCTTTTCCAGCATTTATCAAAGGGTTAGCGGTTGACTCCCGGATTGATTTGGAAACCGCAAAAATGATTATCGAAAGATATAAACAAGAAAGGAAGCAATAACCATGCTTATGTTGGTCGTTGGATTTGTGATTGCCGCGGTACTTTTAACTGCGGAATACCTTTTGTGTACAAAATTAGAAAACCCTCTCTGGGGAGGGATGATTCCCCTCTTTCTTCTTGCCGGAACGGTTTGGCTTTTTGCCAGCGGAAGAATCCCTTTGGAAACAAGGTATGTATTCCCCTTTGTTATTCTGAACACCCTGTTTTTTGGAGATTGGGGAACCGGCCGGGACAAATACCGTAAAATCAGGAAAGCAGAAATAGAACACATGAAGGCAAAGGATATGGAATAAACAGCAAAGCCAACCAAGTCATCCAGCGGCTGGGGTAAACAGCACATATGCGCCGTCGTTGGCAGCCTCGCCTGGCTTTGCTGGTAGATGACAGACAGTGCGGGACGGCAGCAAGGTGTGCTACCGCCCCGCACTGTGATATAGAAAGAGAGGGAGGGGTTTTCCCCTCGACTTTGCCCCTTATCGCAAGTCTATCCCGCACTAACACAATATCTTTTGTCACCTTGTCCGCCAGGTGGACTTGCCCAAAGCCCAAGGCCAAGCCTATCTGACACAATGGTTAAGCGTCGGATGGAAACGGCAAACTTCTTACACTTCCATGACTCCTCTATCGCATATGCGCCTTGCCCCCTGCCCGCCCCCGCAGGTACCGCTGGGTGTGGGGGCAGACGGCAAAGCACAGGCCGCACAGGTCGGTGTCGATGCCGGTGGCGGCCTTCATCCGGCGCAGCTGGGTCTCCTGGCAGATCTCCTTCCGCAGCAGGACCTCCCGGGGCAGGCCGGGGTTCAGGCACCGGCCCTTTTCGGCCAACGTCTCCTTGAAGGTCGTCTTGACCGATACGGAGTCCATTACGGCATCGACGGCGACACCTGCCAGCGCCATCTGTTCCTCAAGCGGAATACCCAGCTTGTCGAACGTGCGTTTGAGTTCGGGATCGACCTCGTCCATCGACGCGAGTTTCTTGGAGGGCTTCGGCGCCGCATAATAGATGACGTCCTGAAAGTCGATCGGAGGGATCGTCAGATGCGCCCACGAAGGAGGCACCATATTCAGCCAGTGACGATAAGCCTTCAGGCGGCGCTCGGTCATCCACTCCGGCTCGCCCTTCTTGGTCGAGATCAGGCGCACCACCTCCTCATTGAGGCCGCGCGGAATGGTTTCGGTTTCGATATCCGAAGTGAAACCGTACTTGTACTCCTGCTTCTCGATATTTTCTATAAGTTCTTTATCTTTCTCTGCCATTGTATGCGAAATAATTATGCAAAATTACAAAAAAAATGCAAATCCTTCCCGCCCGACCGTTTTTTTAGCCCCGCAGAAAGCCCCCGCGCATCAAAAGCGGTTAAAATATATATATTTGTGCCGATTTAACAAGCAAACTCCATGCAATCCGGCATCAAACTCATCTCGAGAATCTACCTCAAACTCGTTCTGCTGCAAGTAGCCGTCGGCACGCTGCTGCGTATCGTTCTGCTGTTCAACGAACAGACCTCCGACATCTCGTTCACTTTCGGCCAATGGCTGAAAATCTTCCTGTTGGG
>ERZ772821.1334-NODE-1334-length-15231-cov-3.315696_pt1 | contig 15231 bp, 16 predicted proteins | sample MGYA00580859_ERZ772821 | MGnify/ENA primary metagenome ERZ772821 (study PRJEB29015, sample SAMEA2737674) | human gut metagenome | biome: human gut; feature: human-associated habitat; material: faeces | place: China | collected 2012 ...
TGGCGCGCGCGCGGCTGGAGAACCGCAACGCGACGCTGGAGGAACTGGGAGGCATGATTGACCCGCCGCTGGGCAAGTCGGCGATAAATCACAGACTGCGCAGAATAGAGGAGCTGGCCGCGAAGCTTAAAGAGCGGCAGGAGGGGGAGACCTGATGCAAACGAGGACGTTCGTCATTGACAAGGAAGGGCTGCGTTCGCACGAGGCGGCGCTGCTGGTACAGACGGCGTGCAAGTATCCGTGCCGCATAGAGCTGGAGCACGGCCAGAAGAAGGTTAACGCAAAATCGATGATGGGCGCGCTGTCACTGGGCATGATGTCCGGCGAGCAGCTGCTGTGCACGGCGGACGGCGAGCGCGAAAACGAGGCGCTCGACGATATTGAAAGGCTGATTCAGGCCGGATTCAAGCCGGACTGTGAGCATAAATAAGCAATCTATTATTACGGAGGTATACTATGAATCGCATAGGTGTAATGGCGGAATCCTTTAATATGGGCGTATCCAAGGGTCTGGAGATGGCGGCGCAGGTGGGCGCGGCGGCTGTACAGGTGTATGTAGGCGGCCGCGGTGCGTGCGAAAACACCTGGACTCCCGAATACCGTCGCGAGGGCGTGCAGCGCGACATCCTGCCCATCGTCGAGGGCTGCACTGTCGCCACCAAGTACGGCCCGGTCAAGACCGACCATCCCCAGGTTGACGCCGAGGTTATTGGGCGCATCGACATGCCCTGGCACCGTGTTATCGCGGCGAAGTTCGTCGAGGGTACGCTCTGCGCCTTTGCCGGACTCTCGTTAGGGCGAGAAGGACCATCCGTCCAGCTTGGAGGTATGTCCGGCAAGGCAGTCGCCCGCGCCCTTAAGCGTGGGAGGGGAGAGGAGCGTCTGCTCGTCACCTGTGGGGCCGCGGCAGGCATGTCCGCAGCCTTCCACGCACCGCTTACGGGCGTACTCTTTGCAGTCGAGGAGATCCACAAGCAGTTCAGCGCACCGCTTATCATCTCGGTCATGACGGCGTCGGTCGTCTCGGACTTTCTCGTCTCGCAGGTGCTGGGGGTGCGGCCGGTTCTCAGCCTCTCCTTTGCGGCCGACCTTCCACACATCGACTACGCGCTCGTCATTGTTCTCGGCCTTGCCTGCGGCGTCCTGGGAGCCCTTCACAACAGCGGCATGTTCTTTGCCCAGCGCTGCTATGACAAGATCCAGCGTCACCTGCCGTATGCGCGCCTTGCCATCCCGTTTGCGCTTGCTGGTGTAGTAGCGTTCACGTTTCCCCAGCTCATGTGCGGTGGCGATGCCATTGTTGAGACCATCCAGCAAACGGGCGGCCTCACCTGGTGGACCATCATGGGCCTTCTCGTTGGCAAGTACCTCTTCACGACCATCTGCTTTGCCTCTGGGGCACCAGGTGGCACGCTCTTCCCGCTAGTTGCCATGGGGTCTCTTGTGGGCGGACTCTTTGGGGTCATTGCCATCAACGCCTTGGGCCTTCCTCAGGCCTATGTCGTGAACTTTGTGGCACTGGGTGTGGCAGGCTGCTTCTCAGGCGTTGTGAGGGCCCCCGTGACCGCCGTGGTGCTCGTCTTTGAGCTCACGGGGTCGCTCGACTCGTTGCTCTCCGTCTCCATCGTGGCAATCCTTGCATACGTCACGGCAAACGTCCTGCGCGTCGACCCCTTCTATGAACACCTGCTTGCCAAACTCCTGGGCGTGACGCCCGACGACCCCATGGTCAACGGCGAAGCTGGCGAGAAGATCCTCCATACCTATGCGGTAGGCGCGGGCGCACGCATCGAGAATATGCTCATCCGCGACATCCCCTGGCCAGACAACGTGCGCGTGGTGACGGTTGAGCGTGCGGGACAAGAGATCGTCCCCACGGGGAACACGCGCATCATGGCTTTGGACAATCTGCTCATCATCATGGATACCGACACGGAGAGCGATGCAAGCCTCAAGCTGCAGCAGATGACGCGCGCGAGCGTCGACACGCAATGGACGCCGTCAAATACACGGTAAGGGATATTTGGGCAATTTCGCCGTTATGTTATGAGAGGGGAGAGCTCTAGATGGGCTGGGCACACCAAGCCCTGTACGTACCGTCATCTGTAGTGAGCTCCGAGAACCAAACGCCGATGGTGTCGCCAACGCTATAGTCAGTGAGGGATTCGCGCATGGTCCACGCCGAGAGGTCAAACGAGCACATGGAGCCAGCCACAAGCCCAAGATCTTGCGCGTTGGACGAAGTAGAGTCAACCAGCAGCGTTACCACGCCATTCTCGGCATCAAGCGAGTCAATAGTTCCTTCGCAGGAATACACGGCCGACGAAGACAGGTCCCTCGCGTTGGCGAGCATTGGGTCGCGCGCAGATGGAGAGTCCAAGCCTTTAAACTCGAAGCAGTATCCATCTCGGGCACCTTCTACGCCAACTGAGTTATGGAAGTAGCCTATGGTTACCCTATGACCAAGGTCAGAGTCGTAGAGCTCATCGTTGTTCCGAAAAACAAAGCGAATAGGGTCCTCTGAGAAGGGCGCGTCACTACCCATAGCTTCAGGATGGATAGACAAAGCATGTTCCGCGGGCTCTACAGAGACGACGGTTCCGGTGACGTAGTCTAGGTGAGCATTGTTCGAAGCGTTAGAAGGTCTCTTGGAGACTACGACCAGAGCAACGATAGCGCCAGCGAGGCAGCAAAACCCAATTGCAAGCACAAGCACCATTGAACGTCTCTGCTGTGCAACCATGCTCCAGCCTCCTTCTAAGTGGGGGACCTTAGCTGAAAGTGTAGCACATTCAAGTACGTCTTGCTACTCAGGTAGCTGCCTCATACGCTGACGCTTATCTCAACTTTACATAAGATATATTATCGCGGTTATATGTTGGACGAGCTAGACATAAAAAGAGGCGCGTCACAAGCGGCCCTCTCAGCCACCTAGAACGCGCCCCACGAGCAGCTACTCTGTCAAGACCAGCGCCTTAGCCCTCGACGGGTCTCCCGAAATACGCTGCAGCACTGTTTGCCGCAATGGCACCGTCGGCTGCAGCCGTCACGATCTGGCGCAGCGGAGTCTTGCGAACGTCTCCCGCGGCATAAAGCCCCGGAGTCTTTGTCGCCATGCGCTCGTCGGTTATCACGTATCCAGACGGGTCAAGCTCGACAAGGCCTTCTACGAGTTGGCTTGCGGGCACGCGCCCCACAAAGACGAAGACGCCAAAAGAGCCCTCGTCGTAGCTCTCGGACGTAGTCTCACCGGTCTCATTGTTCCTAAACGTGATGGTGCTGGGAAGCTCCCCGCCCTCTAGCGAGACAATACTCGTAAGGTACCTAACGGTTACTTTCTTGTTCTCCTCGAGCTCGCGGGCAACCACAGCTTGCGCACGCAGGTGATCCTTGCGCACGATCAAGATGACCTCGTTTGCAAAGCGCGTGAGGAACAAGGCCTCCTCGGCCGCAGAGTTTCCACCGCCCACAACGTAGACGCGCTTTCCTCGGTAAAACATGCCATCGCAGGTAGCGCAGTACGAAACTCCATGAGAGGCGAACTTCTCCTCGCCCTGGAAGCCGGCGTGGCGTGGCGTGGCACCCCCGGCGAGAATGACGGACTTGGCAACAAGGTCACCATCTGGCGTGACAAGCGTGAAGAGCCCGCTCTTGTCATCGCGAGAAATGCCCGTGACCTGCTCCATGCGAACCTCGGCCCCAAGGTCTGTTGCCTGAGAACGCATGGCCTCTGAGAGCGTGTACCCGTCCGTGTGCGGGAGCCCCGGGTAGTTGTCAATCTCACTCGTCAAGATGGTCTGCCCACCAAAGGCCTCCTGCTCCAAGGTCACTGCGTCCAAGAGCGAGCGCTGCGCATAGATTGACGCAGTGAGACCTGCGGGACCACCACCAACAATGACGAGGTCTTTTAGCTGCTGGTTATTGCTTTCCATTTGCATCCAATCCGGCAAGGCGTGCAGAGTATGCGGCACTCCCCTGGCCTACAGTTTTGCTTTGCTCTCCCCTGCTATACCCCACCTGATGGGTGGTATATACGACTTTCTCACTAACATATGAGAATCCCCACGGGAGCCTCGCTCCGAGGGCCGTGGGGATACACGCAGATATGGGAAAGATCGGAGCGCCCGAAGGACGCAACTAAGACTGAGGTGCAGTAGGCCCATCCTGGGTTGCTTCCGAATGAGCAGGCTTCTTCGCAGGCGGCATAGGCAGCACGAGGTTCATGATGATACCTACCAGCGTGGAGGTTGCCATGCCAGGAAGCGCATACTGGCCGATGGGGATGGAGATGCCGGAGGTTTCCATGCCAACGCCCAGGATAATGACAACAGAGGCAATCATGAGGTTGCGGTTGGCGCCAAAGTCAACCTTGTTGGTGACAAACATCCTGAGGCCGTTTGAGGCGATAAGTCCAAAGAGCAGAAGGCTCACACCACCCATGACCGGGGACGGAATGGAACGGATGAGCGCCGCAAGCTTGGGACAGAAGCCGCCAACAACCAATGCAAACCCGGCAGCGTACCAGAAGACCTGCGTAGAGTAGACGCGCGTGACGCTCATGACGCCGATGTTCTCGGCATACGTCGTGGTGGGAGGACCGCCCAGGAAGCCCGAAATCACCGTTGAAATGCCGTCACCGGCAAGAGAGCGCGGCAGCATGGGGCGATAGTCCTTGCCAACAATCTCGCCAACCGCCAAGAGGTGGCCAATGTGCTCGATCACCACGACGAGAGCGACGGGCCCAATGAGGGCAATAGCGCCCCAGTCCCACTCGGGATGCTGGAACGCGGGAAGTCCAATCCACGCGGCATCAATGACCGGCTGGAAGTCGACGAGCCCGCAGGCCAAAGAGACAAGGTAGCCAAGGATGATGGCGAGAAGCACGGGAACAGTACCGATGAGACCACCCATGCTCGAGAAGATGACAGCCGCAAACAGGGTGATTGCGGCAATGATGGCTCCAAGCCCGTAGAACACGGTAGTCCCATCCGCCGCCGTCGTCTGAAAGGCCATCTTGGCAGCAGTCGCAGAGAGGCCAACGCCGATGACCACCATGACGGAGGCGACAAGTACCGGCGGGAGCAGCCTGTCGAGCCATCCGGTGCCCACGAGCTTGATGATTCCCGCAACAGCGAGGAACACCAAGCCTGCCACAACAACGCCAGAGAGGGCGGCATTGAGGCCACGCGTGGCGCCAATGATCACAATGGGGCTGATGAAGGCAAACGAGCTACCCAGGTAGCTGGGAATCTTGTTCCTAGTTACCAGGAGGTAGCAGATGGTTCCGATGCCCGAGCACATGATGGCCACGTTTGGATCAAGGCCCGTGAGGACCGGAACCAGAACCGTCGAGCCAAACATGCTCATCATGTGCTGGATGCCCAGCGGGATGGCGCGCGAGACAGAGACCCTGTCATCGACGCCGATTATCTCTCGTTCGTGTCGTTGCATGCGATAGACCACACTCCTTTTCTTAGAGCCTTGAAGGTCCGAAGAATAAACATTCAGACGCTCCATGACTTGTTGGTGAACTTTCGGCAGGTTGAAAAACGGGGACTCGAAGGAATGCCTCCGAGTCCCCAGTGAGTATCATTTCGTTGCATCCATGCTCTGCGATGTCCTTGCAAGCAGTTTAGGAAAGCAGGAAATAGACGACAAACGCTGCGGTAGCGACCCACATGAGAGGCTTGATCTTCTTGCCACGACCCGTAACCAGAGCAACGATGACATAGGCGATAAAGCCCATGCCAATGCCGTTGGAGATGGAGTACGTAAGGGGGATACCTGCGATGACCATGAAGGCAGGGAAGCCCTCCAGGAGGTCGGTCCAGTCGATGTCGACCACGTCAGTCATCATGAGGAAGCCAACGATAACAAGGGCGCCGCAGGTGGCAGCGCTGCTCACAACCGAGATCACGGGAGCGAAGAATGCCGCAAGGATGAAGAGAATGCCCGTGAAGACGGACGTAAGACCCGTACGACCACCATCGGCAGCGCCAGAAGCAGACTCGACAAAGGTCGTGATGGAGGAGGCGCCCAAAAGGCCACCAACAGCGGCAGCCGCGGAGTCTGCAATCAGGATCTCACGGATGTTCTCGACGGTTCCGTCCTCGTTCAGGAACTCGCCCTGCTTGGCAACAGCCATAGCGGTACCCATGGTGTCAAAGAAGTCAGACATCATGAGGGAGAACGCAAAGACGAGAAGGATTGGCGTGGTGAGGACCTTTACGACGGCAACGGTACCCGTTGAGTCCGCCATGAAGGGTGCCCCAAAGGAGGAAAAGTCAAGGGCAGAGACGATGCCCGAGGGCATCTGCGTTACGCCAAGGGGGATACCACAAAGCACGGCGATGATGATGCCAATGAGGATGGAACCCTTGATGTTCATCGAGTAAAGAATGACCGTGGCAACAATGGAAATAAGGCCAACGAGAAACGTGGGACTTGTGACGTCACCAAAGGAAACCATGGTGGACTCGTTAGCAACGATGATGCCGCCATCAGCGAGGCCAATCATTGCGATGAAGAGGCCAAGGCCAACAGAGATGGCATGACGAAGCGAGACGGGAATGGCATCCATAATGGCCTCGCGGAGACCGCAGAGAACCAAAATGAGAATTGCGCAGCCCTCAACGAAGATGACAGCCATCGAGACTTGCCAATCCGCACCATTAAGTGCGGCAAGGGTATATGCAACCACTGCATTGATGCCCATGCCGGAGGCGCAGGCAAGGGGCCTGTTGGCAAAGAGGCCCATGAAAATGGTCATGATGCCGGCCCCAACGCAGGTCGAGGTAACGGCAGCGTTCATGGGAACGCCAGCTGCAGCGAGCAGCGAGGGGTTGACTGCAATGATGTACGCCATGGCGAGGAAAGTAGTGAGTCCGGCACGAACCTCTTGCCCCGTTGACGAACCTCTCTCCCCCATCTTGAAGAACTTCTCCACGTCCTCATCCTTTCTTCCCGAACAGCAAGGCCTATGTCACAAGCCACAGACAAAGTGTGGCAGCAACAGAGCGAATAGATGAGTAGGATTAGACGCCACTCGAGCCAAAACCACCGGTACCGCGATCGGTCTCATCGAGCTCATCGACCTCCAGGAGGGAGACGACAGGGACCTGCTGAATGACGAGCTGAGCAATTCTCTCGCCGCGCTCGATGTGGATGCTCTTGGATGGGTCGAGGTTGATTGCGCACACCTTGAGCTCGCCACGATAATGGGCATCTATGAGGCCGGGCGTATTTGCCATGGACAGTCCCTCGCGAAGAGCGAGTCCACTCCTGGGCTGGACAAAGCCTGCATACCCCTCAGGTATGGCAACGGCGAGGCCGGTTCCGACAAGACGACGCTCAAAGGGCGCAAGCGTAACATCCTCGTTTGAACGCAAATCGAGACCAGCATCACCATCATAAGCGTAGCTTGGGAGCTCTACAGTTGGGTCAAGACGCTTGATGGGAAGTACGACCTTATTATCTATCATTTATTGAGGCTCCTCAGCTCCTCGCTGAACTCATCAACGTCCTTGAAGTCCCTATAGACCGACGCGAAGCGAATGTACGCCACCTTGTCTACGTCTACCAAACGCTTGAGGACCATGCTTCCCAGGTCATGCGAGGAAACCTCATTAACGCCCTCGTCCCTCAACTCCGATTCGATGTCATCGATGAGGTTATCCAGCGCCTCGACTGGCACGCTCCGCTTAACGGTAGCAGCCAGGAGCCCACGCATGAGCTTCTGCCGATCGAACGTCTCCTTGCGCCCATCTTTCTTGACCACAAGGAGAGGCATTTCCTCACGGCGCTCGTACGTCGTGAACCGATAGCCGCATTTGACGCACTCGCGTCGACGACGAATGGCGTCGTTGCTCTCCGATGGCCTAGAGTCGACAACCTTCGACTCCTCGCACCCGCATTTTGGACAGCGCATCAAACCTCCTAATGGACTCCATTAGGAACTTAACACAAAGCGTCCAAAAACCCACCACAAAGGACTCTATAAATCCAAACTGGAAACGAAAACGATGCGGCAAGACTACGCAGACTCCTGAACCTGACCACAAGCAAGCCCGGTAAATCGCTTTAGCGTGATGCGGGAACCAGCAACGACTGACCGGGTTGAAGGGTAGACGTGGTGAGAGAGTTCTTCTCGGTGATCCACTGCACAAGCTCTGCCGTACTGTAACCATCTACCTGATACTGAGAAGCAAGGTCCCAAACGGAATCACCAGGCTCAACCACAACATCTTGAGTGGGAATTGACGAAAGAGCCGCATCCTTACGGGAGGCGATGGCGGCATTGCCTGCGACAAGAGCGCCAAAAAGCCCCATAGCAACAAGCAGCGTGCAGACGACAACGGTAAAGACGTCTAGACGAGAGGCTGCCTGAGGATAAGGCGTCTGGCCTTGGGCACGACGAGCAACTCCAGAGGTCTTCTTACCCGCGCCTCCCTCAAGAAGCATGAGCGAAGGATACGAAGGGACGAGAGCCGAAGAGCCCTCGGTACCATACATGCGATTAGCGTTAGTCATTATGTGCTCCCCTCTGGTGTGCTTGTCGGGAACCTTTATAGCTGCCACGCGGGACAGAAATTAGTGCCTTGCGCTAGGGACCGAACATCTGTACTCTAGTATCAACGTACATTTGTTCGTGTCAAGTCTAATTCGAACATTTGTTTGCAAGTTTTCTGGGACAAGAGTACTATTGACCCAACGAGAGGAGACGCCATGTCAAAGGGAAAGCTCAGCAAACGCCAGAGGGCCATCTATGACTTCATCTGCTCATACACGGACGAGCACGGCTATCCCCCCTCGGTGAGGGAGATAGGCGCTGCCGTAGGCCTTGCCTCGCCGTCGACGGTCCACATGCATCTCAAGGTTCTTGAGGAGATGGGCCTCATCAGCAGGGACCCAAAGAAGCCTCGCACAATTGAAGTTGTTCCTGACAAGCAGGTGTCAGAGGATGGCAGCGCCCAAGAGAAGCTTGTCTCCGTGCAGGAGGACGTTGACAAGAATTCGATTACTTTGCCTCTCGTTGGCCGCGTGGCCGCGGGCGTCCCCATCCTCGCCGAGCAGAACGTCGAAGAGACGCTCACACTCCCCACAAGCATTGTGGGCGATGCCAGCTCGTTTATTCTGCGTGTTCGGGGCGAATCGATGATCAACGCCGGTATCTTCGATGGCGACTATATCGTGGTGAAAGAGCAGCATGATGCTCATGACGGAGAGATAGTCGTTGCGCTTATCGATGACTCCGCAACGGTCAAGACTTTCTATCGCGAGAAGGACCGCATTCGACTCCAACCCGAGAATGATCACATGAGCCCCATCTACGCGGATAACCCGGTCATTCTCGGTCGCGTGACGGCACTCATCCGCAGTCTCTCCTAGCCATGGCAGAACCATCCCGTGCAGGCGACATGCAGAGTTCAGGCTTTGCCAAAGGCAGCAAGGGCCAACGGAGAAGGATTGGCATCTTCGACGCAGTGAGGGGATTCTCTGTCATCTCGATGGTACTCTTCCACCTCTGCTATGACCTACGGTTCCTCGCGGGCGTGGGCTTACCTTGGTTTGCCTCGCCCCTTCAGGATATCTGGCGGGCAAGCATCTCGTGGACCTTCCTGTTTGTAGCAGGCTGCATGTGCACGCTTTCAAGAAGCAACCTCAGGCGTGGCCTCACCTACGGTGCCGTTGCCCTTGCCATCTATGCAGTCACGGCCCTTGCCGCGGTTGATACTCCGATATCGTTTGGCATCATCTACTGCATGTCAGCCTGTACACTGGTGGCATGGGCACTCGGAAGGGTTAACTGCCTTCCAAGGGGACCAATTGCGGCATCTGCCCTCTTCGTCTGCTTCCTGCTGGCCCTGGGGATACCCTCCGGAACAGTTGGCATCGGTCCGTTCTCGGTTGCTCTCCCCCATGCTATCTACAGCGTTCCGGGGCTTGCATGGCTAGGACTTCCTGGACCGGGATTCGCATCGGGAGACTACTATCCGCTCATCCCCTTTGTGTTCATGTACCTTGCTGGCACTTCCATGGCCTCATGGTTTAAAGAGCGTGGATACTCCGATTGGGCCATTAACGCCAACGTCCCCCCACTCAACTTTGTCGGCCGTCACGCACTTCTCGTCTATGTGGTGCACCAGCCCGTTCTGCTGCTTCTCACGGGCGTGGTATAGGTTCACGAGCGCCACTCGCCAGAGAGGTGGTCCATGTCACTTAGGGCTTCATCGGGGACAACATATGGGGCCAAGGTCGAGCGCATTCTCTCGGATGCGCTCACAGTGGCAAGCAGGCCCTGCTCGGTATAGACCTCACGTAATACCTGGCAACGCTCATGGACCATCTTCATAAGGATGCCCTTGGAAAACGGTACCAAGACGGTAACCGTGGCATCGCCACGCGAGGCCTCCCGTGCCACACGGTAGAGCAGCCCCGCAAGGCCTGTCCCCTCTCGGGCGGAGATGGTCCCGGCATCGGGGTGTCTTGCCTGGAGACTTGTAAGCTCCTCGGCAGAGATAAGGTCACACTTGTTGAGGACAAGCACAGAGGGAATCTGATTAGCCCCAATTTCCTCGAGAACCGTCTGAACTGCGCGTATCTGCCGCTCTGCCCCAGCATCAGACGCATCAGCCACAAGCAGCACAAGGTCAGCGGCCCTTACCTCTGCCAGCGTGGACTTGAATGCTTCCACGAGCGTGGTGGGCAGCTTTTGGATAAACCCAACGGTGTCGGTGAGGGTAACTTTGCGGCCCTCCTCAAGCTCGATTGAGCGTGTGGTGGGATCCAGGGTGGCAAAGAGCTCATCGCGCACATAGACGTCAGAACCCGTGAGGGCATTAAGGAGCGTCGACTTGCCAGCGTTAGTGTAGCCGGCAAGCGCCACGCGATAGATACCCGAATCCCAACGGGCCTTGGACTGCACCTCTCGCCTTGTCTCGAGCCGGGCAAGCTCGTCACGAAGCGTTGAGATACGCTTGCGCACAAGGCGACGGTCGACCTCAAGCTGACTCTCGCCCTGGCCAAAACGCGACCCAATGCCACCACGCGTCTGCTCGCCCACCAAGTGGCTCCACATACCACGCAGCCTGGGCAGAACATACTGGAGCTGCGCAAGCTGGACCTGGAGGCGCCCCTCACGCGTGGTTGCGTGCACACCAAAGATGTCGAGGATGAGCGCGGTGCGGTCGATGATCTTGACCGGCTCGCCCACGATCTTCTCGAGGTTGGACTGCTGGGAGGGCGTGAGCTCGTCATCAAAGATCACGACATCAGCATCAAGGTTGCGCACGTAGGAGACAAGTTCCTCCACCTTGCCCTTGCCGATGAAGGTCCGCGGGACCGGCGCCTCGAGCCGCTGCGTAAGCGTGAAGACCACGTCGGCGCCGTCCGTCTCTGCAAGGCGAGCAAGCTCCGCCATAGACTCATCGAGCGTCCATTCGGCATTTCTTCCAAAGTCAACGCCCACGAGAATTGCCTTCTCGCGCACGGGAGCCGTCGACTTGGGCTCAAAGCGTGCCATGGCTACTCAACCTCTCTCGACGGTTTGGCAGGGTTCCGACTGTACCAGCGCATCGCGGACAATGAGCTCACAGGCTTGCTCCTCGCCCATATCGCGAACGTCTATCCAACGGGCCCGGCCATCTCTCTTGAGCCACGAGAGCTGCCGCTTGGCATAGTGTCTCGTACGGCGCTTGACCTCATCCCTGGCCTCGTCAAGGCTGCACTCCCCCGCAAGGGCAGCCAGCACTTCCTTGTAGCCAATCGCCTGCCCCGCGGTGTGTGCCCAATCGAGTCCACGCCCCCTCAGGTTACAGACCTCCTCAACCAAGCCGTCGTCGAACATCCTGTCGACGCGCTGGTCAATTCGCTCGTAGAGCAGCTCGCGGGGCATGGAGATGGCCCAGATATGTGCAGCATAGTGCGGCACGTGGCGCTTGAGACCCCTGTGGTTTTGAGCATAGCTCACGCCATCGTCCAGCATCTCAAGAGCGCGAACGCATCGCCGGACGTTGTTGGGATGTATGAGCGCTGCACTATCTGGGTCGCGCTTGGCGAGAAGGACGTGCAGCGCCTCGGCACCCTGCTCTGCCGCAATGCGCTCGTAGCGCAGCCGACGGTCATCTCCCATCTCACCAGACGGAAAGTCCATCTCGTCGATAACCGCATCGAGATAGAGGCCCGTTCCCCCACAAAGAACAGGAACAGCGCCGCGCTCAAGAAGCTCATCCACGCAGGAGCGGGCATCGTGCTGGAAGCGCTGGACCGAATAGTCCTCGTCCACGTTGGCCACATCAACCATAAGAAGGGGCACGCGCCTCTCGGCAACAGGTGTCTTTGCTGTTCCCACGTCCATGCCACGATAGACCTGCATGGCATCGACAGAGACAACAGATGATCCGAGCCTCTGGGCAACGAGCTCGGAAAGTGCGCTCTTACCAGAGGCAGTGGGGCCAACTATGCAGACCACGCGCCCAGAAGCAGCAGGTTCGCTCACGAAAGGTCGCCCTCGACGGTGCCTCGCAGATACCAGGTACGTGCCTCCTTGACGCGAACGCGCGCAATCTTGCCCACCGCATCCTGCGGGCTCATCCCCGCGGGGAGCGGGAAATGGACAGTGCGGTTCTTCTCGCTGTGGCCAACCATGACAGAATCGTCACGCTTAGACGGCCCCTCGACCAAGACACCAACGAGCTGCCCCAGGTCCTCCTGGTTGGCGTCGTGGGCCTGTTGTGCGACCTGCTCCGCAAGGCGGTCAAAGCGATCCTGGATGACGTCATGGGGCGTGTTGTCAACCATCTTCGCGGCAGGGGTACCAGGCCGCGGGGAGTAGATGAACGTGAAGGCGGAGGAGAACCCTGCCTCGCGCACAAGCGAGAGCGTGTCCTGGAAATCCTCTTCGGTCTCGCCGGGGAAGCCAACAATAATGTCGGTGGAGAGCGCGATGTTGGGGATAGCGGCGCGGAGACGCCCCACAAGCGCCAGATACTCGTCCCTCGTGTAGCTGCGGTTCATTGCCTTGAGCACGCGCGTGGAGCCCGACTGCACCGCCAGGTGGAGATGAGGCATCACGGCTGGGACCTCAGCCATAGCGGCGATGGTCTCGTCGGAGAGATCCTTGGGGTTACTCGAGGTGAAGCGGATGCGCTCGATGCCCGTCTCACCCACCGCACGCAGGAGCTCGGCAAAGCGAGGCTCTCCGTAGATGTTCCTCCCGTAGGAGTTGACGTTTTGCCCAAGGAGGCAAATCTCGCGCACGCCATCGGCAACGAGCAGGCGGCACTCGGCGACTACGCTCTCGATGGTGCGACTGCGCTCACGCCCGCGGACGTACGGAACGATGCAGTAGGTACAGAAGTTGTTGCAGCCGCTCATGATGGGCACCCACGCGTGGTAGCGCTCGGCACGATGGCTGGGCAGGTCGGTAGAAAATCCTGTGCCCGGCTCCTCCGTGTCCACCTCTATGGCACCTGGCTGCTCGCCAAATGCCTCGGAAAGGAGCCTCGGGAGGCTCGCCAGGGCGCTTGTGCCAAAGACCACGTCGACGTTGGGGATGTGCGCGCGGAGGCGCTCGCCGTCGCGCTGCGCAATGCAGCCGCCCACGGCCACGATGCGCCTCCCCGAGGGTGGCGTGGGAGCCGAGACCATGGCAGATGCCTGGCCATAGAGGCGCTGGTCAGCATTCTCGCGAACGCAGCAGGTCATGTAGACGACGATATCGGCATCGTCGGGGCTTGCAACCTCGATGCAGCCGCACGAGTCGAGAAGGCCTGAGACCCTCTCGGAGTCATGCATGTTCATCTGGCAGCCAAAGGTCTTGATGTGGTAGGTCTTGCCGACAAGGGCCTGGGTGTCAGGAGAAGCCATTTACGCGACCACGCTCCCGTTGTCCATAGCGTCAGCCGAGGTGCTCTGGGGAGTGAGCCTATGGACGTAGACGGCAAAGCGAATGGCCGTGCGCTTTTCTCCCGCAATGTCGATATCAGAGAACGTGGGGGCGCAGGAGATGTCGACTCCCGTTGGAATGAGGAAGCCGCGCGCGATGGCAAGCGCCTTGACGGCCTGGTTGACCGCACCCGCTCCAACGCACTGCATGTTGACGGGAACCCCGTCCTTTACCATGCCGGCTATGGCCCCGGCGACGGACGCCGGGGATGACTTGCTCGAGACCTTCAGAAAATCCATGCTGCTGATGCTCCAATGGTGCAGTGGTTGTCAGTATGGTGCGATTAGTCGTCCTTGGTGGAAGTGCATATATGAACGATTGTAATGTCCCAGCTAGCTAATGCAAACGTGAAGTGTTTCGTACAGTGGCAAATGACAAAGCTGGCTAGTCCGCATCCTCCAGGTCAAAGGTCACGGTGATGCGACCCTTGCCGACCCTCACCTTGGGGTCATGCACAAGCGACACGTAGTAGCGGTCCTCGATGAACGAGAAGTCCTTGGCAAGGACCCGTGAGAACTCCTCGGCATCTGGCTTGGAAAGCTTGAGGCCCCGCCTATCCCGATAGAGGTCGACAGGCTTTGGAGCGGTTGGGGCATCAGCTTTGCGGAGCATGCGGGAAGCGACGCTCTTTAGGGGTCGAATCTGTCCCGACACCACGCGATGAGCAGTGCGCTCGCTCATCTCAAGACCAAGCCCCTTGCAGACCGAGAGAAGCTCCCTAGCGTCTGCGGCAGCACGAAGACGCTCCAAAACCGGAAGCGCAGATAGGTCGTCGATGAAAAGCAGGTCAGAGCCATCCACCGAAGGGGTAATGCGAGCGCGGGCGGTTGCCGCAATCTCTGCCGGCGAGCCCACGTACACCTCACAGGTCCCGTACTCCTCGAGGGCGAACTCGCAGCAAGTGCGAACGATGTTGTGAGGGCCACGGGCGCAGGTGCGCTTGCCGTCCTCACCCTCGCCGAGCGAAGGCCAGGTTGACTGGTCAGTACGCTCGGCGAGCTTGGTTGCATTAGTGACAACCGTGATGGAGGTGCCCTTCCCGGGGGCCGAGGACGCCACACGCGCAGACTCGGCGTTCTCCCTCACCGAGTAGAGCGCCATGCCTCGCCCGTGGACGCCCCACCTGTCCACGTGGATGCTCTCGAGCTTGGAGGTCACGCGCGCCTCGAAGATGCGCTCCTGCATATCCTGGGGTACGCCGGAGCCATCGTCCAGGATAGTCGTGGTGCGCAGGTCTCCCTCACGTGCTGCGGGCGCTGCCGCTTTGCGGGAAACCGCCTATGCCG
>ERZ772821.1336-NODE-1336-length-15212-cov-4.248004_pt1 | contig 15212 bp, 14 predicted proteins | sample MGYA00580859_ERZ772821 | MGnify/ENA primary metagenome ERZ772821 (study PRJEB29015, sample SAMEA2737674) | human gut metagenome | biome: human gut; feature: human-associated habitat; material: faeces | place: China | collected 2012 ...
GCGCGGTGGACGTGCTGGGAGGCACTAGCCCATGCGGGATATGCACTGCCACATCCTTCCGGGTGTCGATGACGGCGCGCGGGATCTGGATGAGTCCCTCGCGATGATCGAAGCGGCCAAAGCAGCCGGTGTCACGTCGATCGTCTGCACGCCGCATTGTCGCGAGCCGTATTTCGACTATGACGCGATGTGGGACGCCTACGAGCTGCTCGTGGCCCATGCCGACGGCTTCCCGCTGACGATGGGCTTCGAGGTCAACCATTCCAAGCTGATGGAGCTGGGGATGCAGTGGGTCGACTATCTGGCGTTCGACGGGTCGGACGAGTTTCTGCTGGAGCTGTCCAGCCGCGCCGGCAAGGCGCAGTTCGAGGAGTACGAGCGCACCATCTTCGAGATCCAGGGCAAAGGCTACCAGGTCATCATCGCGCATCCCGAGCGCTACCGCGCGATCCAGGAGGACGTCGAGCTGGCGCGCCGCCTGGTGAAGATGGGCTGCAAGCTGCAGGCGTCGGCGGACTTCGTCGCCGGGGGCCGTCTGGGTGCTGAGAAGAAGCCGGCGAAGAAGCTGTTCGAGGAGGGCCTGTACAGCTACATCGCCAGCGATGCGCACTGCGTGGAGCACTACGACTACCTGGTGCGCGCCCGCAAAGAATTTAAGACACGCGGCAGACATGCCCGCGCCTAAAACGGTGAACTGTAGTATCCTTGTATCCGTTGCGAAACCGAACGTGTAAAGGGCACGTCAGGTTTTGCGGCAAGGGGTGGCAAATCCCCGCCGGACTACTAGAATAGACCGGTATGGATCGCGCTCGAACGATGCGAGGTTCGCGGGAGGTTCGCGTGGGATCCGAGGGGCGGGTATCAGCCCCGGGCAGGCAATCGGCTTGCCGCCGCCAGTCCGCAGGGAGTGCGGGTTGGCGGCGGGAAACCGCAGGTGATCGAGGTTGGCGGATGAGATCCGCACGTCGATCGCTTACATATCTTGGAGGAGAGCGGAATCGTCGCTGAGCGCGCGTTTCGGTCGGCCAAGAGGATGCATATCGTCGTTTTTTCGCACGGTCGATTGCGGCTGTGGCGAAGCTATGTCCAAAGCCGCATCTCGATAGCGGGCTGGCTTCCTGCGCCTTGGCGCGTCGGCTCCGAAAGGTTCGAAGCGCGCCGGAGCGTTTGATCTCACGGGCGGCGGCGCTTGCCCGATGGCGGAGCTGTGCCTTCTTCTGCCCCTGCGGCGATGAGCCGGAAGGGGGTGGGGCGCATGTGGTACGTGATCCAGACGGTCGGCGGCCAGGAGGATCAGGTGAACAGTCTGATGCTCAAGCTGGTCGACGACAGGTTGATCCAGGAATCGTTTATTCCCCGTTACGAAGTGATGAAGCGCATCAAGGGCGCGTGGGTCAAACGTGCCGAGGTGCTGCTTCCGGGCTATGTGTTCGTGGTGACTAAAGACCCCGGAAAGCTCAAGGAAGGCCTGCGCAACGTGCCGCGGTTCACCCGGCTTTTGGGCAACGACGATATGTTCACCCCTCTTGAAGACCGCGAGGTCGCCTTTATCAACGCGTTCACCCAACCGGGCAAGCGAACGGTGGAGCTGTCCACCGGCGTGATCGAAGGCGACGAGGTCGTGATCCTCAACGGCCCGCTCATGGGCCATCAAGGCTCGATCGTGAAGATCGACCGTCACAAGCGTCTGGCATACCTGGAGATGGAGATGCTCGGGCGCAAGAAGAACGTGAAGCTTGGATTAGAGATAGTTGCAAAACGAAGCTGACAATTCGATAGCTGCTGCGGTGGGATCGACTGCCCCAGCTTCTCCGGTCGCCGTCATCCCTGGCAAGGCGGTCGACGTGGTTGTTCCGCTCAAACAGGATGATCAGGTCCGTGAAGCGGAGGAGATGAGGGAGACCCTTTCCGAAGCCGCTTCCGAGGCGAAGACCGACAAGGAGAAAGCCGCCGTGATGGCGGGTTTGTCCGATACGCCGCGCCTTACCGAGAGCGGCATTGCCGCCGATGTGCTGGAGAAGCTGCTGCCCGACGAAGGAGTGGTCGAGCTTCCGCGTGTTCGAAAAGTCGCGGGAGGGCCGGTCTACCGCTTTGTCAAGCGGGCGTTCGACGTTGTGTCGTGCGGTGCTGCCCTGATCGTTCTTGCGATTCCTATGGCAATCATTGCGGCGAAGATCAAATCAGAATCTTCCGGCCCTGTCATCTATGCGCAACGACGCGTTGGCAAGGATGGCAAGGTCTTTGAACTCTACAAGTTCCGCAGCATGTACACCGATGCCGAGGCGCGTGGTGCCCGCTGGGCGGCCGAGGACGATCCTCGCGTCACCCCCTTCGGCAAAACCATGCGCAAGACGCGCCTAGACGAGCTGCCTCAGTTTTGGAACGTGGTCAAAGGAGATATGTCCCTCATCGGCCCGAGGCCCGAGCGTCCCGCCTTCCATGAGGAATTCTGCAGGCGCATCGACGGCTGGGAACAGAGGCTGTTGGTTAAGCCCGGCATATCTGGTCTTGCCCAGGTTGAGGGCGGTTACGAGCTGCTCCCCAAGGAGAAGGCGCGCCTGGACATCGAGTACATAGAGAACCGCTCGGCGGCGCTTGATTGGAGCATTATCTGGCGCACTTTGCACACGGTTAAGACGGGGAACGGGGCGCGTTAAATGAAGATCGCGGTTATAACTGCGGCAACCAATACGATCCCTCGATTTCGCATCGATATGATAGATGAATTTGTGCGGCGAGGCTCGCGGGTCGTCGTTTTCGGGGATGAACCTTCGAGACAATGGGATGCGTATTTTTCCGATCATGGGGTATCTTACAGAACGTATCAAGTGTCGCGTAATGGAATGAACCCTGCAGCGGATCTCCGAACAAAAAGGCAGCTCCGATCCTTGTTCGAAGAGGAGCGACCTGACAAAGTATTCACCTATCAGGTAAAACCCAATATCTACGGTGCCCTGGCGGCTCATGAAGCGGGAATAAACGACGTTTTCGTCATGATAGGAGGCCTCGGCTCCGTTTTTCGAGCAACGGATGTCAAATCCCGAATGGTTAGCTTGGTAGTTGGTGCCGAGTACAGAATCGCCCTCAAGCATGCGACACGGGTTTTTTTCCAGAATGGGGAAGATGTCGATCTCTTTGCGTCCAGGAGAATCGTTGATCGTCGCAAGGTCGTCATGACCCGTGGCTCTGGCGTGAATCTCGATAAATTTCCGCTACGCCCGCTTCCGGAGAAACCGTCTTTCCTCTTCGTTGGGAGGCTTGTGCGTGGAAAGGGCGTCCTTGACTATCTCGATGCTGCAAGAATTGTTAAGCAGACGTATTCCGATGCAGAGTTCCATCTTGTCGGACCTTTCGATACGAACCCCACCGCTATCAGCGAAGGGGAACTGCAGCCTTATATCGATGATGGCACCGCCATCTACCACGGACAGCAGGATGACGTTCGTCCGTTCTTGGAAGCGTCCTCATGTTTTGTTTTGCCCTCGTATTACGGAGAAGGCACACCTAAATCGGCTCTTGAAGCGATGGCTACGGGGCGTCCCCTCGTCGTTGCGGATGCTGTTGGGTGCCGCGAGGTGGTTCGGGATGGCATTAACGGATTTTTGGTCTCCCCGCGTGACCCTACTGCCTTGGCCGAAGCTATGGTGGCGGCTGTCTCCTGCAGGGATCGTTTAGAGGGGATGGCAAAGGCAAGCCGCGCGATGGCGGAAGATGTCTTTGACGTACGCAAGGTCAATAGTTCGATCTGCGAGACGATGGGGCTGTAGATGACCGATCTGAAGAAGATGTTGAAAGCTGGGATCCGCGTCGTTACGACCAATGCTAGACTTGGGCTTGGCAGACTGGTTCATGGCGGGAAGCTGAAGTTTAGTCCCGTCACCTGTCTCGCCCTATCGGACGAGATCTACCTTTCGAAAGAATCGCATATCGACTTCGGAAGACGACTGAGGACCCGGGGAGGGTGCGTCTTCAATGTTCAGGACTCCGGAGAGCTTCGTTTCGGATCTGACGTCTTTCTGAACAAAGGATGTCAGTTCAATTGTCGCAGCAGTATAACAGTGGGCGACGGTTGCGAATTCGGTCCGAACGTGCTCGTCTACGATCATGATCATAAGTACCAGGGCGGAGTTTTCAAAGAGGGGGACTTTCTTTGCAGCAGCGTTCAGATTGGCTCAAACTGTTGGATCGGGGCGAATGCTGTGATTTTGCGCGGAACGAAGATTGGCGATGGTTGCGTCATTGCAGCGGGAAGCATTGTCAAAGGTGAGTATCCTGCCGGCTTGTTGATTCTGCAAAAAAGAGAAACCGAGATACGGAGCGTAGAATAGATGCCAGCTTTCTCGGTGGAAGAAAGCAATGATTGTCTTATGAATCCCCCAATTAGGATCCTTCATGCTATCGGCAGCTTGAATCAAGGCGGTTCCCAGTCTTTCGTAATGAATTTGTATCGCGCCATTGACCGCTCAAGGATTCAGTTCGACTTCGTTATCGAACATCCGGGAGAGTTGTATTATGCGGAGGAAATTCTATCTCTCGGTGGTGATGTGATCGAACTGCAACCCTTTACTGGATCGAATGTCATTTCGTATCGTAGGCAATGGCAGCGATTGCTAGGTGGTTCTAGCAGATGGGCTGCGCTTCACAGTCATGTGAGGAGTACCGCTGCGTTATATGTGCCCATAGCAAGAAAGAATGGCCTGAAGACTATCGTCCACTCGCATAGCACATGCGAATCAGCAGGGCTGAAAGGCTTGGTTAAGCGAGTGATGGAACTCCCTCTTAGAAGGATTGCTGACTATCATTTCGCCTGTTCTGAGGAAGCTGGCCGCTGGCTTTTCGGAGACCGATTGTTCGATAAAGGCGATGTGACCATCGTCCCTAACGCGATCGAAACAAAAAAATACGTATACGATGAAAAGATTCGATCGGCAGTTCGCCGAGAGCTTGGAATTGGCGATGTTCCTATTTTCGGTCATGTCGGGAGGCTCTCGAAACCAAAGAATCATCTTTTCCTGCTTAAAGTGTTCGAGGAGATCTTGAAAACAAGGTCCGATGCGAAACTCGTCCTTGTTGGAGATGGAGAGCTTAGGCAGCTGATCGAGGATGCAGTGTCGGCGAAATCGCTTGACGACTCCGTCTTGATGCTCGGTCACAGGGATGATGCAAATCGTTTGTATCAAGCAATGGACGTGCTGCTCATGCCGTCTTTGTACGAAGGGCTTCCTGTGACGTTGGTCGAGTCGCAGGCGGCGTCGCTCCCCGCTGTAATTACGGATACGATTACAAAAGAAGTGGATATAGTTAACGGCCTTGTTAGACGCGTCAGTTTACATTCCCCGATTGAGAAGTGGGCGGAGGCGAGCCTTTCCTTCCTTGGGATTGCGAGAGTGAACACGTCAGCCCACATTGCTACAGCTGGGTTCGACGTGGCAATTGCGGCTGGCAGATTGACGGATCTGTATATGAAGATGAACGGGAGCAGTCGATGAAAGTCGCATTTTATATCAATGCGATAAACGGTGGAGGGGCAGCACGGGTGATGACCGTTCTTGCGAACCAGCTCTCTGACAATGGTCACGACGTGATCTTGATAACCTCCTACCCTTGCGAAAGGGAGTATCGGCTTGGAGCTTCAATAACGCGAATCAATCTGGAGGAGGAGAGGATCAAGGACTCGTTTCTAAAGCGCAATGTCAGACGTGTGCTTAGGTTAAGAAAAACTCTTCGTAGGAACAGGCCTGATGTTCTGGTCGCGTTTATGGCGGAGCCGAACTTACGTGCGCTTGCTGCGACGGTTGGTATGGACATACCGACTGTAATATCTGTTCGCAACGATCCGCGTAGGGAGTATGCTTCGAGTAAATTACAATTTGCCGCTAAGTTTCTTTTTAGAAGAGCGGCATGGACGGTGTTCCAGACTCCGGACGCGCAAACATATTTTGGCGGATCGATCTCGCAGAAGTCCAGTGTCATCTTCAATCCGGTTGATGAGTCGTTTTTCGAAGAGGAATGGAATCCGGAACCCGGTCTCGTGGTCACGTGTGGGAGGCTCACCGATCAGAAGAACCAATGCATGTTGATAGAGGCGTTTTCCCATGTTGTTGAAGTGATTCCCCACGCTCGACTTGAGATATACGGAGAGGGCGAACTTGAAGATGCCCTGAAAGATAAAATACATGAACTTTGCCTCAATGAGAAAGTCGTGCTCAAGGGGTATGCCGAAGATGTGCCAAAGATCCTTTCTCGCGCATCGGTTTTCGTTCTTCCTTCGAAATATGAGGGTATGCCGAATGCTTTGATGGAGGCTATGGCGGTTGGGGTTCCTCCTGTGGCAACAGATTGCCCTTGCGGAGGGTCAAGAATGCTAATTGATGATGGTATTACCGGCAGGTTGGTAGCAAACGGTGACGGCAAATCTCTCGCAAAAACAATAGTGGATATTCTGGAAGATGGTGAGACATCCTCATATTACTCCCTTCATGCTGCGGCAAGTATGCAAAATTGCAGTGTCGAGCGCGTAGCTAATAAATGGGAGTCTCTATTGTCTAACGTGAAGGAATCGAAACAGCATTGATCAGGTAATGTGACAGCAGTTTCTATTATGCCAACAAGATGCATAAACTAGATAAATGCTGGTGTCACCGAATTAAACGATGAACATCTTTACTCTTAATCTGATAATGCTCGGATTTTGGTCGCTTGCATTTCGGAAGCACCTCGATCCTTTGGCTTCTAGTAGCAAAGCTTCGTTGTTCTACGTAATTATTATCTCGCTTCAGTTATTCTCCATTGTGCTGCTCTCACCTGTTGTAAGCGACGCTTCCGTATATGCACAGTATGCGGAAGCGCATTACTATGGGAATTTAGAAATTGGATGGAGGGTCCTGAGTGAAGTATCATGGTTTGTCTGGCCTAACAGCAAATCCCCGATGCTGTTTACTTCGTCCGTTTTGCTTATCAGCTTTGCGGTCTTCACAATAAAGCACTCAAGAAATCTTGCGCTAAGTTATTTGATATTCATTTGTTTAGGTTTTTGGGGCGCGTCGTTTTACATTCTCAGGCAAACTGCGGCGCTTGCAATACTGCTGTTCTCGTATTCATTTATTGAAAAACGTAGGCCACTGCATTTCGTTGTGAGCGTGTTGCTTGCAACTTCCTTCCACCAATCAGCGGCGTTGTTTATTCTGCTATACCCGATTTGCAAGGTGAAGAGATCCGGTCTTTATCATGTCGTTACTGTGTATATCGGTTTGCTGTTCCTTCTCGTAGGAGATCAGATCGTTTCGTTCGTAAGTAGTCAATTTGGAAGGATTACTTACGAATTGACGGAACTGTCAGGAGTTAGTCTGCTGATTCTTTTTATCGGATGTCTCCTGTTTGTAGAATTCTTCAATAAAAAGAGTGTTGATTCGCCGTTTAGGCACGCAATGGAATTAAGTTGCGTTCTTCAAACGCTTGCACTGCATTTATCTGTTTTCACAAGAATGACTTGGCCGTTCTCTATCTCTTTAACGATTCTCATGCCGGGATCGTTTCGCGCTATAGAAGACAAGTCTACGAGGATGCTTTCTGAGCTAGCATTCGTGGTTTTTTTGGTCTTTTTCTACTTGGTAATACAGGACACGGGTTTTCCGGGTGGATCGGATGCATATTACATCGATCCTCCTTTAAATTAAGCCGCTATGAGCAGAAAGGCTGCTATGAAGTTTGCGGATGCGTTTGCAATAGCTCTAAGAAAATATGGAAGATTCATTCCTGACGAACCTTATATCAAAATTCAATACAAGCTTGCGTTGGGGGCGATTCCGAATCTACGCGCCCCGGAGTCCTTTAATGAAAAACTTCAATGGTTGAAGTTGCATGATAGAAATCCTGAATACATCTTGCTTGTTGATAAAATAAATGTAAAAAAGTGGATTGCGGAACGCATTGGTGCTAATTATGTTCCAGCAACCTATGCAGTTTGGGATGGGGTAGGCGAGATAACGCTCTCCGGTCTACCCAACAAATTTGTCATCAAAACGAATCATGATTGCGGAGGCGTGGTTGTATGCAACCACTCAGACAATTTTGATTTAGATTCAGCGAAATCAATAATTGATCGTCATCTCAAACGAAATTACTTTTGGGGATGTCGTGAATGGCCATATAAACATGTTAAACCGAAGGTATTTGCGGAGGAATTATTGCTTCCCTCTAATGGTGACTGCTCATTAAGTGACTATAAATTCTTCTGCTTTGATGGGGACGTTGATTGCGTCATGGTTTGCACCGAAAGGGAAACGGGAAATCCTAAATTCCTTTTCTTTGACGACGAATGGAACCTTCTTCCATATAACCTTAGAAGCGCTAGTTATGCGGGGGAAACAGCGTGTTTTAAGCCTCAATCTTTGAATGATATGTGGGAAATTGCGAAAACTCTATCAAAAGGATTTCCGTTTTTAAGAGTGGATATGTATTCCACACGAAAAGGGATTGTTGTCGGCGAATTGACGCTTTATCCACAGGGGGGTTTTGATCCGAATATTTTGCCTGGAGCGAATGAGCGTTGGGGTCGAAAAATCGATTTAGGGAAATCGTTTAGTAGTGAAACGAGGGAGGAAAAATGAAAGTAGGGTTTCCCATCAGCCGTAAAGAGAACGAGCGTCGTCGAGCTTTGCTGCCTCGGGATGCGGCAAAAATCACGCCTTCAGAGTGCCTCATTTTTGAAACTGGTTATGGCGAGGTCCTTGGTATTTCTGACGACGATTATCGAAAAATCGGTGCATCAATAGCTCCTTACGAAGAAGTGTTGAAAAGCGATTTAATCGTTGATCCTAAAGTTGGCGACGCAGATTATCTTTCGTTCTTGCAGCCAGGGACGTCCATATTTGGATGGGTGCATGCTGTTCAGAATCGAGACATCACGGATGCGATAGTGAACAATCGTTTAACTGCCTATGCTTGGGAGAATATGTATGAGGAAGGAAGGCATGTTTTCTGGAGAAACAATGAACTTGCTGGCGAGGCGGCGATTTTGCATGCGTTCCAGTGCTGGGGAAAAATGCCATATGAGGCGGACGTCGCAATAATCGGTCGTGGTAATACTGCTCGAGGTGCAGTCAAAATATTGAATATGCTGGGTGCTCGCGTAATGCAATACGATAGGAGGACTGAGGGGCTCCTTAGAAAAGAGATCGATAGGTATGACGTCATCGTAAATTGCGTTCTTTGGGATGTGGCAAGAAAGGATCATATCATTTCACGAAATGATTTAAGACGAATGAAGCATGGATCTATGATTGTTGATGTTAGCTGTGATCGGGAAGGAGGTGTAGAGACCTGCATACCGACAACCGTAGACGATCCCGTTTACTATGTCGATGGTGTCATGCATTATGCAGTTGACCATACACCTGCATTGTTCCATAAGACCTTTTCGGAAGACAATTCTAAGCTGCTTTATCCTTACATTCAGCAGTTAGTCGACGGGGCGCTCTCTCCGGAGCTGCAGTGTTCGTTGATTATTGACAACGGTGAGATCAGAGATGCGGAAATAATTAGGTATCAGAATCGTTAATCCTACGTTCTGACGAAATTCGTTTTAGAGATGGAAGAGACATTAGGCAAGAAGGCAGTTAGGGCGGCAAAATGGTCGCTCGTAACGCAGCTTGTTTCAAAGCTTATTTCTCCAATTACGACACTTGTTCTTGCCCACCTACTGACTCCTGATGTTTTCGGTGTAGTTGCGCTTGTCACGATGGTGACGTCTTTTGCGGATCTGTTTTCTGATGCGGGCTTTCAGAAATATCTGATACAGCACGAGTATAATGATCGTTCGAAGTTTTCTCTTTCAGCTAATGTGGCATTTTGGACGAACCTGGCCATCTCTATGTTTCTATGGGCGATTATTGCCGTATTTCGGGATCAGTTGGCATTGCTTCTCGGTAATCCGGAGATCGGGATTGCTGTCGCAATCGCTTGTGCGTCTTTGCCTCTCACGTCATCGATTAGCGTGCAGACTGCGGTATACCAACGTGAATTCGATTTTAAAACTTTATTCTATTCGAGGGTCGGATCCTCGTTGCTGATTCTTGCGGTTGCTGTGCCGCTTGCTCTTGTCGACTGTGGTTATTGGTCGATGATTGTTGCCACTATTGCAAGTAATCTTCTTTTAGCGGCATGGCTTACATTGCGTTCGAAATGGCGGCCTTCGATTCAATATAGCTTTAGGGAGCTTGGCGAAATGCTGTCGTTCAGCTCATGGACTCTAATTGAAGCTATTTCAATTTGGATAACGAGTTGGGCAGGAGCTTTCATTCTCGGATCTTATTTGAATGAGTATTATTTGGGGCTGTATAATACATCAGTTTCTCTTGTAAATGCGGTTGTTGGAATTGTTGCCGGTACGGTCAACCCGGTGGCATTTGCAAGTTTATCTCGATTGCAGTCTGACAGATCAAAGTTCGACAATCTGTTTTACAAAATGCAGAAATATCTCGGTTTCGTTTTGATTCCGATGTCTTTCGCGCTGTTTGTTTTCGCCGATGCTATCGTTGGGCTTTATTTAGGCGAAGCATGGCTCGAAACAGCAACCTTTCTAGGGTTCTATTCACTCTCGGGTTCTTTCGTTGTGGTATTTAGCTATATTTCTTCAGATGCCTACAGGGCGTTGGGAAAGCCGCGATGGTCGCTGCTTGGGCAGGTCATGTTTCTCTTCTTTTTGATTCCGTCGCTAGTGATTGGCGCTACGAGTAGTTACGAAACGCTGTCGATAGTGGTTCCTGCGTTCAGATTGGTTGGAAGCGTCTTTACTAATTTTATCATTTGTAAATTCCTGATGCGGTTATCTCCTTTCAAAATGCTAGCAAATCTAAAGTGGGTGTACCTCGCGACGCTGCTGATTTCTTTGCCGATTTACTTGGTGATAAAGTGTTTTGGGATCGGATATGTCGGTCAGATCATTCTCTTTTTTACGTACATCTTGGGTTACGGTTTGATTTCGCTGTTTATAACGGACTTGCGGAGCACCCTGTTTGATATAGCGGACCGATTTGGGATTAAGAAGTGGATTGATAATGTTATTCCTTCATTCTTGCGTAGCCAATATTAACAATATTATGAATATCATTTAAAACTAATGGAAAGGAAAACGTTGCAGTTATTTTTAAAAGATATAGAGAGATATAGTGCAGCAAACAGTCGTATCGTTTTCTCTCCCGCTCTTAGATTCATTTGGGTTTTGCGTCGGCGGCAGAGAAGAGACAATTTCCTTCTTAGGATTGCGCACAGGTATATGCAAAATAAATATGGCTTGGAAATCTTCCCTGAGACATCAATAGGGGGGGGGGTTATACCTTGGTCACGCCTTCAACATCACCGTGAATCCAGCTGCGACAATTGGATCAAATTGCAATATTCATAAAGGTGTTACCATCGGCCAAGAAAACCGGGGTAAGAGGAAAGGTGCTCCTCGAATCGGAAATAATGTATGGATGGGTGCGAATAGTACGATAGTGGGAAAGATTGAGATCGGAGATGACGTGCTCATCGCTCCCAATACTTACGTGAATTGCGACATCCCATCTCATAGTGTCGTTTTCGGAAATCCGTGTGTAATAAAGCACCGCGACAACGCAACCGAAGGATATATCAATTCGAAAGTAGCTTTATCTGATTAAGCGGAATTGGGAGAAAGGATTGACATTGAAGCAAATATTGGTAACAGGTTCAGTGGGCTTCATTGGCGCATTCCTTTGCAAGCGGCTGCTCGAGGAGACCGACGCGCATATCGTCGGTTTTGATAATGTTAACGCCTACTACGATCCCGGCATCAAGGAGGACAGGCTCCGCATGATCCGCGAGGCGGATCCCGACGGGAGGTTCACGTTCGTCAAGGGCGACCTCTGCGACGCGGCCCTGATCGAGCGTCTGTTCGCTGAGAACTCCTTCGACGTCGTGGTGAACCTCGCCGCCCAGGCGGGCGTGCGCTACTCGATCGACAGCCCCAGGGATTACATCGAGTCCAACCTCGTCGGGTTCTTTAACGTGCTCGAGGCATGCAGGCACCATCCGGTGCGGCACCTCGTGTTCGCGAGCTCGAGCTCGGTCTACGGCGGCAACGAGAAGGTGCCCTTCTCGGAGTCCGACCAGGTCGACCACCCCGTGTCGCTCTACGCCGCCACCAAGAAGTCCAACGAGCTCCTAGCCCACGCGTACTCGAAGCTCTACGGGATCCCGGCGACGGGCCTGCGCTTCTTCACGGTGTACGGCCCGATGGGCAGGCCCGACATGGCTTACTTCAAGTTCGCTAACACCCTGCGCGCGGGAGGGACCATAAAGATCTACAACATGGGCGACTGCCAGAGGGATTTCACCTACGTCGACGATATCGTCGAAGGAGTCGTCCGGGTGATGGGGAAGGCACCCGGAGATTGCGGCACGGGCGCGCGTTACAAGGTCTACAACATCGGCAACTCGCAGCCCGTGCAGCTGCTCGAGTTCGTCTCGACGCTGCAGCACGTGCTCGTCGAGGAGGGCGTGCTGCCCGAGGGATACGACTTCGAGGCGCATCGAGAACTCGTACCCATGCAGCCGGGGGACGTCGCCGTCACCTACGCCGACACCTCCGAGCTGGAGCGCGACTTCGGCTACCGGCCCTCGACGAGGCTCGAGGGCGGGCTGCGTGAGTTCGCTCGCTGGTACAAGCGCTATTACAAACTTTAGATTATACGAGGGCCGGCGACGGCCCTCTTTTTGTTTTCGGACTTTGACAATAGAAGAGAGGATGAGGTCATGAAGGTAGCCATTGCGGGCACGGGGTACGTCGGATTGTCGGTCGCGCTGCTGCTGTCCCAGCACAACGAGGTGAAGGCGCTCGACATCGTGCCCGAGAAGGTCCGGATGCTGGGCGAGGGCGTCAGTCCGATCAAGGATGCCGAGATAGAACGGTTCCTCGCCGATCGGGAGGTGATGGGGCTTTCCTTCCTCGCCACCGTCGACGCGGAGGAGGCGTACGGGGACGCCGAGTACGTGGTCGTCGCCACCCCCACCAACTACGACACGGCGAAGAACTTCTTCGACACCTCGTCGGTCGAGGCGGCGATGGATGCGGTGCGCGCGGTGAACCGCGACGCGTGGATCGTCATCAAGTCGACCATCCCCGTCGGCTACACCGAGCGCATCCGCGCCGAGCGGGGCGACGACAGGATCATCTTCTCCCCGGAGTTCCTGCGCGAGGGCCATGCGCTCTACGACAACCTGCATCCTTCCCGCATCGTGGTCGGCGCCCCTGCGGACGATCCCGACGCCGTGGTGGCGGCGGAGCGCTTCGCCGGGCTCCTCGAGGAGGGGGCGGATCCCGCCGAGCGTGGGCGCGAGAACTCCGACGGGACGACGGGCATCGAGAGGCTCGTGTGCGGACCCACCGAGGCGGAGGCGATCAAGCTTTTCGCCAACACGTTCCTGGCGCTGCGCGTCTCCTATTTCAACGAGCTCGACACCTACGCGGCCTCCCGCGGACTGGACACCGCGGAGATCATCCGCGGCGTCTGCCTCGACCCGCGCATCGGTTCCCATTACAACAACCCCTCCTTCGGCTACGGCGGCTACTGCCTGCCCAAGGACACCAAGCAGCTGCTCGCCAACTACGGCGACGTCCCGCAGAACCTCATCGAGGCGATCGTCGAGTCCAACCGCACCCGCAAGGACTTCGTCGCCGACGAGGTCCTGAGGCGCGTGAACGAGCTCGTCTACTCCGGCGTCGAGGCGCCCGTGGTGGGCGTGTACCGCCTGACCATGAAGACCGGCTCGGACAACTTCCGCGCGAGCTCGGTGCAGGGTATCATGAAGCGCGTGAAGGCCAAGGGCGTGCCCGTGGTGGTCTACGAGCCCACGCTGGACGCCTCGGACTTCTTCGGCAGCGAGGTGACCCACGACCTCGAAGGCTTCAAGTCGCGCTGCGACATCATCATCGCCAACCGCTGGTCGGGCGAGCTCGCCGACGTGGAGGGGAAGGTGTACACGCGGGATTTGTTTAAGAGGGACTAGTCGGGCGGTTTTGTCTTTCAGGGAGTTGAGGTGTAGTCTCTAGCCGCTGATTCCGTTAGATAGAGTTGTTCTGATGCGCCGAGGTTCGCCTCGGCGCATTGCTTTGCGGGGCTGGGGGAGTACGCCTTGGTGCGGAACTCCTCTCAGCGATTCGGTATGACTTATCTGGATCGTGCAATCTGCAAGCACCGTCCGCTTTGCCGCCGCTGGCGGTATAAAAGTGGCGGTGATGGAAGGGGCGTGGGGTATGGGTCTCTATTGGTTGGCGCACCCTGTCGTAAAATGTGCTCTCTGGCATTTGCTACTGGCTCTACGGAAGGCGGTCTACTTTGCGTCTCGTTGTCACCGGAGGGGCCGGGTTCATCGGCTCGAACTTCTGTCATTGGGTGTGCGAGCATCAGCCGGAAGCTCGCATCGCCGTGCTCGACAAGCTCACCTACGCCGGTAACGTACATTTTCTTGCGCACTTTGACAGCGGAATAGCGTCCAGGTAAGAAAGGAGGGCACGGCCCGCCCCGGTATGATTCGAGTTGCCTAGACGAGAAGCATATTGGAGGTAGACCATGCCCGATTCCATTGCATCTTTGAACGAGGAGTCGCTGAGGGCCGACCTGCGCGAGCTCGTCGGGAGGACCGTCGAGGAGATGCTGAACGGACTGCTGGACGAGGAGGCCGACGACCTGGTCGGCGCGGAGCGCTACGAGCGGACGGCTGATCGCGAGGCGTACCGCGCCGGCCATTACGAGCGCAAGCTCACGACGACGTCCGGCGAGGTCGCGATCCGCATGCCAAAGCTCAAGGGGATGCGCTTCACCGCGGCGGTCAACGAGCGTTGCCGGCGCCGGAAGACCAGCGTCGAGGAGGCCATGATAGGGATGTACCTCGCCGGCGTCTCGACGCGCAGGATTGAGGACGTGAGCGAGATCCTGCGGGGGTCGTCGGTGTCCGCGGCGACCGTCCCCAACCTCAACGAGAGGGCGTTCGAGGCCGTGGAGGCGCGGAGGAGCAGGCCCCTCGAGCGGGCGTACCCCTACGTCTACGTGGACGGAACCTACCTCAAGCGCAGCTGGGGAGGCTCCTGCGAGAACGCGGCCGCGATGGTGGCGATGGGCGTCGACGACGACGGCTGCCGCGAGGTCATAGGCGCGGCCGAGGGCTTCGCGGAGTCCTCGGAGTGCTGGCGG
>ERZ772821.1339-NODE-1339-length-15145-cov-7.933068_pt1 | contig 15145 bp, 9 predicted proteins | sample MGYA00580859_ERZ772821 | MGnify/ENA primary metagenome ERZ772821 (study PRJEB29015, sample SAMEA2737674) | human gut metagenome | biome: human gut; feature: human-associated habitat; material: faeces | place: China | collected 2012 ...
CCTGCGCCGGTTATGCCGGACTTACCCCCGCCGGTGAGCGGCACGGCCGCGCCGGAGGTCATTCCTGTCGCTCCGGTCTGGGGAGGCGATCTGAATCTGGCGCAGATGGGGATGCCGGACGGGATTATCCTCAGCGGCGGCCAGCGACAGGGTGGGGTCAGCTTTACCCTGCCTGCCGATCAGGTGGTGATCCATTCGCAGCTCAGCCTTGCCGTTCGCGTATCGCCGGAGATGGCGAGCCGCAACGCCACCCTGCAGCTGATGCTCAACGGTCAACCGCTCGGCACGCTGCCGCTGGGCGCCGATGGCGAGGATGTCTCCCATTATCAGCTGGATATTCCGCCCGCGCTGATGGTCTCCAGCAATAACCTGAGCGTGAAGATCAACGATGGCGATACCCTGCAGTGCCAGCGTGACATTCATGATACGTCGCGCGTGACGGTGCTGCCCACGTCGCATTTCAGTTGGGAAAGCCAGCAGCTGAACATCAGCGACGACCTGAGCCACTTCCCGCGGCCCTTCTTTGACAGCATGCAGATGACCCCGGCGGACATTGCGGTCGCCTATGGGGCCAAGCCGTCGGCGGACGTCTTCAGCGCCGCGGCGCTGATCTCCTCCTGGCTGGGTATCCAGGCGGACTATCGCGGCATCGCCTTCAGCGCTCTGCGCGACCGTCTGCCGGAACGCCACGGCATCGTGATTGGCCATCCGGGGGAGCAGGTGGGCGGCATGATGCTGCCGGAAACCGATAAGCCGCTGCTGCGCATCATCGCCAACCCCGCCAATCCGGCCTATAAACTGCTGCTGATTGTCGGCAAAAACGATACGGCGCTGCGCATGGCCGCCTGGCGGTTAACCCGCGGCAACTTTGCGCCGCAAACCGCGACGCTGGATGTCGAACCGCAGACCATCCCGGTTGGCAAAGCATATGATGCCCCGCGCTGGATCCCCACCGATCGTCCGGTCAAGCTCAGCGAGCTGCTGCGTAAGGATCAAAGCCCGACCGTCAGCGGCGTCTGGCACGAACCTTTACGTATCGCCTTCCGCGCCGCGCCCGATCTCTATCTGTGGGATGGAGAGACCATTCCGCTACAGGTTGGCTACCGCTTCCCGTCGGAAAGCTGGATTAATGAGGACAAGTCCTTGCTGAGCGTCACGCTCAACGGCACCTTCCTCAACAACCTGCCGATGAACAAGCAGGGGCCGCTGGAGAAAGTCTGGCGCTACCTCGGGGGCGATGCGCGCCAGGAGCGCTTTACCATCCCGCTGGCGCCCTACCTGATTTACGGCGATAACCAGCTGTCGATGTACTTCAATGTGGTGCCGAAGGACGATGTTCCGTGTTCGGTGCTGCTGAATAACAATATCAAGAGCCGGATCACTGACGACTCCTGGATCGATTTGAGCAAGACGCGTCACTTCTCGCTGTTGCCCAATCTCTCCTACTTTGTCGGCGCCTCGTTCCCCTTCTCGCGGCTGGCGGACTATTCGCAGACGACCCTTCTGCTGCCGGCGGACCCGTCTGAAACCCAGGTGGCGACCCTGCTGAATCTGGCGGCACGCTCCGGGAACGCGACCGGCACCGCGCTGGCGAATAACCGCGTCGTGCTCGGGATGCCCACCGGCGGGGGGGATTTGCAGTCGCTGCGTGAACGTGACGTGCTGGCGGTCACCGCTCTCGATCAGCAGGCCTTTAACCAGAGCCTGCTGGCCGACTCACCCTATCGCCCGGTAGATAATGTGCTGAGCGTCCGCGAGCCAGACCTGTGGCAAAAAGTCCAGCGCCGGCTCACCGGCGACTGGACTTCCGCCAGCCTCGACGCCGATCGCTACTTTTCGTCGAGCAGCGCCTGGCGCGGGTTCATCAGCTATCGCTCGCCGTGGAATTCCACCCGCCTGGTGGTGGTGGCGCTGGCCAGCAATGATGACCAGCTGGCGCGACTGAAGACCGATCTGGAATCGCCGCGCATTAACGCCGGGATCCGCGGCGATACCGCGGTGATCACCAGCGATAACGGGGTGCGCAGCTTCCAGGTGAGTACGCCGTTCCCCAGCGGTCAGATGCCGTGGTACATGATGGCGGTCTGGTATGCCAGCCAGCACTCAGGTTTCCTGGCGGTGCTGGGGCTGATTGCCACCTCGATAATGGGACTGGCGCTGACCGCGATGTTTAAACGTCACGCCCGTAAGCGTCTGGGTTCGGGGGATAACCAATGAAAAGAAAAATAATAATAACGATGAAGACCTCCCGTCGGCTTACCACGTTCTGCCTCACCGGCGCGTTGACTCTCGCTGCCTCGGGCGGCGCGCTGGCGGCGGGGAACGACGCGGCGCTACAGGCGCTGTTCGCTCAGGCCAACTACTGGCATGAGAAATCTCATGACGAGCTGGCGATGGAGTCCCTGCAGAAGGTGCTCTCGGTGGATGCCAACAACACCCAGGCGCTGTATCTGATGGCGCTCTGGTCGCAGCAGGGCGGCGATATGCAGGCGGCGGCGCAGTGGCGCGCGCGGCTGGCGAAAGCGGCCCCTGACAGCCCGGGATTACAGGATCTGGACAACGCCAAAAAGATGTCGCAGGTGCCGCAGGGCCAGCTCAGCCTGGCCCGCCAGCAGGCGCGCGGAGGCAATATCCCCGGGGCGCTGGCGACCTGGCGCAGCATGTTCAATGGCAATACGCCGCCTGCCGGGCTGGCGGCGGAATATTACCTGACCATGGCCAGCGACAAATCGCTCTATCCGCAGGCTATCAGCGAGCTGCGCCAGTACGTGGCGCAGCATCCGCAGGAGAACGCCCCGCGGGTGGCGTTGGGCAAAGCGTTAACCTGGCGGGAAGAGACTCGCCGGGAAGGGATCGCCCTGCTCGAGCCGATGGCCAGCGGCAATAAAGAGGCGGACAGCGGCTTGCGCCAGGCGCTGCTCTGGCTGGGCCCGCAGGCCGGGGATGAGCAGGATTACGACACCTGGATGCAGCGGCATCCCCAGGACAGCGAAGTTCAGAATTACTTTCGCGAACGGCGCAGCGGTCAGGCGCGCGGCCAGGGCTACGCCAACCTCAACAGCGGCAATACCGCCGGCGCGAAGCAGCAGTTTGAAGAGGTATTGCAGACTAACCCCCAGGATGCCGATGCGCTGGCGGGCATGGGCTATATCGCCCAGCGCAGCGGCGACTACCAGGCCGCGTCGCAGTATCTGAGCCGGGCCGCGGACCTCGGCGGCGACGCCTCGGCGACCCGTCGTCAGCAGGCGGCCGATGCGCTGTTCTACGGCCAGCTGGCGCAGGCCCAGCAGGCCTATAAGCAGGGCAATATCAGCCAGGCGCTGGCGCTCTCCGCGCCGTTGGCGCAGCAGAGCGGGGCGCAGGGCGCCTCGGCGAAGCTGTTCCGCGCCGATGTGCTGCGGCACAACAAAGATTTGCCCCAGGCGGAGCAAACGCTGCGCTCACTGTTAAATGACGATCCGCAGAACGCGGCGGCGCGGGAAAATCTCTATTACGTGCTGCGCGAGCAGAATAAATCCGCCGAGGCGCAGGCGATGCTGCAGACGCTCCCGCAGAGCCTGCGGCAAAAACTGCAGCCGCGGGTGGTGGCCGGTATGCCGGGCGATGCCCTGCGCCGTCAGGCCCAGGCGCAGGTCAGCAGCGGTAACCCAGCCGGCGCCATTGCCACCCTGCGCGAAGGCGTCGCCCGCTATCCGGACGATCCCTGGCTGCGCCTCGACCTGGCCCGGCTGCTGCAAAAATCGGGTAACGGCAGCGAGGCCTCTTCGCTGATGTCGGCGGCCTATCGCCCCGGCGCCAGCAACAGTGCGCTGTATGCCGCCGCCCTGTTTGCCAGCGAAAACGGCGCCTGGCAGCAGGCGCAGACGCTGCTGGCGCGCATTCCCGGCGGCAGCCAGACCAGCGACATGCGCGATTTGCGCCAGCGGGTGAACTACAACCTGCAGTTGGTGACGGCCGAAAACTACCTGGCGCAGGGCAATACCATCGCCGCCAGCAATACCCTGCGGGCGATGGCCTCCACGCCGCCAAAAGCCCCGGCGGACGCCGGCAAGCTGGCGCGTCTGCTGGCCGAGAGCGGCGACCTGACCACCGCGGTCTCGCTGGTGCGCAACAATATCAGCAGCGGCGTATCCGGCAATGCCGGGGATTACGCCGATCAGATCGCCGTCCTGAATCAGGCCGGGCTGACCGGCGAGGCGCAGAACCTGATCAGCAATCCGCAGCTGCAGGCCAGCAGTACGCCGACGCAGCTGGCGAGCATTCGCAATGGCTATGTGATCAACGAAGCCGACCGCCTGCGCGAGCAGGGCAATTACGCTGCGGCGTATGACAAGCTGATCCGCGCTATGCAAAGCGATCCGCAAAATACCGATCTGATGTTCGCCATGGCGCGGCTGTACCAGAGCGGCAAAATGAACAAAGAGGCCGGGGTGGTCTATGACTACCTGATGACGCGCGATACGCCGAACCAGGATGCGCGCGCCGGGGCCATCGACGTGGCGCTGTCGGCGGGGAACAACGATCGCGCTGAACAGCTGGCCGGCGGTTTGCGCCAGGATAACTCCCCGGATCGCCTGCTGCTGCTGGCGAGAGTGGCGGAGGCCCAGGGACATCATCAGCAGGCGATGACCTATCTGCGCAGCGCCCGCGGCAAACTGCTGGGCATGCAAAGCACCAACAGTAGCGAAACGCCGACCGTCGGCGGGGTGCTGGCGGCGGATAACCCCTTTATCGGCGTGTCGCAAACGTCGGCGCCGACGCGGACGGCCTCCGCCTACGGGCAGTACATGCCGTGGCAGGTTGCCCAGTCGGCCGCCGCGCCTGGTTCCACGCTGCCGGGGATCCAGCGCACCGATCTGCCGGTGGACACCGCCCAGACGCGGATGCTGCGTCAGGTGGACACCATGATGGAGTCGCTGCAGGAGAAAACTGGCAGCTGGCTGCAGGGGGGAATGGACGTGCGTGGACGCGACGGCGAATCGGGCACCAGCAAGCTGACGGAGCTCCGGACGCCGCTGACCTGGTCATCCTCGCCGTTTGGCGACTCGCGCTTTGACTTTACCGTCACCCCGGTGTCTTTGAACGCCGGGACTGCCAGCGGCGACGCCTGGCGTCGCTACGGCGCCAACCCGCTGGCTAACGCGGTCTCCAACATGGTGAGTACCGCCACCAGCGAGCAGGCGGCGATCGCCTCGATGACCGAGGCGGAGCGGACGGCCTATTTCGCCAGCAATCCAGGGGCCGAGGCGTTAAGCGGCCTCGGCACCCTGAACGCGGCAGATTTCAATCCGACCACCAGCAGCGGGATGGAAAACCTGGCGAAGCTCGGGAGCTATGATGCGGGGCAGGTGGCCAGCTATCTCTCTTCGTCCAGCCGCAAGCCGAACGTTGACCAGACCAGCGGCTCGACCGATTCGCAGAAGGCCAATGGCGTCGAACTGGCGCTGGCGTTAAGCGGTGACGATTACCGGGTCGATATCGGCAGCACGCCGTTGGGCCAGGATCTTAATACCGTAGTCGGCGGGGTGAAATGGTCGCCCAAGCTGACCAACTATCTGTCGCTGATCCTCACCGGCGAACGCCGCTCGCTAACCGACAGCCTGCTTTCCTACGTGGGTCTGAAAGACGCCTATTCCGGGAAAACCTGGGGGCAGGTGACGAAAAACGGCGGCACCCTGCAGCTGAGCTATGACGACGGCGACGCGGGCTTCTATGTCGGCGGCGGTGGATACAGCTATCTGGGGCAGAACGTCGCCAGCAACACCAGTATCAACGCCAATGCCGGGGTCTATCTTCGTCCCTACCATGACGAATACCGCCAGCTGCAGGCCGGGTTGAGCATGAGCTATATGGATTACTCCAAAAACCTCAGCTACTTCACCTATGGTCAGGGGGGCTACTTTAGTCCGCAAAACTACGTCAGCGTATCGCTGCCGGTCAGTCTGACGGAGAAATATGATAACTGGACCATGAAGCTCGGCGGCTCGGTGGGCTATCAGTCTTACAGTCAGGATAAGAGCGCCTATTTCCCGACCAATTCGGAGTGGCAGCAGACCCTGGAGACGGCGGTGAGCAATGGGTTTGCCAAGGAAGCCTACTACTCCGCGACCTCGAAGAGCGGCATAGGGTATACCCTGCGCGCCGGGGCGGATTACAAGGTCAACAAACAAATGACCCTGGGGGGCCAGATTGGCTATGACACCTTCGGGGATTATAACGAAAGCACCGCCGGGCTCTATATTCGCTATATGTTAGGAGATCATTGATGATGACGGAGAACAATAACCCGGTGGTGATGACCTGGTTTCAGCAGCAGCAGACGCCTGCCGGATGGTTCGATCTGTTGATTATTATGATCGAAGGTATGCTAAATAATGCCGGCGAGCTGGAAAGCCAGCCCTTCCTGCGTCAGATGGGCGCCTCGCTGGCGGAGACCCATCCGCTGCCGGCGTCGGAGACGGTGGGGGATCTGGAGGCCAATATCAACCGGCTGCTGACTCATTTTCACTGGGGCGTGGTGACCATCGATGTCGGTGAGGACGGCCTGCGCCTGCGCCATCAGGCGTTGCCGGTCAGCCGCGACGAAGCGGGGCGCGTGCGCTGGTGCAACGCGTTCTGTGCCATACTCGAGGGGTTATATTCTCGCTGGCTGCAGAGTCAGGGAGGCAGTGCCCACGTGATACTGCAGCGTGAGCGGGTGTTCTCCGTCTCTGACGTTCAGTTTCTCTACTACCATCCATAAAGAGTGAATTTATGCCCCTGCGTGCTTTAGTGGCGGTGATAGTGACAACGGTAGTGATGCTGGTGCCCAGGGCGTGGGCGGATACGGCCTGGGAGCGCTATAAGGCCCGTTTTATGATGCCGGATGGTCGTATCATTGATACCGCCAATGGCAATGTGTCGCATACGGAAGGTCAGGGCTTCGCCATGCTCCTGGCGGTGGCGAATAACGATCGTCCGGCGTTCGACAAGCTGTGGCAGTGGACGGACAACACTCTGCGCAACAAGTCTAACGGGCTGTTTTACTGGCGCTATAACCCGGTGGCGCCGGACCCTATCGCCGATAAAAACAACGCCTCCGATGGCGATACCCTGATCGCCTGGGCGCTGCTGCGCGCGCAAAAGCAGTGGCAGGATAAGCGCTATGCGATTGCCTCTGACGCCATCACCGCCGCCCTGCTGAAGTCTACGGTGGTGACTTTCGCCGGTCGCCAGGTGATGCTCCCGGGCGTGAAAGGGTTCAACCTCAATGATCACCTGAACCTTAACCCTTCCTATTTCATCTTCCCGGCCTGGCGCGCCTTCGCGGAGCGGACGCATCTCACCGCCTGGCGGACATTGCAGAGCGACGGACAGGCGCTGCTGGGGCAGATGGGCTGGGGGAAATCACATCTACCCAGCGACTGGGTGGCGCTGCGGGCGGATGGCAAGATGCTGCCAGCCAAAGAGTGGCCGCCGCGGATGAGTTTCGATGCGATCCGTATCCCGCTGTATCTCTCGTGGGCCGATCCGCACAGCGCCTTGCTCGCGCCCTGGAAGGCCTGGATGCAGAGTTACCCGCGCCTGCAAACCCCGGCGTGGATCAACGTCAGCACCAACGAGGTGGCCCCCTGGTATATGGCCGGCGGCCTGTTGGCGGTGCGCGATCTGACGCTGGGTGAACCGCAGGAGGCGCCGCAGATTGACGACAAGGATGATTATTACTCTGCCAGCCTCAAGCTGTTGGTCTGGCTGGCGAAACAGGATCAGCGCTAAATACGGTGATTGATTTGCCGCCTTCCCCGCCCGTATGCCTGCGGGCTGAGAAGGTGGAATGGGAACGTCTCACGATGTAAGGCCGCCAACATAGGCGGCCTTGTCGCTTATTGCGGATAAGGCACCCAGCTACCGCCATTCAGCTGGACATAAGGCTTGCCCTGATACTGGATGACGATGGCGTTGGCGTTCTCGGACACCGCCGCGCTCTGCGGCAGGTTGGCGACATACTGCTGCCAGTTGACGCTGTCCTCGCTGAACATTTTGCCGTCGAGGGCGCGCACCACCAGCTCCGACACCGCCAGATAACTGCTGGGCTGATCGATGATAATCGGCGCCCCTTCATGCGGCGCCTTCATGCCGAAGAATTTCACCGCCGTCGGGACGTTAGTGATCGACGGGCTTGGAATATCGCGCAGGCCAGATACCTGCATCTTATCGCCCTTCAGCGCGCCGCCGTGTTCCGGCACCACCACCACCATCACTTTCCGCCCCGATTTCTCCAGCTCGGTGAAGAAGTTATCCAGGTCATCAAACAGCTTCTGCGCCCGCACTTTGTAGTCTGCGGTTTTGCTTTGTCCCGGGAAGTGGTTGCCGTCATGCAGCGGCAGGGTGTTATAGAAGGTGGCGTTCCGCGGATTGCTGCTGGCCTCTTCGGTCTTCAGCCAGCGGTTGAGGACCGCCAGATCCTCATACACCGGGGAGCCGTCAAACGCCTGCAGGCTGACCGGCAGACCGGTCTGGTCCATCAGCGGGCTCTGCATGCCGCCCAGCGAACGCAGCTCTTTCAGGAAGTCGCCGAACAGACCGTTATGGCCGAGCATCAGCTGCTGGTTGAAGCCGAGCTTCGCCAGGTTTTCAAACAGGTAGCAGTCGGCGCCGGAAGGCTGATACAGGTTGGTATGCGACAGCTGGCCGCAGCTGGCGCGCAGCAGGCGCACCGCCGCCGGGCCGCTGTAGGAGGTCGCGGAGTTAAAGTTTTTGAAGACAATATCAAAGTGCTTCCATAGCGGATGATCCATCAGACCGGCGGCTTCAATATCCGACCAGGAGAGGGAGCAGATGTTGATCACCAGCAGGTCAAACGGCTGCGCATCCGCCGGCAGCTGGTCCGGGAACGGCGTCTTGCGCTTCTGCTCGGCGGCATAGAAAGCGTTCAGCCAGTTGGTCAGGTTGGCTGAGGTCGGCGGCTCGGTCTGCGGCGGAATATCGCTGTTGGCGGGGCTGGACGCGGCGCCAGCGGCGGCGTTGGCCCCGGTATTGGCCTGTGCGGTCGTGGCGGCGGCCGTGGTGGGCTGACCGGAGGGCCATAGGGTAAAGGCCGGCAGCAGCGGGCTGACCGCCAGCCAGACGACCATTGCCGAGACAAACACGGTGACGCGCAGCCACTGGCTGATAAACAACCATAGCACCAGCAAAACAAAGAAGGCGCCAACCATGCTCCAGTTGATAAAGCGGACAATCAGATCCCAAATATAGCTGGCGCTGAAGCCGGCGATTTGCGACCCCTGGCTAAAAATCGACTCTGGCCCGGGCAGCCAGGTATCGTGCCAGAACAGAGCGAATCCCAGCGGAATAGCGATCCAGTGGCGGATACGGTGTAGCTTTTCGCGCGGGATCGGCACCAGCAGAAAGGCGAGAAATACCAGGTTCAGCATCGGATGGAAATTGAGATACCCGGCCCACAGCAGGGCAAACTTGACCAGAAAGTAGAAGTTCCAGCCGCCAAGGCCGCGCCAGTACTGCCAGAGCGGAAGCGGTGCCGCGGTCGTTTTTTTATTTGTCATTTGTTCGCTTTGCCTTGCTTAACCGTTGTTCCCCGGCGTAATACCCCTGCCGGTTTCACGTAACGGGGTTTAAAGAACATCAGTCTTAACGTCGTGCGGATCCGGCGCTGATAGTGGCGCGTCAGGTAGCCCAGCGGAAAAAACAGCAGGGCGCAGAGCACCACCAGTTGCAGAATATCGGCGAGAGACATCATCAGGCTTGCTCCTCGCGGGTGGTTAACCGGTGTGGTTCGGGGTAGCGTCGCCAGTGGCGTCCATCGTGAGTGGCGTTAATGGTCTCGTTTTTACCGACTGAGAGAGGCAGCGGCGTGTTCCAGCGCGCCGGCTCGACGCCGCGCATGATTACGATTTCCGAGAGGATTTGCTTGTCCTCAAACCACACCATACGGTTAGAAAAAATATCGCCGGTCGGCAGCGGGAAAATGTGGTTTAGCGCGGTATCGAGGTCATTGATCCGGCAAAACGACAAAAACAGCACCAGCCGGTTATTGCCGATGGTCATGATGTCGCCCATTCGGTTAGGTTTGCATAACGTCAGCGCCTGCTCAACGCGCAGCCCCGGCGCCGGGCGCAGGGCCACCATCACGCCTTTGCTGTCGGGTGGAAGCAGGGTATTGGTCATCACGTTGTGCACCGCTTCGCAGAAGGCATCCCACTTCTGGTAGCCGCGCAGCTTTAACGGCTGGCTCCAGGTCAGCAGGGTGGCAAAATCTTCCGGGATATGGCGGGAGAACTTTTGGTTCTGTACGCTTTCGATTAGCGTCAGGCAGCGGGAGAGCGATGCGCTGCTGGGGATCACCAGGCTGGCGCCGCTGCTGAGCAGTAGCCGCTCATCGGTCGCGCGCAGGCTCGGGGTTTGTTCACGGACGATGATTTTCAGCGCCGTACCGCGCTGGCGACGCAGGGTATGAATATAGCGGCCCAGCTGTTCAATTTGCGTATTTTGGGTAATGGAGAAGAGGATCGTCGCCGCTTGCGCGGTGCGCCCGGCGTTGAAGACCTCGTCGTTGGTGTCAAACAGCGTCCAGTATTCCGACAGCGGCGGGGCGCCTTCCAGCACGCGCACATGGCTGAGGATCGCTTTTTCGTCGCTGCGCGGCTGCACGCTGGTTTCAGCGTCCTGCGCTAATCGCCAGCCAGCGTCATCATGTTGCACCATCAGCTGCTGTTGGGCGCTGATACCCTTATCGCTTCCCCACCAGGCAATATCAAAGATATGCCGGTCGCCCTGGTAACGAATACTTGCCAGTCCGGAAAGGGAGCGGTACTCACGTAATAAGGGAGTCAGCTGCCGATCGATTTCCTGCGCGGAATTGATCGCTAAGAACGCGCAACGGTGATATTGCGCCCAGCGGCTGGTCTTTTCTACCCAGGCGCATAACTTTTCATTATTTATATTTTGCCAGGCATTTTCAGCGCATAGCAGAATAAACAAATAATTGCCAGGTTCGAGGGAGCAGACTAAATCGCGGTGTATTTCCTCCAGCGCCTGCGGGCGATTCGGCAGGGTGAACAGCGCGATATTATCCGGACCGTGAGTATGATCTAAGGAAATGATATCCTTGGGTTTGTTTCCCATAACCAGCGCGGCAACGTGGCTGTTTTTCGCCTGCGCGGCCAGCGTCTGATTAAACAGGCTGACGGCATCGGCATAACGGTCGACGTTGAGCCACCATACTCCGCCGACCGGCATATGGCACACTTCATCCCATAATGATGAAATACCCAAAGTAAATACATTATCCACGGCATCCCTCGTGCGCCCTGATTGACACTGAATAAGTTTACTAGCGAAACCGACAGAGTAAACCTAACATTGAAATTAAAGGTCATCAGTTTTAGCATGTACACCTGCTTTTAAGGATGAGCTGTATACGTCCTCTGGTTTAATAATAAATTTCGAACGGACAGAGATATGCCAGCAAAAGATCCTGCGGTACCCACGGACGCCACGCTGGGGTACACCTTTCAAAATGATTTTCTGGCGCTTAGCCGGGCATTTTCCCTGCCGGATATTGATTATCATGATATTTCCAGGCGCGAACAGCTGAACGCGGCGCTGAAGCGCTGGCCGCTGCTGGCAGAGTTTGCAGAGAAAAAATAAGGAAGCCGGAGATGGCTATTCTGGGATTACAGGGCGTGCGCGGGGGAACTGGCGTCACGTCCATTACGGCTGCACTCGCCTGGGCCCTGCAATTGCTCGGTGAAAGCGTGCTGGCGATCGACGCCAGCCCGGATAATATGCTGCGCTTTTTCTTTAATACCGATATCCATCATCAGGACGGCTGGGCGCGGGCGCTGCTCGACGGCCGGGACTGGCGTGACGCGGGCTTGCGCTATACGCAGCATATCGATCTACTGCCGTTTGGCCAGCTCAGCGCCGGCGAAAGAGAAAATGTCGACCAGCTGCAGCCCACCCTGGGGGCGATAGCGGAGGCAGTACAGCAGCTACAGGGCCAGTACCGCTGGCTGCTGCTGGATCTGCCGGCGGGTTATTCGCCGTTGACCCGCGAGCTGCTGACGCTTTGCGATCGCTCGCTGGTGGTGGTTCATCCCGACGCCAATAGCCATATCCGTCTACACCAGCAGCCCCTCCCGGCCAACGGCGATATTCTGATTAACGATCTGCGGGTCGGCAGCCAACTGCAGGAAGATCTCTACCAGCTGTGGCTGGAGAGCCAGCCGCGCATCCTGCCGGTGACGATTCACCGCGACGAGGCGATGGCCGAGTGCCTGGCGGCGAAACAACCTCTCGGGGAGTATCGTCAGGATTCGCTGGCGGCGGAAGAGGTGCTGACCCTGGCGAACTGGTGCCTGATCCACTATTCCGCCGGGAGAGCGGCATGATCCGCCTCAGTACGCTGCTGCTGGCCCCGCCGGTGGGGGAGCGGCTGCGTGCGCGCTATGATGACTATCGGCAGCACGGCGCTTCGTGGCTGTCGGCGTCGCTTGGCTGTCTGTGGGCGTCGCTGGTCTGGGCGCTGATGCCGCTGGAGACGCCGCGCTGGCAGGCGATTCTGGCCCGCCATGAAACCTATTTTCCCCACATAAATCCGCATCGCCCGCGTCCGCTGGATCCGCTGCGCTACCTGCTGCAATCCCTGTGGTTACTGACGACGCGCGTGCCGGAGCCGGAGAAAAAGGTCAACTGGCGTTCGCTGGCGGCGCTGGAAGGGGTGCACGGTCGCTATACGCAGTGGCTGGAAAAATTGCCTGAGCAGATGAACGCCCGCACCGGCCATCTGGATAAACAGAAAGAGCTGGCGCACCTCAATCCTAAACTGCGCCGGGCGATCCTTGGGGGGGTGACCTTCTGCTCGCTGGTGCTGGCGCTGATGTGTATTACGCAGCCCTTTAACCCGCTGTCGCAGTTTATCTTCCTGATGCTGCTGTGGGGCGTGGCGCTGCTGGTGCGACGCATCCCGGGCCGTTTCTCGGCGCTGATGCTGATCGTGCTGTCGCTGACGGTGTCGTGCCGCTATATCTGGTGGCGCTATACCTCGACGCTGAACTGGAACGACCCGGTAAGTCTGGTGTGCGGGATCATTCTGCTGTTCGCAGAGACCTACGCCTGGGTGGTGCTGGTGCTGGGCTACTTCCAGGTGGTCTGGCCGCTGAATCGCCAGCCGGTGCCGCTGCCGGAGGACATGGATTTGTGGCCAACCGTGGACATCTTCGTCCCCACCTATAACGAAGATCTCAACGTGGTGAAAAACACCATTTACGCCTCGCAGGGCATCGACTGGCCGAAGGACAAGCTGAACATCTGGATCCTCGACGACGGCGGACGGGAAGCGTTTCGCCAGTTTGCCAAAGATGTTGGGGTGCACTATATCGCCCGCACCAGCCACGAACACGCCAAGGCCGGCAACATCAATAATGCGCTGAAATATGCCAAAGGGGAGTTCGTCTCGATCTTTGACTGCGACCATGTGCCGACGCGCTCGTTTCTGCAGATGACCATGGGCTGGTTTCTGAAAGAGAAAGAGCTGGCGATGATGCAGACCCCGCACCACTTCTTCTCGCCCGATCCCTTTGAGCGCAACCTTGGTCGTTTTCGCAAAACGCCGAACGAAGGGACGCTATTCTACGGCCTGGTGCAGGACGGGAACGACATGTGGGACGCCACCTTCTTCTGCGGCTCCTGCGCCGTTATCCGCCGCGGCCCGCTGGATGAAATTGGCGGGATAGCCGTCGAAACGGTGACCGAAGATGCCCACACCTCGCTGCGTCTGCACCGGCGGGGATATACCTCCGCCTATATGCGTATTCCGCAGGCGGCGGGGCTGGCGACGGAGAGTTTATCCGCGCATATCGGCCAGCGCATCCGCTGGGCGCGCGGGATGGTGCAGATATTCCGCCTCGATAATCCGCTGTTTGGCAAAGGCCTGAAGCTGGTGCAGCGCGTCTGCTACGCCAACGCCATGCTTCACTTTCTCTCCGGTATTCCGCGCCTCATCTTCCTCACGGCGCCGCTGGCCTTTTTGCTGCTCCATGCCTATATCATTTATGCGCCAGCGCTGATGATCGCGCTATTCGTGTTGCCGCACATGATCCACGCCAGCCTGACCAACTCGAAGATTCAGGGCAAATATCGCCATTCGTTCTGGAGTGAAATTTACGAGACGGTGCTGGCCTGGTATATCGCGCCGCCCACTTTTGTGGCGCTGATCAACCCGCATAAAGGCAAGTTCAACGTCACCGCGAAGGGCGGGCTGGTGGAAGAGGAGTATGTCGACTGGGTGATCTCCCGGCCCTATATCTACCTGGTGCTGCTCAATCTGGTCGGCGTCGCGGTGGGGATCTGGCGCTTCATGTACGGCCCGGAAAATGAAATCCTCACCGTCTGGGTGAGTATTGTCTGGGTATTCTACAACCTGATTATTCTTGGCGGCGCGGTGGCGGTCTCGGTTGAAAGCAAGCAGGTTCGCCGTTCGCACCGTGTCGAAATGAGCATGCCGGCGGCTATCGCCCGCGAAGATGGTCACCTGTTCTCCTGCACCGTCCACGACTATTCCGACGGCGGACTGGGGATCAAAATTAACGGCGACGCGCAGGTGCTGGAAGGCCAGAACGCCAGGCTGCTGCTCAAACGGGGACAGCAGGAGTATGCCTTCCCGGTCAGGGTCGCGCGGGTCAACGGCAGCGAAGTGGGGCTCCAGCTGCTGCCGTTAACCAACCAGCAGCATATCGATTTTGTGCAGTGTACGTTTGCCCGCGCTGATACGTGGGCGCTTTGGCAGGATAGCTTCCCGGAAGATAAGCCGATGGAAAGCCTGCTGGATATCCTCAAGCTGGGCTTCCGTGGCTATCGTCACCTGGCGGAGTTTTCGCCGCCGTCGGTGAAGGTGGTTTTCCGCGCGCTCACTTCGCTGGTGGCCTGGATAGCGTCGTTTGTACCCCGACGCCCTGAACGCGCCGCGCCGACGCTCTCCGCAGACCCGGCAATGGCTCAACAATGATGATAATGCGATGAAAAGAAAACTTTCCTGGATGTGTGCAGTAGCGGTGGGCATGTGCAGCTGGTATCCACTGGCCTCTTACGCGGCGCCGGCCGCGGTGGCGAACGCTGCCCCTGGCGTTCAGCCGCAGGCCGCGACCCC
>ERZ772821.1343-NODE-1343-length-15118-cov-6.493129_pt1 | contig 15118 bp, 9 predicted proteins | sample MGYA00580859_ERZ772821 | MGnify/ENA primary metagenome ERZ772821 (study PRJEB29015, sample SAMEA2737674) | human gut metagenome | biome: human gut; feature: human-associated habitat; material: faeces | place: China | collected 2012 ...
GCCAGCGCCGACGGATACGCCAGCGCCGACGGATACGCTCGCGCCCACCGATGCGCCCGAACCCACTCCGGCGCCCACCGAAGCGCCTCCCACGCTCAAATACGGCGATCAGGGCGAAGCGGTGAGCGAGCTTCAGAGCCGGCTGAGCGAACTGGGCTACTATGTGGGCCGCATCAGCGGCAATTTTCTGGAGGGCACGCAGAACGGCGTCAAACGTTTTCAGGAGGACTACGGCCTGGAAGTGACCGGCGAGCTGGATCCCGAAAGCGCCGAACTGCTTAAGAAAGCCGAGTACCGTTCCCTGCGCTACGGCGACGACGGCGATGACGTCAAGCGCCTGCAGACGGTGCTGCGCGAGCTGGGCTATCTGGACGCCAATTCCACCGGCAAATACCGCGCGGCCACGCAGGAAGCCGTAGCGGATTTTCAGCAGGCCATGGGCGTGGAGGCGACCGGCGAGGCGGATCTGGAGACGCAGCGCCTGCTCTTTGGCGATACGGCTCTGGCCAAGGGCGCGCAGCCCACGCCCACACCGGACCCGAACGCGGATCTCGGCGATATCAACGACGTGGTCATGGTCGAGGACGGCGCCAGCACACCCGACAGCCTGGGCACCAACGAATACGGCGGCCATAAGCTGCAACGCGGCGACCAGGGCGAGGAGGTCAAGCAGGTGCAGACCCGCCTGACGGAGCTGGGCTTCTTCACCGGCCCCATCAGCGGCAACTATATGAATCAGACCATTGCGGCCATCAAGGCGTTTCAGGAGCACAACGGCATGTTCGTCACGGGGGATACGGACGAGGAAACCTGGAACATGCTCTTTAACAGCAGCGACGTGCTGGACATCAGCGCTACCGCCCGGCCCACGCCCGTGCCCACGCCCGTGCCCTACGCCATCACCGTGGACGTGCGCAACCAGGTGACCACCGTCTATGGCCTGGACGAAAACGGAGAATACACCGTGCCCGTCAAGCAGATGGTGTGCTCCACGGGAATGAAAGCCACGCCCAGCGACGTGGGCGAATGGGTCCTCAACGGCCGCAAGGCGCGCTGGTGCTATTTCCCCACCTGGGGCAGCCATGCGCAGTACTGGACCCGCATCAATGAAAATATTGCCTTCCACAGCGTGATCTATAACACCGTGGACCTGAATAACATGAGTACGAAGAGCTACCGGCTGCTGGGCTCGCGCGCCTCGCACGGGTGCATCCGCCTTCTGGTGAGCGACGCCAAGTGGATTTACGACAACGTGGGCGAGGGCGTGGTGGTCACCGTCACCGAGGATCTGCCCGACGATGAGGAACTGCGCAAGGCCGTGGCTGCCCCGCCGCTCAACTCCAGCAAGACGGGCCCCGTCACCACCCCCGAACCCACGCCCGCGCCGGTTTATGTATCCGGCGCAATGCCGCCCCAGCCCTTTGAAAAGCTCAAGAAGGGCGAGGAGAGCGAGGCCGTGTACTGGCTCCAGTGCCGCCTCAAGGAGCTGGGCTACTACAGCGGCACCGTCACCGGCGGCTACTACAGCGGCACCCAGAAAGCTGTGAAGGCGTTCCAGAAGGCCAACGGCATCTATGCCACCGGCACCGCCGACGTGGAGACCCTCGAAGCCATCTATGCCGACGTGATGGACCCGCAGGCCACACCGCCCGTCACGCCCACGCCGGAGCCCACCCCGGAACCCACCCCCAGCCCCACCCCGGCCCCGACCACCGAACCGGGGAAAACATCCAACAATAACGCCTGAGGCGCATTCAGGCACGGGAGGCAAGCATGAAACGGACCGGCCTGAAAAACCGGAAGCTGCCGGATTACACCCGTGGAGAAGAGATCTTCAACATGGTATCGCATATTGTGGGCGGCGCATTCGGGATTGTCGCACTGGTGCTGTGCCTGATTACCTCCATCCTGAAGGGCAATCCCTGGTCCATCGTAAGCAGCGTGGTATACGGTGTGTCCATGGTGCTTCTCTACACCATGTCCAGCGTATACCACGGACTGCTGCCGGAAATGGCCAAAAAGGTGATGCAGGTGCTGGACCACTGTACCATCTACCTGCTTATCGCGGGTACCTATACGCCCATCGCGCTGTGCGCCATCCGGCCCGGCTATCCCGCCTGGGGCTGGGCGCTGTTCGGAGGGGTGTGGGCCATTGCGATCGTGGCGATCGTCTTTACCGCCATTGATTTGAAGAAGTACGCCGTGCTTTCCATGATCTGCTACATCGGCATGGGCTGGTGCGTGGTGCTGGCGGCGGACCCTGTGCTCAAGACAATCCCCGTTCCCGGCCTGATCTGGCTGCTGGCAGGCGGCATCGCTTATACGATGGGCGCTATTCTCTATGGCCTGGGCCGGAAACACCGCTACATGCATTCGGTGTTTCACCTGTTTGTGCTGGCAGGGAGCATTCTGCACTTTGTGTGCATCTTCGTCTATATCATCTGATGGGATGAAAAAATCGTAAATTTATGCCTTGACAAATGAGGTTAGGAATGATAAACTTCATGGCGGTTAGGAGGTTATAACTCCTAGCCGCCATTTTGACACGTGAGTTAGTCAAATCGAATTCAAAGGCGGGGAGATGAAATGATGCCATTGGCGATGGCGAACGTGGGCGACGTCAACATCATCCGCAAGATCACCGGCAGGGACGAGGTGCGGCAGCGCCTGGCGGAGCTGGGATTCGTGGTGGGGGAGACGGTTGTGGTGGTCAGCGAACTGGGGGGCAACCTGATTCTGAACGTAAAGGAAAGCCGCGTTGCCCTGGACAAAACGATGGCCATGCGGATCATGGTCTGAAGCAGGAGGAGGTACCTTATGAAGACCCTCAAGGAAGTCAAGATCGGCGAATCGGCCATTATCAAAAGGCTGCACGGCGAGGGCGCTCTCAAGCGGCGCATCATGGACATGGGCCTGACCAAAGGAACCGAGGTGTATGTGCGCAAGGTCGCGCCTCTGGGCGACCCCATGGAGCTGACGGTGCGAGGATACGAGCTGTCTGTGCGCAAGAGCGATGCGGAAAACATCGAGGTGGAGTGATTCTTTTTTTCTCCGTGAGTTAGCCATAACAAACATTTAGGAGGCGGCGGTATGTCCACAAAGATCGCCCTGGCGGGCAATCCAAACTGCGGTAAAACCACCATGTTCAACGACCTGACCGGTTCCAACCAGTACGTTGGCAACTGGCCGGGCGTGACGGTGGAAAAGAAGGAGGGCAGGCTGAAAGGCGAACCGGATGTCGTCATCCAGGACCTGCCCGGCATCTACAGCCTTTCGCCCTATACGCTGGAGGAGGTGATCGCTCGCGGCTATCTGGTAAACCAGCGGCCGGACGCCATCCTCAACATCGTGGACGCCACCAACATCGAGCGCAACCTGTACCTGACCACGCAGCTGGCCGAGCTGGGCATTCCCATGATCGTCGCCCTGAACATGATCGACGTGACGCGCAAAAACGGCGACAAGATTGATCTGCGCAAGCTGGGCGAGGCGCTGGGCTGCGAAGTGGTGGAAACCAGCGCCCTTCGGGGCGAGGGCAGCCGCGAGGTGGCCCGGAAGGCCGCGCAGCTGGCGGGCAAGAAAGCAGGCGAACCGCCGCATGTGTTTGCCGGGAGCGTGGAGCACGCGCTGGCGCACATTGAGGACCTGATTACGCACCGCGACGGGCAGGAAGCCGTGCATCACCATCACGCCGACGGCAGCCGGCACGAGGGCGGTATCGTACCTGACCACCTCGCCCGCTGGTATGCCATCAAGCTCTTTGAGCGAGACGAAAAGGTACGGGAGGAACTGAACCTTCCCGACGGTATCAAGGACGCCATCGAAAGCACCATCAAGGATTGCGAAGCCGAGATGGACGACGATGCGGAATCCATCATCACCAACCAGCGCTATGCCTATATCAACCGGCTGGTGTCCACCTGCGTTAAAAAAGGCCGCCCCAAGGGCGCGCTGACCACCTCGGACAAGATCGACCGGGTGGTGACCAACCGGTGGCTGGCTCTGCCCATCTTCGTGCTAGTGATGGGGCTGGTATATTATATTGCGGTGAGCACCATCGGCACCATCGTGACCGACTTCACCAACGATGTGTTCGTGGGCGAGTGGATTCAGGAACCCGTGCGCGGCTGGCTGGAGGGCATCGGTACCGCCGGATGGCTGGTGGGGCTGGTATGCGACGGCATCATCGCCGGCGTGGGCGCGGTGATCGGCTTCGTTCCGCAGATGCTGGTGCTGTTCTTCATGCTGGCCATTCTGGAGGATGTGGGCTACATGGCCCGTATCGCCTTCATCATGGACCGCATCTTCCGCAAATTCGGCCTCTCGGGCAAGAGCTTCATCCCCATGCTGATCGGCACCGGCTGCGGCGTGCCGGGCGTGATGGCCTCGCGCACCATTGAAAACGACCGCGACCGCAAGATGACCATCCTTACCACCACCTTCATTCCCTGCGGCGCCAAGATGCCCATTATCGGCCTCATCGCCGGCGCGCTGTTCCACAATGCGGGCTGGGTGGCAACCTCCGCGTATTTCATCGGTGTGGCCGCCATCGTCATCAGCGGCATCATCCTCAAAAAGACCCGCATCTTCGCGGGCGATCCCGCGCCCTTTGTGATGGAGCTGCCCGCCTACCATGCGCCGTCCGCCAAAAACGTGCTGCATTCCATGTGGGAGCGCGGCTGGAGCTTCATCAAGCGCGCGGGCACGGTGATTCTGGTTTCCGCCATCGTGATCTGGTTCATGCAGGGCTACGGCTGGGAGGCCCGGATCCCGGAGGATGCGATGGCCGCGGACGCGGAGGTGGTGGAGACCGTCGATGCGCCCGTCACCTTCGGCGCCGTCGAAAATACCGACAACAGCATTCTGGGCCGCGTGGGCTCCGCAGTGGCGCCCGTGTTTGAGCCGCTGGGATTCGGCGACTGGAAGCCCACGGTGGCCACGGTGCTGGGTCTGGTGGCAAAGGAGGAGGTTGTCAACGTCTTTGGCATCCTCTACAACACCGATACCGACGAGCGCGATACCGCCACGCTGCTGGAAGAGGGCTCCGAGGAGGAAGTGGAGCAGGGCCTCAGCCCCATCGCTCAGAACTTTGATGAGATGTCCGGCGGTTATGGCAGGCTTGCGGCCTTTGCCTTCATGATTTTCAACCTCCTGTGCGCCCCGTGCTTTGCGGCGATCGGCGCCATCAAGCGCGAGATGAACAACGCCCGCTGGACGTGGTTTGCCATCGGCTACCAGTGCGTGTTCGCCTATGTGATCGCGCTGATCGTGTTCCGGCTGGGGCTGTTGCTGGCGGGCGCGGGCTTCACGGTGTGGACGGCGGTTGCGCTGGTGCTTCTGGCGGGGCTGATCTATCTGCTGGCGCGGCCCAACCGCTATGATGAGAACCATCTGACCCAAAAGGTCGGCGTGGGGGCATAACCATCCGGAATATCAGGAAAGGAGCTGCGTGAATATGGCAACCTTGATTGTAGGCGGCGTGGTGCTGCTGGCGGTTGCGGCCGCCGTATGGAAGATGGTCCGGGACCGCAGAAAGGGCGGGTGCAGCTGCGGAGGCGACTGCTCGCGCTGCTCCGGATGCGGACACTGATATTTGGAGGGAGGGCCTTTGCCCTCCCTCCTTTTTTGCGCCCTCACATTGCCTTTGCCCCGCGCCTGTGTTACACTGTGCGTGACGTCATCCGGCAGGGAGGTCTTTTTTTGGAACGCGATCTGACCCGCGGCAGCATTCGCAAGGGACTGGTTCTTTTCAGCCTTCCGCTGATTGCGGGTAACCTGCTTCAGCAGTGCTACAATATTGTGGATACCTGGGTAGTGGGACGCTTCCTGGGCAGCGTGGCGCTGGCCGCCGTAGGCAGCGCCTTTTCGCTGATGACGCTGCTCACCAGCCTGCTTCTGGGCCTGTGCATGGGCAGCGGGGTGGTCATGAGCCAGCTTTACGGCCAGGGGGACCGCGAGGGCCTGCGCCGTGCCATGGGCAACGCCTTCGTGGGGATTGCGCTGGCGGCGCTGGCGCTGGCGGCGGCGGCTTTTGCCCTGCTGGACAGCCTGATGGTGTGGATGCGGGTGCCTGCCGAGGCCGTGGAAGATCTGCGCGGTTACCTGCAAATCATATTCTGGGGCATTGGATTTACATTTCTGTATAACTTTTTTGCCACCGCTCTGCGCAGCGTGGGAAATTCCGCGGCGGCGCTGTGGTTTTTGCTGTGCGCTGCGGTGATGAATATCGCGCTGGATTTGTGGTTTGTCACAGGCCTGGGCTGGGGGGTGGAGGGCGCCGCCCTTGCGACGGTGATCGCCCAGGCGGCAAGCGCGGCCGGGATCGTCGTGTATTCTCTCCTGAAAATGGGGGACCTGCGCCCCGGCATTCGCCACCTGAGGCCGGACGGGCCGCTTATCAGGCGCATCGCGGTGGTTTCCGTGCTCACGGGCGCGCAGCAGTCCATCATGAATTTCGGCATTCTGATGATCCAAAGCCTGGTCAACAGCTTTGGCGTAAACGTGATGGCCGCCTTCGCGGCAGGCGTGAAAATCGACGCGTTCGCCTACGCGCCCGCACAGGACTTTGCCAATGGGTTCGCTACTTTTGTGGCGCAGAATGCCGGCGCCGGCCGCGCCGACCGGGTGCGGCGGGGCCTTCGGGAAGCGGCCATGATGTCCCTGGGCTTCTGTGCGCTGGTATCGGCGGTGGTGGGGATCTTTGCCGTACCGCTGCTGAGCATCTTCATTGATCCCTCGCAGGGCGATGTCATGGCGGTGGGTGTGCATTACCTGCGCACAGAGGGCCTGTGTTATGTGGGCATCGGCCTTTTGTTTCTGCTCTATGCCACCTACCGCGGCCTGGAGCGGGCGGGCATGAGCATCGTGCTGACCGTGATTTCGCTGGGCCTGCGCGTGGCGCTGGCCTACTGGCTGGCTCCCTCATGGGGGCTGGACGCGGTATGGTGGGCCATTCCCATCGGGTGGGCGGCGGCGGATGCGACAGGTCTGATGGCCTTGAAACATTCCATGACATCGCTAAGAACCCGTTAAAAACAGGGCGGAGTGGAAAGCAGAGGGCGCAGGCATTTCATTTTACCCCATGATATGCTATAATGGTACACTGCGATTGAAATCCCTTTGATGATTTGTACCGCTTTGTGGATACGGAGGATGGATGTATGCGAATCCTGGTGGTTGGTGACGGCAAAGTAGGTCATACGCTGGCGGAACATCTCGCACGAGAGGGGCATGACGTGGTCATTGTGGACCGCAGCGAGGAAGTCCTCCAGCGCAGCGAGGATACGCTGGATGTGCTGTGCGTGCGCGGCAACGGGGCCAACGCCGCCACTTTGGTGGACGCGGGGGCGGACAAGGCGGATATCATCATTGCCGCCACCGCCAGCGACGAAACCAACATGCTTTGCTGCCTGGTGGCCAAAAAGCTGGGAACCAAGTACTCCATCGCCCGCATCCGTGACCCTGAATACAACGACAGCCTGACGCTTTTGCAGCGCGAGATGGGCATCGACATGCCGGTCAATCCCGAGCGTGCCACCGCGCTGGAAATCAGCCGGCTGCTGCGCTTTCCCTTTGCCAGCAACATCGAATCCTTTGCCAAGGGGCGGGTGGAGATGGTGGAGTTCCGCGCGCAGGAGCACGATGTGGTGGTGGGCCACGCGCTCAAGGACCTTCCGCGCAAACTCAACGGCCTGCCCCAGGTGCTTTATGCCGCGGTGGAGCGCGAGGGAAATGTGGTGATTCCCAACGGTGATTTTATCATCCGCGCCGGCGACCGGGTGCATGTGGCCGCCGATATGGTAACCATTACCTCCTACTTCCGCTACCTGGGCAAAAACTCCCTGCGTGTGAAAAACGTGATGCTGCTGGGCGGCGGCCGCATCAGCTACTATCTGGCCAAGATGATCGTTCCCATGGGCATTCACGTGTCGATGATTGAAATCAACGAAAAAAAGGCCAATGACCTCAGCGAATCCCTGCCTGATGTCAATGTGATCTATGGCGACGGCACCGATCAGGAACTGCTGGAGCAGGAGGGCCTTCAGCAGATGGACGCCTTCGTGGCCCTGTGCGACCGGGACGAGGAAAACCTGATGACCGGTCTTTTTGCCGTCAAGGAAGGCGTGCCCAAGGTGATTGTGAAGAACAACCGCGTGGCCTATGCCGATATCATCAGCGCCATGGGTCTGGACAGCATTATCAGCCCCAAGGCCATCACCTGCGCCAACATTCTGCGCTATGTGCGCGGCAGGGGCAACGCCTACGGCACCAAGCTGGAACGCCTCTACCGCCTGGTCAATGGCAAGGCGGAGGCGCTGGAATTCATCCCCAAGGGTACGGACCCCTATATCGGCATTCCGCTGCGCAAGCTCAACATCCGCCGCGGCACGCTGGTAGCGGTCATTGTCAGGCAGGGCAAGGTGATCGTGCCTTTCGGCAACGACCACATCGAAGCCGGCGATCGTGTGGTGGTGATTGCCTGTGAAAGCGGCATCAGCGATTTGAACGAGGTTATCCGCAAATGAACAAACGACTGGTCCTGCGCCTGCTGGGCGCGATTCTGCTGATCGAGGCGCTGGCCATGGCGCCCTCGCTGGCCATTTCGCTCCTTTACGGCGACGGCGACGCCCTCGCCCTGCTGAGCAGCATGGCCCTGCTGGCGGCGCTGGGCTTCCCCGCCTGGCGGTTTGCGCATCCCAGAGAGCAAAACCTGCGCGCCCGCGAGGGCTTTCTGGTGGTGGCCCTCTCGTGGGTGCTGCTCAGCGCCTTTGGCGCGCTGCCCTTTGTGATCTCCGGCCTGATTCCCAACTATATCGACGCCTTTTTCGAGGCGGTATCCGGCTTTACCACCACGGGCGCCACGTTGATGGGCAACTTTGACGGGCTGCCCCGCGGCGTGATGTTCTGGCGCAGCTTCACCCACTGGATCGGCGGCATGGGCGTGCTGGTGCTCACCCTGGCGCTGCTGCCGCAGATGACGGGACGCTCCTCGCACCTGGTGCGGGCGGAAAGCCCCGGTCCCAGCCTGAGCAAGATCGTACCCAAGATGGGCGATACGGCCAAGATCCTCTACCTGATCTACGGCGCGCTGACCATGATCGAGCTGGCGGCGCTCATCATCGCGGGGATGTCGCCCTATGACGCGGCCATCCATGCCATGGGCACGGCGGGCACGGGCGGCTTCAGCAACTACGGCAGCAGCGTCGGCGCGTTTGACAGCGCCGTAATTGACGCGATCATCACGTTCTTCATGGTGCTGTTCGGCATCAACTTCGCGCTGTTCTACCGCGTGCTGGTGGGCGGCTGGCGCGACGCGCTCCGCAGCGAGGAGCTGCACTGGTATCTGGCCCTGTTTGCCGGCTCGACGCTGTTTGTGTCGCTGATGATCCTGCCTCAGTACGGCACTTTTCTCAATGCCCTGCGCTACGGCAGCTTTCAGGTGGCCACCATCATGTCCACCACGGGCTACGCCACGGCGGATTTCAACCTGTGGCCTCAGGCGGTCAAGGCGCTCATCGTGGTGCTGATGTTCATCGGCTCGTGCGCGGGCTCCACGGCAGGCGGCATCAAGGTGGTACGGGTGGGAATCCTGTGCAAGCTGGGCTGTCGTGAGGTGCGCCGCACGTTTCAGCCGCGCAAGGTGCAGGTGGTGCGCTTTGAGGGCAAGGGCGTGGAGGAAAACCGTCTCACCCAGGTATCGGCGTTTTTCTTCGTCTATGTGCTGCTGGTACTGGCGGGGATGTTCCTTGTGTCGCTGGAAGGGTTGTACGACCTGGAAACCAACTTTACCGCCGTGCTCACCTGCATCAGCAACGTGGGCCCCGGCCTGGGACATGTGGGCCCGGTTGAGAACTTCTCAGGCTACGGCCCCTTTGCCAAGGTGGTGCTGAGCCTGCTGATGCTGGCCGGCAGGCTGGAGTTGTTCCCCATATTGGTGCTGTTCCATCCCTCTGCGTGGCGCAAGGGATAAACCCGTCCGGATGCGAAGGCGGCCCGGTTCTCTCCCGCTGGGGGAGGAGGGGCCGCCTTTTTTTGTCACATGTTTGTAAAAATCGCTTGCCGCAGGCCAACTTTATTTTCCAACAGGCTATACTTTCCTTGGGTTTTCATGTACAATAAGCTAGGGTAAATTCGTAACATTTCCAGCCCAAAGAGAAAGGAGAGGATGAAACTGAAACGGATCATCTGCCTTTTCATGATGCTTTTCCTGTTGTGTCCGCTCTATGCCTTTGCGGACGATTCCGGCGTGCTGGCCGAGGGTGAACTGAATGAGTGGGTCGTCAAGGTACTGCGCGACAGCGCTGCCGGGCAGCCTATCAACGCGCCGGTGGGGGAGGAATCCCACACGGAGGACGGCTATGCCTTTATCTATGACTTCGCTACCCTGTATTACGATAAGCCCGTGCTGGATCAGGACAGCGTGCTCCTGGCCGTGTCCGTGACGGACGAGGCGTATCCCGGCCCGCGCGGCATTAAGCTGGGCGACGCGCAGAGCGTTTTGATCGATACCTATGGCTGGCAGAATCCCACGCTGGTGGGCGACGGGATTTTTGCCGCCTTCTACCGCCTCAACAGCCTTCCCCAGTCCGCCTACTGGAGCTGGGCGCAGCTGGACGGCGCCGGCGCAATCACGGGCGTGCAGTGCGCCATCCATGTGCAGGTGTCCGACGGGCGTTATACCGATGCGGGCGTGGTGTACTCTCTGGAGGGTGGCGTGGTGACGGCCATCCGCGTCTATGGGCTGAGCAGCTTCATCAGCGCCGATGAGGTGCGCGGCAACCTGGAGGCGGTCGAAAGCGTGCAGACGGCAGCCAGCGGGGACGCCGTGGACGACGTGCCGGACGTAACGCTGAGCGCTGCGACCGTGTCGGCCAATCAGGCGCAGCCCTTTGGGCTGAAGGACCTGTCTTTTTCGGGAATGGATTATGCAACGCTGACGTTGGAGGGGGCGAAGGCGGCGCTGGGTGAGCCCGCAGGCCAGACCGCCGCGGAGGATGCGGCGGGCGGCACCTACCTGAACCTGACCTGGAGCGGCGTGGAGCTGATTTGGCTGGAGGATGCGGCAGGCGGCCGTGCGCAGTCCCTGCGGGTCTCAAACGCCCAGACGGAGGGACCCCGCGGGCTGAAAGCGGGCATGACCTTTGAGGAGGCGTCCTCGCTGTTCCTCAGCGAGGGCAAGCCGGGTGTGCTCTACGGCCAGCCAGGGGATACGGACTACGGCGAAGCAGTCAACGAAGGAACCCAGACGCTGCTGACCTACTATACAGCCGCAGAATCTGCACAGAGCGCCGGAAGCTATGTGCTGCAGCTTGTCTTTGAAAACGGCGCGCTCAAGGAGTGGGTGCTTTCCACCTCCGAGAGGCGCTGGACCCTGTAACCCTTTGGACCCCGATGCTGGGAGGAACGGCCATGAAGATTGATCTCACCTGTCCTGTTGAGCTCTGGCAATATGCCATGCCCACCGAAGATGACGCCGACTGCACCTTTGTCATGAACAACCTCAGCGACAAGGTCGTGGTGTCCGTCCAGGTGACCCTCAAATGCTTTGACAAGGAGGACATGCTTCTCTTTTCACAGACGGAGCGCATCCAGGGCCTCAAGGCCGGGGTGGGCGAACGGTTCAGCATCATGCTGCTGCCCTCCCAGTGGCGAGACGTGGAGGGCGTTGATCTGGTGATCGAAAAGGTCTGGTTCGACGATTCCACCATCTGGCGGAGGGGCAACGCGCCCTTGACGTATTACAAATCCAACGCCCTGCCGGGCGGCCGCGCGCTGGACCAGCTGCGCTTTGTGGCCGGCAAGGACGCGGTGGGGTATCCCTGCGTGCAGGATCAGGTATGGCTGTGTGTATGCGGCCGTGCCAACGCGCTGGAAAGCGACCGCTGCTGCCGCTGCGAGCGGCGGCGCGACGCGGTGTTTGCCAGCTACAGCCCGGAAAATGTAGCCCATGTCATCGCCGCTCATGAGCAGAAGCTGGCCATGGCGGCCCGCAAGGCCCGCGAGGAAAACAATCTGGTCATCGAAAAGCAGGAGGTCCAGCGCGCCTCCAAACGCCGCCGCCGCCGCATGACGGTCTGGATCGCGAGCCTGTCGGCGGCCGCGGTGGCGCTGGCTGCCGTGATTGTTCTGTGGGTTGTGCCCGCGGTGCGTTACCAGTCGGCCGTGGGGCTGATGAACGGCGGGCAATTCGACGAGGCGCGGGCGGCTTTCAGCGCGATGGGCGATTACGGTGACGCGAAGGAGCAGCTGGCCGCGTGCGATTATCAGGAGGCCCTTTCCCTGCTGGAGACGGGCGGTGTGGTTGCGCTTGTGCAGGCGGAGGCGGACTTTGCCGCCCTGGGCGATTATCAGGACAGCGCGGAAAGGCTCAAGCAGGCCACCTATGCGCTGGGACAGGCCTATCTGGAAGAGGGCAGCTATGAACTGGCCGCCGACCGTTTCCTCTCCCTGGGCGATTATCAGGACAGCGCGGAGAAGGTCAAGCAGGCCACTTACCAGCAGGCACAGGCGCTTTACGACAGCGGCAACTATGCCGTAGCACGCGTGCTGTTCCAGGGCCTGGCGGACTACAGCGATGCCGCCGACCGCGCCCAGGCCTGCACGTATCAGGAGGGCAAAGCCCTCTACGATGCGGGCGACTATGCGGGGGCCGCGGCGGCGCTTGCTCCGCTGGGTGAATACGAGGACGCGGTGCAGCTGGTGAATCAGTCCAACTACACCCTGGCGGAGGAGAAGCTGGCCCAGGGACTGGGCGAGGAAGCGGGCCGCCTGTTTCTGGCGGCCGGGGATTATTCCGACGCAGCCGCCCGCGGAAACGACTGCATCTATCAGGCGGCGCTGGCCGCCAAGGAAGCCGGCGACTACGACAAGGCCACCGAGCTGTTTACCCTGATTATCGGTTATCTGGACAGCGAAGGGCAGATTCAGGACTGCCTCTATCAGCAGGCGGCGGCGCTGAGGGACGGCGGAGACTACGCCGGCGCCATCGCCCTGTTGGAGATGGGCGGCACGCCCCGCAGCGAGGACGCGCAGCAGCTCTATTACGAATGCAACTATGAGCTGGCCATGGACGCCATCGAGGCGGGGGATCTGGAGCGCGCTCAGACCCTGCTGGAAAACGTGGACAACTACAAGGACAGCGAAAAACAGCTCAACGCCGTTCGCTACGAACTGGCCGAAGCCGCCCTCGCGGCGGAAAACTATGCGGACGCGCGCATCCTTTATAACGCGCTGGGCTCCTATAAGGACAGCGAAACCAAGCTTAAGCAGTGCAGCTATGCCATTGCCAGCGCGGCGCTCGCGGCGGGGGACTATGCCACGGCAATCTCCGGCTTCGAGGCCCTGGGAAATTATCAGGACAGCCCCGCCATGTTTGAGGAGGCGGCCTATCAGCAGGCCCTTGCATTAAAGGCGACGGGAGATACCCAGGGCGCGGCGGAAGTGCTGGCGGAACTGCCCGACAGCGACCGCGCCAAGGCCGAGCTGATCTCCATCCAGCTGGATCATGGCGCCGAACTGGAGGCGGCGGGTGATTACGCGGCGGCGGCAGAGGTATACGCGGCCATTGAGGACAGCGAGGAGGCACAGGAGCGCTACAACGCCTGTCTGTACACCCAGGCCGAGCAGCTGCGTGACGCGGGCGACCTGACCGCCGCGGGTGCGGCCTTCGAGGCCCTGGGCGATTACCGCGACGCCGCTGAACAGAGCGAGTCCTGCTACGAAACCTACTTTGGCAACGTTGCGCAGACCGCTCGTGATGCCATGGAGCAGCAGGACTATCCCGCGGTGATCGCCGCCCTGGAGGGGTTCTCCATGGATGACCTCACAGGCAGTTACGCCGATCTGCCGGAAATCTACAATGAGGCCTGCTATCAGTACGCAGAGCAGCTGTACCGTGAGGGCAAGCCCTATGAAGCCCTGCCCTATTACCAGCGCGTGGGCGACTACCGCGATACGGCTGAAAGCAAGCTGGAACGGCGAGCCTATCTGATTCTGGGCGAATGGACCTCCACCACCGGCAAGACCGCCGCCTTCCGGACGGATGGCACCTGCGACCTGATGGGTGAGACGCTCCATTTCTATGTGAGCAACTTCAGCCTCTACACCGGCGAGACCGAGGACGATATGACGATCACGCACAAGCTCAGCAGCATTGACAAAACCTCCATGAGCCTGCGTGACATCCGAGATGGACAGGATGTGGTGTATAAATTCTCCCGCGTGGGGGAATGGACTTTGCCGGAAGAAACCGCTGCGCCTGAAACGACGCCTGCCCCGCCTGCAGAGGCGGGTGCGGAGGTTACGCCCGCGCCGGAAGATGAGGACGGATCGGAAACCGCTTCCGTCCCGGAAGGGGAATCAGGCGCGGAGGTAACGACTCCGCCCGCTACGGAGGCCGTGAATGACGCGGACGAATAACCCCGCCCTTGCGCGCGGCGGCACGTCTCCCCGCAAGCTGGAAATTGGCGTGCTCTACGGATTTCGGGCGCTGATGGTGCTGGCGGTGGTGAACTACCACATCTGGCAGCAGAGCTGGCTTTCCCAGCGCGTGAGCCTGCTGGGACTGTCGACGGATTTTGACTTCTTCACCCGTTCGAGCTACCTGTTTGTGGACGGGATGATCCTGCTCAGCGGCTTTCTGCTCTATCTGCCCTATGCGCGGCAGACGCTGGAGGGCACCCCAGTCCCGAAAACCGGGCGGTTTTACCTCAACCGCCTTTTGCGCATTGTGCCCAGCTACCTGGCGGCCGTGCTGCTGGCGCTGGTATGTTTCGCGTTGCCCCAGGGGGCTTACGTTACCTCCGGCGCCATGGCCAAGGATGTTGCGGCGCACCTTACGTTCACCTTCCTGTTCTGGCCGGAAACGTACCTCTATACGCCCCTCAACGCGGCCTTGTGGACGATCGCGGTAGAAATGCAGTTCTACCTGCTCTTCCCCTTCCTCGCCCGGGCAGCGCAGAAAAAACCGGCCATCACGCTGCCGGTCATGGCGGTGTTGGGCTGGGGGTGGCGGCTTGGCGTGGCGCATTTTGCCCAGGATACGGGCATGCTTATCAACCAGATGCCCGCGTATCTGGACGTATATGCCCTGGGTATGCTGGGGGCAATGGCCTCGCTG